>WLWI01004635.1_pt1 | contig 11596 bp, 12 predicted proteins | sample 6701501 | NCBI WGS metagenome assembly WLWI01 (sample SAMN12718690, study PRJNA515312) | sponge metagenome | isolation source: marine sponge | host: Mycale hentscheli | place: New Zealand: South Island, Marlborough, Capsize Point | collected 2014-11-01
TTCTCCGTTCCTGGTCGGTCTTTTTTCTTGAAACTTGGTTTATAAGAGCTGTCTGTTGGTGTCTGTTTCAACTGCAACAACAAAGTAAGCATACATTGAACAGACAACGAGAAATAAATACATAGCACAACTCCTCCGTCTGCGGTTTAGCGCTGCGGTTTCAAGTGGTACTGCACCCTTAATATTTTCTTTATGTTCACCCACTCAGGTTGTTTATCATATCATGTAAACCTAGCCCCCCGAGAACATGTTGCGTTTTGCACCTTATCGTGCCAATCCAGCGAAGTTGTTAATCTTATCATGCCAACTTGGCTGTTCGACCTGCTGCCACCAGATGTTAGCTTACTTCTCTCCTTCTAGTGAGGGTTACGCCATCCTTAGCCACTACAATGTCTCCTTCCACCTACTGCGGGACCTTGCCATCCACCAGCCACTTTACCGACAGCCTCTTGTCCACTGAGGGCTTCTCAAGCTCCCTCATGTAGATGCCATGGATTTTCTTTGCATGCACTTCCTCCAGCAAGCCTGCCTGCTGGGACCTCTTGAGCTGACTGATCGTTTCTTTCGCAACCTTCGCCGGGGGCCTGTCATCCTCAGCCTCAGTCTCTGTCTCCACCACACCCAGCGAGCCGCAGAAGAGACGGTAGCGTTCAAGAATCTGCACAGCCAATCCCAGAATGGTCTGTTTCTTCTCCTTCCTCTCAAAGTCCTCTATGAACGCCACCTCCCCCTCAACATGCTGGTCCGCTACTCGTTTTAGGTAGAGAGCCGAACTGAGTACTTCAACCTCCCTAACGAAGGTCAGCGTATCCAGACCCCTGCCACCCCTGCTCCGGTGTAAGTGTACACGGGCGCAGGAAGTGGCTGGGTTGTGCACTCCACACCGTACCAAGGCTTTCCTGGTCTGCACGTCCAAGGCACACAGCTCTAGCCTATACCACTCCAAGAGTGGCATGTAGTAGCGAACTACCGCCATAGCCCAGCTGTTGTGTGCCGCTGCCTTCTCCTGGACCCCCAGAGGCGAGGACCAAATGATGGTCACTCTACGTAAGTAGTCGACCCTAACCCTAGCTTTGGCCTCCCTGCTGATTCACCATCCTGATCTTGCCTAATCTACACAACACGAGAGATAAAACAATATACAAATCAACCCTTCTAACATAGCTAAGGAATAAAAAAAAAAATATCCTCTTTCACGATTGCTGCTTTGGCACAACTGATTTGTGTAGGGTTGAGAAGCAATCTGTATCTGGGATCCAAAACAGAGGAGTATGATTTTCATTTGCTAGATCCGTATATTTTTTAAAGCGTTTCTTTAACTCCACAGCCATCAACCTTGCCACATGAGCCACTTCTGATTGATGAGTAAACTGAAAGTTTAATAAGACACAAATGACTATTTAATAACACATAATGAGATACTGACTTACTTCATCAAGATGAATGTTAATATCCATGATCGCTGGAATCACCGAAGACAATGTAGTGAACTCCTCCCCACTGATAAGTGATGTAAACTGAGCAAAAGGTTGAAGAAGACTTTTGATTATTTCCAAACACTTCCACTCGCTAGTAGCCAAATTGTCCCATTCTAATTCTTCCAATACAGAGCTCAAGTGAGCCAACAACCAAAAACGTGGAGCCAGCGAGTGGGGCAATCTCTAACCAACCTTTTTTCCACATCTAGATATTAACTTTTCGGTAGCTAGTGTTGATCGGTTTACTCTACTAACTAAATTGTGATTTTTTTAAAACAGTCATTAAATGGAGCGGTGGTATCAAATTTACGGACAACTAGTTGTAAATCGTGAGCAAAACAGCTGACACACATATATGAAGAAAAGGCTAATGCATGATCACCTTCTAAACTATCATTTGACACGCCATGCTACGGGAGGTCCGTTGCCGCTTAGCTGGACCCTAGTCAGAGCTAGATTGAGATTTGTTATCGTTTAATTGCATACCAACGAATACATATGAACACTACATGACAATAGACATTACAATCGAACAGCACAGCCAGTCCAACTTGGCAGGCGTGAGCGTCATAGCAGTAGGTGTTTGGTCAACACGTCGACCGAACCACAAAGGACTTCTCTCTGGATACCACACACGACCCGGTCCGCTTGATCCTGCCAGAACACCCCAGCCTCCGCCAGGTGGGTCCGTAGTCTCCCCACCGTGCCCAGGTCCCCCATAACCACAGGCGTTACTCTGGTCCTGTATCCTTCAAACTGTCTGGCCAGGTCGGTCGCCAGGGGCAGGTACTTCCTTCTTTTCTCGATCTCTCGCTCTAGCAGGCATGGCTCATATGCACAGGCGACCTCGAAGATCTCTATGCGTTTGGCCGCGTGCTGGTACACCACAACATCCGGCCTGTATTCCATCACCCTGCCCCTTGTCTGTATCACTGTGTCCACTACTACCGTAACGCTCCCAGTCCCGAACGTCCTCGCCTCGGCCTGCCCCCATGGGTACCTGTATGTGGCTGGCAGCGGGACACCCAGTCCCAAGAGGATCTCTCTTACCAGCACATACAGGGCCCTGTCGTGCCTCGTCTTGATTCCTCTGAATAGGTGAAACACGCACCCCGCCAGGATATGGACCACCGTCTCCTCCCGCTCGTGGCATGCCCTGCATAGCTGATCTTCCCTCGTTTTATATATGCGTCCTTCACGTGCTCTGGTGCGAGTGGCATTGTCCTGAGCCTCAAACACCATGGCCTCCACCCTGGCTGGGACTTTGCCATCCATGAGCCACCTCACAGAGGCCTTCTGGTCTATTCCATCTCCTGCCAACTGCCGAGGGTACATGCCATGGTGTATCTTGGCCTTTACCTGGGTTAAGAGCTCTTCTTGCTGCGCCCGGACCAGCTCAGCCTTCACCGCTTTCTGGACTCTCACAATGGGTCTCCCATCTGGGTCCTGGTAGCCTGAGTCCAGGACGCACGCACTGATTCCGTAGTGCTCGAGGATGTCCCGTCCTTTTGACATCGTAGTCGGTAGCAGGTGCTCCTCCACCACCCACTCCATGCACCGCACTGCTGCTCTCACCTGCACGTCATCTACTGTACTGAGGTACAAAGCTGCGCTCACTGCCTCCAGTTCGAAGGTGAGGGCCGCTCCTTTGATCCCTCGTCCACCCTTGGCACGGGGAAGGTACAACCGTTCAGGCGCGGCTCCAAGCAAGTGGGACTGGTTTTGGGTGAGGGTCCCTCGTGTGGCCCTGTCCAGTTCCAGCAGGTCACTTGGGTGCCACTCAGTCACCGCAAAGTAATATCTCAGCACTGCCACTGCCCACGTGTTGTGGGCCCGTACCTTTTACCCCGCATTCAGTGCCGAGTTCCACACCAGCCAGACCCTGCGTAGATACTCCGTCCTGGTGCGCATCTTTGTGACCCAGGCATGTACCCACATGACCTGATGGACCCCAAGGTACCGATATGGGTCTCCTTCCTCCACTTCATGCACCTCACCCCCTGTCACTCTAATTTCACCGACATGCCTCTTCACTGCTCCACCATTCATGTGGGCAACGGCGCACTTCCTGATGCCAAGTGCCATACCAACGGCCCCAGCCACCTCCTTCATGGTTTTCGCCAACTCGTCCCTGGTCCGTTCATAAAATTTCAAATCGTCCATAAACAGCAGGTGGGAGACCGGGCACCGCTGGAAGGCACTGTTGACTCCGCCTCTCGTACTCAGCATCTCCGATAGTGGGGCAATGGATAGGGCAAACAGCAGGGGGGAGAGTCTGTCACCCTGGAACAGCCCCCTCCTGAAGTTGACAGGCTTCTTCATTAGGCTGCCGTCCTCCAGCCTTATCTTCAATGTTGTGGTCCAGCACGGCATAATGGCTTTCAAACCTTGCCTAACGATCGCTGGTGCCCAGACTGCTTTCAGGCACTTGTGCAGCCAGCCGAGTGGTACTCGGTCGTAGGCCTTGGTGAAGTCTATCCACGCCACCGACATCGTCTTCTTCTCGAGCCTGGCCTCCATCGTCAATGCCCAGTCAATCGTGCTGAATACAACAATAGTGTAATATCATCACATGTAAGGTCTTACCACTAAAAACTTACATGGCATCCAGGCAGCCCCTTCTGCCCTTCTGTAGCGCCTTCTGCTCCTCTGGGATCAGCCCAGTTGGAGCTACATGTCTCCAAAGAATGACTTGCAGGGCTCCCGTAGCGCATTTGTAGAGTGTGTTGAGGCACGTAATGGGCCTGAAGTCCCCTGGCTCCCTGGCCCCCACTTTCTTAGGGATCAACACCATCCTCCCTCTGACAAGCAAGCGAGCACCTGCCCTTCCTCTAGTAGTTTTTCCAGGATTTCGCCTGCTCTCTCTATTAGGCCTGGGAAAGCACTCAGCCAGAAAGCCGCTATACCGTCCGGGCGTGGAGCCTTCAAGGGCTTCTGCTTAAGGATAACCTGGTACCACCCAATGGATCACCTGGTCTATTCGGGGTCCAGCTCCTTTATTTGCTCATGCACCCGCTTCACCCAGTCCACGATAGTGGGGTTGTGTTTGTCGTATGGACCCACAACGTTCAAATGGCATCCAAAAATGCGTGAATTCCCTCACCTAGCTCTATAGTCGTGGTGGAGGCCGTCCTTCCTCCGTCTGCCAATGCCACGAGCCGTCGACGCGATATGTTTCTACGGAGGCGCACTCGGTCGAGCCATTCTGTCTTGTCCCTGATTTGTGACAACGACTTTTACTACGTCGGCCATGTGCGGCCCTACCCACAGAATTCGCAACAACAGTCAAGGTCATTGCCGGACGGCGGCTGGTTCGCCACAGCGCACGCGCAGGGAGTCTGTCAAAAAGTGCTTTATGCACAAAAATTCAAAATTCATACAAATAGTGGACAAACGTACATGGTGAGATAGTGCAATTGCAAAGGAAAATGGTGAGTATAATAGTACATAATGGTTGTCTGCATTAAAGTTTGTTCTGAGTTCACATTAGCAGGTGCTTACATAGCATGTCTGCCGACGCACACACAACCTCTCTCTGGAGCAGGGCAATTACTGTCTCTATTGCGTTGGGCCAGAACAGGTCGGCGTCCTCCAGGTGGGCCTTTAGTCTGCCCGCCGTCCCCAGGTCACCAACCACCACCGGAACACAGCGAATCCTCCAGCCGCTTTCCTGCCCAGCCAGGTCTGCCGCCAGGGTCTAGTATTTCGCCCTCTTCTCCGCCTCCCTGGTCTCCAGGCAGCTTTCGTATGCTGCAGCCACCTCCATGATGGTCACTCTGCCCGACCTGAAGTTCCGGATCAGGACATCCGGCCTTCTTTCTGCAATCGTTCCCTTGGTCGGGCAGAGCTGGTCCACTGCCACTTCGAACTCGCCCGCAGGTCCGTAGTTCCCCGGCACCGCCCTACCATTCAACTCTCTGTATGCGTTCGGGATGGGGATGCCCCTCTCAGAGAAAATGGACCTGACCAGCACATACAGGAGGCGATCATGCCTCCACTTCATAAAGGTCCACTCATGTGCCGGACAGGCGGAGAGGATGTGGCCGATGGTCTCCGGAGATTTATGGCAGACTCTGCACCTGTCGTCCTTGCGTCTCCCCAGGAACACCTAGACATAGATATATGATCAACCATAAGTCAATGGAGTCTCTGCTAACCGGGTCAGAACACACACTACACCCTCTATCTCACCCAGGCCCCTCTCCCCGGCAAAACCCCCAACAGCCCATGGGTCACGCAATACATGGTATACAACACACTCACCTCTCTTCTTCTCGTTAGGGTCACTCCATCCTGTGCCGCAACTATGTCTCCCTCCACCTTCTGGGGGACCTTTCCGTCCGTCAGCCATCTGACTGACAACTTCTTGTTCACGGCCTGTCTGTCCAGCTGACGGAGGTAGACCCCATGGATGGTTTTGGCCTTTATTTCTCTTACCAAGTCTGCCTGCTGTGCCTTCTTCAGTTTCGCCAGGGTCTCTTTAGCGACCTTCGCAGGTGCTCTCAGCTCTGTCGGCGTCCCTGAGCAGGCCACATCGCATTTGGTACCTGTCAAGGATGGGTAGCGCCGCCCCCAGAATCGTCATTCTATGCTCAGCCTCCTCAAAATGCTTGAGGAAAGCTACTGACCCTTCAATTCTGCTATCTTCTGCACGTGTCAAGTATAGGGCTGCCCCCATTACCTCTACTTCCCACACAAAGGTCAGGGCTGCAAGTCCTCTGCCTCCCATGTCCCTGTGCAGGTGGACCCTGGCACTCGAGGCCGCAGGGTTATGGGCCTGGTTGGCAGACAGGATTGCCCTGGTCCGCACGTCCAACTCGACTAGGTCCCTGCGATACCACTCGATTAATGGCATGTAGAATCGGACCACCACGACAGCCCATCCATTATGGGCTGCCACCTTCTCGCTGATGCTCAGTGGTGAGGACCAAACCAGTGCCACCCTCTTCAAATACTCCTGCCTCACTCTGGCTCTTGTGAGGCCACTGTGTGCCCGGAATACTTGCTCAACCCCCAGGTACCTGTACGGGGTGCTTGAGTCAATCTCCCTGATGATCCCCGCACTCACAACCACTCCACTGGCGTCGCACCTCAACTTCCCTTTCTTCAGGTGGGCCACTGCGCACTTCCTCACCCCCAGCGTCATACCCACCGCTGCAGCAACCCGCTCCACATCCGCCAACGTGCTGGCCAAGTCCTCCTGCCTGGACTCATATACCTTGAGGTCGTCCATGAACATCACATTAGTAATGGGGGAAGCGTGGAAACGCGAGTTGAAACCCACCTTCTTTCGTAACAGGCTAGAGAGCGGGGAAACCACCAGGGAGAACAGGAGTGGGGACAGCGAATCCCCTTGGTACAAGCCCCTTCTGAATCTCACGAGCCATTGCACCGGTTTGGTCCTCACCACTGAGCCATTGCACCGAATCTCCAGGTTCGTTGCCCACTTGACCATGACCTTGGCCAGTCCGCGTCTAACAATCTCCGGGGCCTGAACCATCTCAAGGCACGCAGCGATCCACATGTGGGGAACAACATCGAAGGCCTTCCGGAAATCAATCCATGCTACAGACAGATCCTGCTCGTACAACTTCGCCTCTTTGGCCAGCGTCATATCCACCACCAGGGCATCCAGGCATCCTCTTCTACCTTGGACTCCTGCCCTCTGCTCCTCCGGGAGCAGGGGTGCCAACTGCTCTGTGCAGAATGACAGTCAGAGCCATGGTCATCGCCTTGTATCCACAGTTTAGGCAAGTTATAGGCCTGAATTGGCCCGGCTCTGTTGCCCCCTCCACCTTCGGGATCAGGACAGCCTCGCCCCATTCCACAATCGCGTCATCCTGGGGATCAGCTTCACCTTCTGCTCCCCAGATGTCCTCCCAGAAGGTGGCGAAGGCATTCACGTCGACTGGGCCACCCATCCCTGGGCTGGCCCGCTGTTCTGAAAGAGCCATCAGTGCGCTGTTCAGGTAGGTGATCGGCCGGAAGTCCGTCGGCTCCGAGGCTTCATTCCTCTTCGGGATGAGGACCGTCCTTCCCCTGACAAACCAGTGAGGGAAGCCGTCCCTTCCCTCGATCATGGCCTCCACCTGGGACATCATTCGTTCCACCAACCCACCAAATCCCTTGAGCCAGTACGCTGCTATTCCATCTGGGCCCGGGGCCTTCCAGGGGGACTGCTTGTCTGTCGCCAGGCTGCACTCCACGGCACTTCGTCTGTCTCTCAAGTCAAGTAGGGGTTCTGGGGGTCTGCATCACCTTCTGCCCCCCAGATGCCATCCCAGAAGGCTCCCACCGCATTCACATCCACTCGGCGTGTACAGTTGTCGGCACGTTCCGCCCCAGATAGTGCCCTCAAGCCCTGCTTTGCCACCCTCTGCCTGGTTCGGAGTCACCTGGTCATCTCGCCGGCGCGGGCCAGCTGGCACCGTGTAGCTCTCGCTCTGTTCTCCCATTTGAATAGTTGGGCTCTAATGGCGGGCCCTGTCAGGCGTCGCAACTTGAGGTCCTTTGCCAGTTTCCTCATCTCGATGGTAGCTCGGACTGATCTGCCTCTTCTCTGTCTGGCCATCTTAAGAGCACCCCTTAACCTAACCACCATCCTGTCATGTAGGCCAGACTTCCTCCTAAGTCTACCAAGCGCTACTTCCCTTGCCTCCAGCGCAGAGGATCTTCTACCACCGTCTGGGTGCAGGTTACCTCTCGGTGCGCCTGTCAGGCTCCACTCTTCCTCTTCCGACACATCCCTCACCAGGTCACTGTCATCCTCAGAATCCGCCAGGCGGGTCACCACCATTACCGCCATCACTGCCCCACTATAGAGCAAGCAGTTCAGGCGCCAGAGCTTGTCCGCAGGTTTGGCTGGTTGCTGTTCTCCCTCCCAGATATCCAGCAACATATCATCAATACGGTCTAGCAGTTCCTTGTCTGAGGTGCGCCCTCCTGCCTGGTCCTAGTGCGGAGGCCATCCCACCCTGATGCAAGCTGGGCCCTATAGAGGGCCTCAAGCTACGGCCTCCATACGCCCAGGAACTCATAGGGCCTCTGTTCGTTACTGCTCGTGGCCAGATTGCCCTCTACTGCTGGCTCACTTTCGGCTGGCTCTACTCCGGCTGCCTCCACTGCAGCTACTGGGCTCCCAGCAGGCCCCTAGAAGGAAGCAAGTATCAAAATAGGAACAATGGACATAATCCAGTGGGCATTACCTCTTGAGCTAGCGCTCTCCTAGACTTAAGGCGCTGCAACTGTCTGAGGCAGTTGCTCTCGAGGGGAGTGTAGGGTGTGCTGCCAGCCAACTATTCTCTAGTTCCCTCATTCTTTCCTTCCCTCTGATGGGAAGGTCGCACACCTCGCCAGCAATGCCCTTCAAGAGTGCGCAATTGGCTGGGGTCCATCGCACACAGGATCTAGAAAAGCCACCAGCACACCTCCTCGGCTCCACCATTGCTCAACCTGCTGAGATACAGGCACTACTGATTTGGTGGTGGTTGGAGTAGTCGGGGTGCAGGTTACCTCTTGTCGCTCTTCTCTTTACGATCTCCTAAAGTTGATAAATAACGTTGCATTGTGAAAGTAAATTACAATTATTATTATTATATTACAATTATTATTATTTATATATACCTTCTTCTCGGCCTGAAAGTTCTTTCCCGCTCGTTTGGCCAGGTGTGAGATGCACTCGTGCTCGAGGGAACATCTACTCTGGAACTCAACTTATGATTCTTTCCGAAAAGCTTAGTCCTAGGTATATTCTAAAAGTGCGATGTGACAGAGCTGTAGCCTTCATCTCTGGATGTTCTTCTTCCAACTTTCTAATCTACTTTTCTCGATCTATTTCTGGTCCCATATCAACACTCTGTGGCTTGCAGGTTTTTCACTAGCTGTGGGTCCAACGTATAGTGCTTAGAAAAATAAAAGAATTAAATAAATAAGCCAAAATAACGTGTGTAATGACTATTTGAAAATATTTTTGCATATATATTAAGTATTTGCTAAATTTCATCATGTACAGACACCAAATTTTTTCAGTCATTTTCTTCCTGGCATCACTAATATTGTGTCTTGGGAATTGGTTGTGTTGTCGTATGAATAGGTGTTATTTTTTATATTGATTATTTTTCGTTCTGTTAGTGTTACTATTTATCATTACTTGTGCACGAGAGAGATAGTCGAGCTTTAGTTTCAGCTTCCTTCCTTGCCTGCTCACTTCTGTTGTATAAGAGATACAGAAGGCAGGCACGTCTCTCAGCTCAGTGGTAATTGCAGAAAATGGGAAACAAAGTTACTACCACTAGACACGTCTTTTCTTCTTACTGTGACCTTCATTTCCAACTAGCTAATTCTTATTGAAGTCTACCACATCAACTGGTTATAGCTTTCCATCTCATCACCAACATAGAGACAAATCTCCTTGGCTACTTGTGCGGATGATCTACCATTCTTAGAGCTGATGTTGCCTGCAGGTTAAGCTTCTGTACCAAACACTGTCATTCACTATTTTATCGTATTTTAGGAAATGCCTTTATTCCCTCCATCTGCCTATCTACTAACTATATACACAACGAGACCAAACTTCGAAGCCAAAGACACAAAAGTTTCATCTCTACTGTATAATATTTTTAATCAGCTATTATTTTCATTCGACTGTTTTACTTTATATTATTTACGTTTTATGTACTTTTTGTTACTTTTTTCTATGCAATTTGCTTTTAGTTTCTTTTTATTTTAGTTTGTTCAATTTAATTTTAATTTTTTAATTTTATTTTATATTTTTCTTGTATCAAATCACTTGAATTTTTAGCTGTACATATCTTCTAGCTAGCCATGCTTTGTTCTTATTTATTTACTTTTCGTTTCATCCCTGGCTCATAGTCAGTCTTTTGTTACTTGATTTTTCTGAAGGTACTATATCTCCCCCAACCTTCTGGTGGGTCATCCTGTTTACTAGCCATTTGACAGAGAGGCTCTTGGCTACGACTGACTATATTATCATTCTCTAGTTGTGTCACTAGTACATCATGGATCGTTTCTTTCTGTGATTTTCTCCAGCTCGCCTCTTGCAGCTTGTAGTGTGATATTTGGATACAGATTGAGTTACGTTTGTGTGTGCGTAATACTGTGCTTTGCTTAACTCACTGGCTAACAGATGATCTTTTCTCTTTCTCTCTCTATATTATCATTCTCTAGTTCTGTCACTAGTACACCATGGATGGTTTCTTTCTGTGATCTTCTCCAGCTTGCCTCCCTGGGCAAGATTGCAGACAAGCTGATTTCTATCTGATAATACTGACTTCTGTGCCACCAAGTAATGCCATTCACCTCTCCGTCCTCCCAAATTGCTGCTATCACTTCCTCAACCTGACTGCTTCATTTTCTTTCTTTTGCTCATCCTTCTTTCTTTCGTATTCTCTTTGCACTTGATTAGTTCCTGAACTCATCAATCCCTTTTAGTTCCTGAACTTCATCTAATGCCTTTCGAAGCCGATAAATAGACTATGTTGCCCTTACCTAGGTTAAAGCATGTCTGGTTTTCCTCCATCCACATCACTAATTATGAGTAGATCATGGGGATTGAAATGGTGGTTAGCTTGATTTACTCACTACACATTCAAGCGTATGGACGATAGATTCCGTCTCTGCCTCAAGCGGACTAGATGCACCTCTCGAACCACAAATCTAATTTAGTGTGATATTTGGATACAGATTGAGTTATGTTTGTGTGTGCGTATTACTGTGCTTTACTTAACTGACTGGCTAACAGATGATTTTTTTCTTTTTCTTTCTAAGACTTGCTGGCAAACATGCGAGCTAATCACAGCTTTATGTGGGCTTGGTTTAGTTGTGGTTTTTTTGTTTCTTGTTCTTTTTTATTATTTTTTATTTGTTGTTGTAGTTTATTTTTATTTTTACGAGCAAGTATAACATTTCATCTGGTACAGTGTTGTCATTGCTTCTGTCTCCCTCTAGTTTAGTTAATTTGTTTTTTCCATATTTTTTTACCTCTGTCACTCTGGTCTGCAGAGTTCCTTTCCTGCACTTTCATAGTCACGACAACAGGACACTAGTCTAGTACTACTACAGTGCAAGCAATAGCCACCTGCCATTGAGAGAGATCTCAC
>WLWI01004636.1_pt1 | contig 11587 bp, 6 predicted proteins | sample 6701501 | NCBI WGS metagenome assembly WLWI01 (sample SAMN12718690, study PRJNA515312) | sponge metagenome | isolation source: marine sponge | host: Mycale hentscheli | place: New Zealand: South Island, Marlborough, Capsize Point | collected 2014-11-01
GCCTCACACAGCTTTATCCGGCCTATTCTATTAAACTAAAACTCAAAAATAGCAATACCCCAAGGGTGGTTAGTATGCACAGTTTATATACCTAAAGGCAAAAAATAGTGCACACTTACCAAGTTAGAACACCTAGTAACAATATAGCAACAGGTTCTAAGAATTAAAAGTGTGACAAATATGTGATTTCAGTGAATTTTAATTACTTATGAACAAGGTATTGAACCAAAATGCTTCAAATTTTGGTATAATTTGAGGAACTGAGCAAGCACTGAAAACATCTCATTATTTGTTTTTAATTTCTTTTTTTTTTCCCTTCAAGATCTTGTCAGTAATAATGATTGTGTATCATGAAATAATTTTTTTTTTAATTTTATGTAGGAATGATTGATGCACATAGCAGAGCTGGAACTAAAACAAGTAGTAATGGTAGCATTTTATATGTTACCTTTAGCCTTATATGTGACAATTTATTTCCACATCTTTCCAATGTTTTGATTTATTTCAATTATATAATATTTGAACGAGTTTCAATATAAAATTTTAAGTATACATTATTGCCCAATTAGGGTTGCTAACATTATGCTCTTAGTGTAAAGGCTAAACTGAAATCTATAGATGCAACAATATCTAGAATGTGCTTTCTGTTCAAATTTTGTGAAATTTTGCATTACTAAAGCAAGTAAACTAATACTTCAAATCAGGAGACTCATTCAAAGGTACCAAAACTGTATTTATGAAGCAATTAAGGTAAATCATTCGAAGCTAATGTCACCATAGGCCAACATCAAGTTGATCATTTTCAAATTACCATGCCTATTTCTCAAGTGTTAATTACCCAGTCTCATTCTCTCTGTTGTGAACAGGCATTCTTATTGAGTTTACATTCTTTAGTTTCTGTTACTCATGCGTTATTCATTTATGTTATTCTGATTTTTGTATTAACTCCATTATTGTCCAGACTCTAAGCTTGTATACTTTCTTTCCTTGTTTTTATGAATGATCAATTTGATGCGTTGTTGAAGTTACAACATATTTGGCATTGAGGAATGGGATTCCCATGGTGGCAGTACACGTGTATGTGTCAGCCTTCTCCCCCAGATCAGGAAACTGGAGGGCGTACATTGAGAGGCTGGAGGATTACTTTGTGGCAAACAGTATCAAGTCTGCCCAGAAGAAACGAGCGATATTGCTTAGCGTCTGTGGCCCCAAGACTTATGAACTTATTAGAGACTTAGTGTTGCCAGCCAAGCCCTCTGACAAGACATTCACACAGATTGTGGAACTAGTCACGAAACACTACAGCCCCAAGCCATCAGTCGAGATGCAACGGTTCAAGATCAACTGCCATACTCAAGGCAAGGACGACTTAATTGCTTGCTTTGTGGCATAGGCAGTTGTCAAAATTCTGTGACTTTGGGGGCACACTGGAACAGATGATCAGGACAGGAATGTGGTCAGAGTGAACAGTGAGAAAATTCAACTACGACTGTTAGCAGAGCCAGAATTGACATAAAATGCTAAGTGCTTACAACTAGCACAGTCAATCATTGACTGTGCAAGTTGTAAGCAGTCAGCAGAACTGGACAGACGTCAGATAGCAGGAGGCAAGGATGACAAAGGCGAAATGTCCTTTACCGCCAGTCAGGAGATGGAAAGTCAGGTGGAAGTGGGCACAGTCAGGAAGACCCTCTAAAATCGAGTACTACCACTGTGGTGGTAAGCACCAAGCTCCAAACTACTGGTACAAGGAAGCCAAGTGTAGGACCTGTGGCAAGATAGAGCCACATTGCTCAGGCTTGCCGGAGCAATAAGTTTGGCAAGGAGAAGAGGCCTGCTCAGCAAAGGAAACCTACTCCTTACAATTGTGTTTACTATGTTGAGGAACTAGACTCACCAACTGCGAGTGAGGAGGATGATGTGTACTCAATGTATGCACTAACTGACCAAGCGTCCAAGCCGTATGTCACCCCCAAGTCCGTGTCTGTGGTAACGATCTGGACATGGAGATAGACACAGGAGCATCATTGTCAGTCCTGAATGAGAAGAAACATAGGGGCCATCAGGAGTCCGGGTGCAAGCTACATGTGTGACACTCAACTCTAAACTTACACTGGTGAGTTCCTTCCAGTGGTAGGTAGAATAACAGTCAGTGTCTTAGTGGGACAACGGGAAGAGCAACTCCTCATACTAGTAATAAGAGGGAGAGGCCCTAGTTTACTGGGTCGGGGCTGGTTGGAGAACTAAAGGTGAACTGGAGGAAAGTACACCACCATATTAAGGTCTCGGATATAATGAAGCATACAGTAGCATTCAAAGATGAACCAGGAACTCTCTCTTGAACAAAGGCCAAGATCCACATCAAGGAAAAAAAGTCGTCCGAAGTTTTTAAAAGCCAGGAATGTCCCGTCCTGTCGTCATGAGAATCAGAATTGAGAAAGAGCTACAGCGTTTACAGGATGAAGGTATCATCACCCCGGCGCAGTTTTCGGAGTGGGAAGCTCCTATCGTCCCAGTGGTCAAATGGAATGGTAAATACGTGTGTGTGGAGATTATAAGTTGACAGTGAATCAGGAATCTAACACATACCCATTCACTCGAATAGAGGACGTTTTTGCTGCTCTATCGGGAGGTCAAGAGTTCTCAACTTTAGATCTTTCGCACGTGTATTTGCAAGTACAGATGGAGACAACTGTAAAAAGTATCTCACCATTAACACCTATAAGGGTTTGTTTGATTTTAATCACTTACCTTTTGGTGTGGCATCCGTCCCTTGCATGTTTCAGAGAATTATGGATAGTCTGCTGCAAGGACTTCCAGGCATGGCATCATATATAGACGATGTCATATTAACAGGTCGTAAAGATGAGGAACATTTGGTAAATCTGGGCAGAGCAATCACAAGGCTTGAGGAATCAGGCCTGAGGCTGAACAAGGCCAAGTGTGTGTTCATGGCACCAAAGGTGGAGGTTCTAGGATACATGATCGACAAAAATGGTTACACCCAACCCTGGAAAAGGTGACAGCAATCAGGAAGGCTCACACTTCCACTTGTGTCATGGAACTTTGAGCATTTTTGGGAATGCTAAAATAGGATAACCCCTCAATCCAAGACAGGGTTTTTGCCAGCTGAGATGCTGATGAGTCGACACGCCCAAGGTCTCTATTTGACCTTATTCACCCCAACACGGCACAGATTATAGAGTCTTGTCAAAAGATATGAGATGCAGAATCTCGCTCCAAAAGAGTAATTCGATCACTCCAAGTTATGGACCGTGTCTTTGTTATGTAATTAAGCTAAGAAGGGAGGGATGTTGTGGACAGACATTCCTATTACTGAGTTTACATTCCTTTTTATGTTCATGTCGTTCGATTAACTCCAGTTTTATTGTCTGAATCTAAGCTAGTATACTTTCATTCCTTTTTTTGAACGAGTGTGCAATCATTAAAGAAAAAGAATCTTTTAACAATTTGATGTGCTGTTGAAGTTACAACACATTCTCATTTCAACTCTTGACTTACAAAATTATTCTGGGAACACTTACAACCTACTCTTTTATTCTAGCTTACAGCTACTTTCACCGAAGTTGTGTATTTGATTGTTTTAGCATTTATTGTAGTATCTATTAGTATTATAACTTAGCTAACAGTGGACTACTTTAAATCGGGCCGAAGAATAGTTTTGATTACTCTAAGATTCTTAAACTAGCTATAGTATTCTAACACATGCTTCTTCTCTATCATTGTAACATTCATTGTTCCCTAAGCGAGTGAGAAACTCTCAGGGGTAACACAATTGAAAATCGGGGATATTTGTTTGTATAGACGTGTGTATGTCAGGTCATTTTGTACTCTGAGCCTCGCGTTTTTGTGTCAGCTTCGTGTTCTACCCCTTCGCATACCTCTCCACTAGACAGAATCTTTCGGTTTAGCGATCCCGTACCATTCAAGGAAATTAATTGTTTACCCCTTCGTATTAGGTTGCTTCTGAATTACACAGAAAAGTGTTTGTTATCAAAATCTATGGGTAATTCAGATAGTCGAAGACTACAGAAATACCAGTACTAGGGGAATTGAGTTAAGCAAGTATTTATGCATTTATTAGCTAAAGTATAATGGTCACAATGGCTAAGCACTTATACTTTTAGAAATGGACTGATAGTTTCTATTAAGTGTTTCGTTTGTGCACAGGCCCGCCCTTTGTGCTCAAGCACATCACTAGTAACTAGGGTGCATTTTTTTAATAAATGAAGACCCAGTGAGGCCTAGTTATAATTCAAAGTACAAGTACATAATATCAATTGAAAAATTAATGCCATTAAGATATTTTCTTGCCTCTAGAAATAGATCTGTACTACCATAAACTAAAGAATAACTACATAATATACAAACACTTAAATTTAATATAAAACAGTTCAAATCACTTTGGAAATTAAGGATTATTGTCCTATTCTATAATAGGTCCAATAGATGACTTAAAATAACCCTGTTCAAACTGGGTAGCTATAATGGCATTGTCTAAGATTTGCTTTCTGAAGATATCCTATGGTTCCTTACAACTTTTCATTTCAGAGCCTACGACAGCTTCGCTGAAAGGAAGAATAGGGTGGTCATTAAACTAGTGACACGGACATTGAATGCCCCTGCAGCATATTTACCGTGTTCGAAAAGTGCGGAGTGCCTGCCTGCCCCCAGTACAACCCTTTCTTTTTTTGTTATTTTTGTTAATATAATTTGGACCGTAAGGCTGCACGCGCCAGTAGCTTCACACCCTTTTGCAAGGAATCACAAATTTCATAAAATAGGTACATTATAATTCTTCACAAAACGAATGTAACGCATAAATTAAATTTGATGTAAGACGTGCAATAATTTTAAAGCGTTTGAAATACGCCTTTGCAAACGGGTAGTAACTCTTTTGTGAAATTATATTTGAGTTTGAAATTGGGATTTCCTTACAGAAAGACAAAAGATAACTTGGCTACAATCATTTGTTAATATCTGAATGTCACTTCAAATTTAGTATGTAATTATCTTCTAATGTAAGTGTAATTGCAAGGGTGAGAAGAGGAGAATAATATTGTGATAGGCAGACAAGTAATGTCCCCTTAGAGAAAGACAACACAAGTACCAGCAACACTAAAACACTAAGGTGGAGTTCTCATTGTTACTGAGAATTAAGCTTTACTTTATGGTATATACACTTAGAATGCAAGTTGATAAAATGTTAAACATTATGAACATGATCTATTGATTTTTTGTAATATACTTATCTATTCTAACTTGTTTTGGTTACTTGGTTTTTATTGTTATTTTGTTTGTTTATTTCTTGTTGAGCATGTGTGGTTTTTGCTCTTCATGGATCGAACAAGTCCAATAGTCTCACGAGCCAGACCCTTTACCTAACCAATATGCGTAGCGGTTAAGTAAAGGGTCTGTCTTCCTATAAGTTCAAAAGCTCAAACTAGCAGTACCTTTGCTACTAATTTTTTTTTTTAATTTTAAAGGCTGATAGTGTAAAAGGAAAAGTAGGATTCAGGATTAATGTATGATTGTCTGGTGAGCTATAACAATGTCTAGATCAGCACTTGTGGCCAATAACTTTAACAGGTGGGTTTATACAGCCTATTAAGTGCCTAGTTGTCTGAAAGGATTTAAATCATAAAGTAATGGTTTGTGTATTGAAATAATTAGAATGAATGAAGTTGGGTCAGTATATCCAAGTCTACAAGTAGTTTCAAGTGGTAGTGACGTCACAATATCCTGCTACAGCACAGTGCATCCCACATGGATGAAGGACAACAAGATACTTCCGTACATTGTGTTGTTCCATACTATCCACATTGCTAATGTCACCCACAAAGATGCTGGCATTTACATATGCAAAGGATATTTAGACAACGAAGCCACCAAACCTTTTCAAGCTAAATCAATGCTGCTTGTTGGAAGTAGGTAGCTTTATTAGATATATAAAATAGTATGAAGCTTGGCAAAATAGATACCTTTAATGTTTCCTGTATAATAGTAATTTATAATATCAATAGCATATAAATTACCATGTAAACTGGAATGAACATACATGAGAGATAGCTTACTGTGAGCTAAATGTGGCAAACTGTATAAACAAAGAAGTTTTCTTTATTATGAGGAAGGTAGCATAATATCCAGCAATAACTAATTTAGCAAAACTTAAGGACCAGACTTTCCATGGATTAGTTCATCCATCTCTGATATTGTTATATACTTCTGTCAATACAAATACATTAATTATGCAAACAATAAACAACTTATACCAGTGTTCTTTTAGTTTGTGTGCCTCTAATAGATCACTACTCATCATGTGATTCATAACCAAAAAATAACAACTTCAATAGTCAAAAGCACTCTTGAAATACTCAACTTTTTAATACAGAACTCGTACATTCACACATAATAACAGTTGTTTAATTTTACACTAATTGATTAAGTGCATCATTGAAGGTTGCTATTAAACACACAGTATGCATTGAATTCCTCTTATTCCTAGCCAATAGCGTTGCAATTCATGCACACAATAAAAGATATTCAGAATGAATAGCTCTTATGAGAGTGTCTGTACAAGATACAAACTTGTGAGTCAAAATCAAGAAGGAGAGCTTTCTTTCTTCTCCCTGTAGCTATCCAGCTTCACATGCATCAAAATTCTATAAGAATTGATAATAAACCAAAAAAGGCTATTTAACTTGATTAGGTAATGTAAACCATTAGCCTAGAAACATTATAGTACTTTGGTTAAAGCAATACTTTAAAAGCATTAAATGATTCAATAGTTAAATATGAGTGAATATATCTCATATTCAAATTATGATTAAATTATAATTATGATTAAATATAAAAATGTCTGCTACAGCACTTGAAAGTGGGATAATACATTCAGGAAGTAAATTTGCTCTCATAGGAAGTGACGTACAATTGACATGTGAAGTTGGCAGACGTGATCGCTGGTACTTTGTGAGATCTTTGAATTCTCCACAGGCTGTATTAAAATCACCAGATAGAGTGCTAGTTCTTCGGAACATTCAATTGCAACATGCAGGCTATTATTATTGCGTGGGACAGAGAGAAAAATCAAATAAATATTTCATTGATGTGGCTGAGCTACAAGTGTTTGGTAAAAAGCTATACTACGGGCAAATAGGTGTTATCTATTAATTCCATGTTAGATGACTTAAAAATGTCATTCTTGGGTGCATGAAGTGTTATCCCATGCTGTATTGTGCAAGCTCATTACCCACTAAGTGGAGTAGGAAGCCAAATCAGATTGGTGTGGCCATAACCACGCCCACTTAACTACAACCACCTAACCACACCCTCTCATTCATTTAATTAGGGCATTGATTTTTAAAAAGACAATTTTGAAGTGTATTCTTGATCTAATGAACCACAAAGTACGAGCACTTCAATTATATTACAATGTAAATGATTTTTATCAGTATGATCACGTCAAATTAATAATTTGTAGATATAACTTTACAATGTAGAGTGTCTATATTGTATAGCTAACATACCTACTTGGACATGTATATAAATCAAACAAAACAATGACAATAAAGAAAAACTTTTTTAAAAAATGAAACATTAGAATTTACAAATGCCTGGTCTGCTTTTGTGGCAGCCTTTGCTTTTAACAATTATAAGCATGTGTGACAATTAAATTTTATCAGCTTACTCCAAATAGTACAAAAATGGCCTCTTCTGAAAACCAACAATGCGGGAAGGACAACTGAACTACGTTGTTGATTTTTTTCCAAAAGATTGCTTTGGAAAACTAAAGGAAGGACCAGTCTAGTGCAGAGATTTGGGTCAATATTGGCCTTTCTTCCCACAGGAGACATTGCCACAACGACCACGAGAGACAGATGCCATGAGACACTATGATCCACACCCCGTTTCATCATAATATTGTTGTGGCCATGCCGCACTCATTCAGACACCCCTGTACGCAAGCTGATTACCCTCTTTTGTCCTAATAGATATAGCAACCAGCCTAGCTTACCAGTTTTCTGTGATTTTACAGCTACCTTTCTCTAATGAAGCCTACCCAACCAGGAACAGCTACTAAAGTATCAACAGGGTGTGTGGAGAGCCTCTAGAAGGTTCAATAGCCAACTTTACACCTAGAGTTACCAAACCCAGCACAAGCTGCTGCAGTCAAGATATCTAGCATAGAATAAACCACTTATTACACTCATCAGTGATATGGCTAGATATTTCATTCTCAGGCTTCATTTTCACTCACCTCTGGCTCATGCAAACAAGTTAGCCTGCTCATGAAATGTTTCGCCATATTACACTCTGACACATGTAATAATGAGTGCTATGATATATATTTATATAATATAATTTGCCATTCAGTAAAAACTACGAAAACATGATAATATTATAATACTATTCTACACTAGACCAACTCAAGGTAAATTATAGTAAATATAGATGTATATTTTCTATTCTAATGATCAACATAACATTATTTATTCCATTCATCATTATAAAACACATTTTATTACAAGTAAATATTTAATAACTATTTGAAACTTCAGGAGGGCATGATTACATATTCTATGATGTAAAACTGCAATTTTCCAGATCCAAGTAGGATATATCCTAATCATGTTCACCTTGGTATTGGAGACAGTGCCAGTATTACTTGTTTATCCAGCAACAAGGTAACGTGGCACATCCTTGGAAATGATTCTATTTATGCTAGAGGAAAGGTGCTCTTTTTATGGCGTCTACAACTAAAGCATCAAAATACATATGTTTGTAAAAGTACAACAGATGATGGATATGTTTTTCGAGCAGCTAGCCAAATAGATGTCATAGGTCAGCTGTTGTTTCCTCCATTTATTATATCAGTGAAAATAACCAATATTATGTAGCAGATAATGTCCTAATGTTACGTAATAGCTAATGCTCTGTAGTAGCTATTGTTATGAAGTAGGTCAGGGCTGTACCCAAAAATTTTCTCGTTGGGAGGGGGGAGAACTGTATCAAAATTTTATAATAATGTATAATACGTGTATAATATGTACTTTGTTTATATTTATAACTAATAGTAGTTGCCAAAAAGCAGCTTGGTTTTATTAACCCTGAAAGGGTATCTATATATAAGAATACGCTTGTGTGTCAGTAACTACGACGACAACAACAAGCAGTGTGTGCATTCATGAATAATTAAGTAGCTTAAACAGTTTTGTAAATAATGGTCATTATCAAAAGGAAAGCAGTAGTAAGATAAGGAAAATTTCAAAAGAGAAGACAAAAGGCAGTTAACTGTAAAAGCGGATGGAATCTGCAAGGTAAGGCAGCATAAATATAAAAGAGAACTGAAGAGAAGGAAAAACGTGTGAGTTGCAACTAAAATGCTGGTGGAATCGACAGAAAAGGCCGCTTCATTTAAAAAAGGAAGGCGAAAGTACGAAAAAGAGGGAAACAGTTTCACAATGCTTAAGTCCACTATCATGATAATAGTAGGACAGAGATTCAGAAGCAGGAGAGGTAGAAAAGAGCTGAAGAAAGGAAAGGTGGGGGGGGGGAGGGGGGTAAGAAAAGCTGACATTGTTTAGAAAAAAAGAGAGCAGGAGAGGGAAACTTATGTAATCTTAACTAATGGTAGAGAATGATAACTGAGCAAGATAACTTTTGCTACTGCGTTCTTAATTTGAAATACGCCAAGCGCCACTGTGTGGCGGGGTACTTGCTAGTAATTAGTACTGGTTGATTTTTCGCCACTATGTATTTCATTAAAAAGTAAGAATAAAGCATTAGGAGAGTTTTGGCTGCCTAACTTAATGACTGTTTATTTTACTTAAACAGTCACTTATTGTGTGTGTGTGTGTGTGTGTGTGTGTGTGTGTGTGTGTGTGTGTGTGTATGTTTCATGGCTACTATGTTGAATCAATGCTAAGTGCAATGTAAATAAAGTAGCAGTGTAATATTATACTACGGGGGGGGGGGGGGGGCAACCTCCCCCACTGTAAGCCTGTAAGCTATATTAATTGTTCCCCCTACCCTGGTAATACAGAACTAGTTGTTAGTAAAATGAAACACCAGTTTCTTGATTTAGATTGTTACACAATAATGATGGCGGATACATTCACAAAGTGTCTCACAAACATTATAATAAGAAATCCCAAAGTTTGACAGTAATCCATTGGATTAGTACAAACTTGCCTAACAATTTACTTGATATTCAAATAAGAATTATTTTAATGCACATAACAATATATAAAATCACAGTTACTCTTACGATTCTTAGTTCAGTTAGTGCAGTCATATCATAATTTTAAAAGCTTTAAATCAAATCAAAGATAGATGACAGTTTTTGTTAGTATTGATTACTCACTAAGGATTAATTTGGTATATTGTACAGTCAATCTACCAAACAGGGTTTCCCCCCCAAAAAATGTGGCTGTCTTAGGAGATAAAGTTCAGTTTCAATGCTGGTCTTCAGCGGATGTGACATGGTTTCATAATGGACATCTAGTTCTATATAATAATACTATTACTAACACTACAATACCAAACAAACTCTATTCACTGACTATTAATGATGTGAGGTATGAAAATGTGGGAAACTATACCTGTTTGGGCAAAATTGGACCAGCGTTCTTTAAAAGCAATGCATTCCTGACTATTGGTAGGTATATGATGTGTGGAAGTGATACGTCTATCAATATGCAATATATTTACAATATTACAATATTCAATTATTTTGTTGACTTCATGAGTTACAATCTTACGTCCATTACTAGCTAATTTCACTGACTGTGCATGTAGTGATAATTTTATGATTATATTCATTTCTTAGAACTAGAGGAATACACTGAGCAAAATCCCACAAGTGGCAGTAAGTCAGTTTGGAATGCTTTATTTTCTGCTAGTAAGAAACATATTAACTATCTGCAAATGGAAACCCCAAAACAATTACCAATTACATCAGGACGCAAATTCAAATTTTCATTTAATAGCAAATGTAAGAAAAGTTGGTATATTTATGTTTGGACAGAGGGGGGTGGGGGTGTTGTTGAAGTGGATGGTTTATTATTAACAATGTACTATGGGATAGGGAGTGAACCTGTGTGTGTGTGTGTATGTTTGTGTACACTTTCTTGTTTACACATGCCTCAAGAACTAAACTGCAAAAGCAACTCATCTTTCATTTAACATTATTTTAGTCAGCCCTTCTATAATTCGTTAGATTTTTTCTCTCTCATTTTCAGGCTTTTTTTAAACAATACGAAGTTATAAAACTAATATGTTTGGCTGTCATGAAAGTTGTGTACAGTGTTTGATTGTGAAGTCAACTGTTTTTAAAGTGTATTGCTTAAACAAATCCTGTGAAAGAGAGAAGCTCTTTTTGGATTTAACAAATAGGTAGAAAGTTATTCAACAATCACTCAGAGAGAAAACCATAAATATAAAACCATAAATATAAAACCATAAATATAAAACCATAAATATAAAACCATAAATATAAAACCATAAATATAAAACCATAAATATAAAACCATAAATATAAAACCATAAATATAAAACCATAAATATA
>WLWI01004637.1_pt1 | contig 11587 bp, 5 predicted proteins | sample 6701501 | NCBI WGS metagenome assembly WLWI01 (sample SAMN12718690, study PRJNA515312) | sponge metagenome | isolation source: marine sponge | host: Mycale hentscheli | place: New Zealand: South Island, Marlborough, Capsize Point | collected 2014-11-01
GTTACCCTCCTTTGATACGATCAGGTGAAGATGTTGAACCGTAAAATATGCTAATTAAGTGATTCTGGACAAGTTCCCCTCCTTCGATATGATCAGGTGAAGATGTCAAACCATAAAATTTGCTAATAAAGTGATTCTGGACAGGTTCCCCTCCTTTAATAAGATCAGGCGAAGATGTTAAACCATAAATTATGCTAATTAAGTGATTCTGGACAAGTTCCCCTCCTTCGATATGATCAGGTGAAGATGCCAATCCATAAAATATGCTAATTAAGTGATTCTGGACCGGTTCCCCTTCTTCGATATGATCAGGTGAAGATGCCAAACTATAAAATTATGCTAATTAAGTGATTCTGGACAAGTTTCCCTCCTTCGATATGATCAGGCAAAGATGTCGAACAAAAAAATTATGCTAATTAAGTGATTCTGGACAAGTTCCACTCCTTAAATATGATCAGGTGAAGATGCCAAACCATCAAATTATGCTAATTTAAGTGATTCTAAACAGGTTCAGGCGAAGATGTTGAACCGTAAAATATGATAATTAAGTGATTCTGGACAAGTTCCCCTCCTTCGATAAGATCAGGTGAAGATGTTAAACCATAACATATGCTAATTAAGTGATTCTGGGCAGGTTCCCCTCCTTCAATATGATCAGGTGAAGATGGAAAACCATAAAATATGCTAATTAAGTGATTCTGGACAGGTTCCCCTCCTTTCACAAGATCAGGCGAGGATGTTAAACCATAACATATGCTAATTAAGTGATTCTGGACAAGTTCCTCTCCTTCGATATGATCAGATGAAGATGGAAAACCATAAAATATGCTAATTAAGTAATTCTGGACAGGTTCCCCTCCTTTCACAAGATCAGGCGAGGATGTTAAACCATAACATATGCTAATTAAGTGATTCTGGACAGGTTCCCCTCCTTCGATATGATCAGGTGAAGATGCCAAACCATTAATATGCTAATCAATTGATTCTGGACAAGTTCCACTCCTTAGATATGATCAGGTGAAGATGCCAAACCATAAAATATGCTAATCAAGTGATTCTGGACAGGTTCCCCTCCTTTAATAAGATCAGGCGAAGATGTTAAACCATAAAATATGCTAATTAAGTGATTCTGGACAGGTTTCCTTCCTTTAATAAGATCAGGCGAAGATGTTAAAACCATAAAATATGCTAATTAAGTGATTCCGGACTGGTTCCCCTCTTTCAATATGATCAGCGGAAGATTCCAAACAATAAAATATGCTAATTATAATCAGTCGAAGATGCCAAACCATAAAATATGCTAATTAAGTGATTCTGGAGGAAGATTACCACAGTATGATAGAAAAATAACATTTCCATTTATATATTCATAATTTCATCTATTATACATAATTATTTTAATAATTAAACTTATAATGATGATAATAAATACTGTAATGAGTAATTTGCATTTTCTACTATCTATTTGTAGACTTCCTTCAGCCAATATGTATCAGTAATTAACACTGCCTCAAGTGTTACCATAACAATGCATGTTTTTACACCTTAACTGTAAGAAAAAGTTAATATACTTCCTCTATATGTGATGCAAGCAAGCCAGTACAAGCAACAGACCGCTAATGAATACTTCATTCTTGGATTATTCCTGTCTTGATCTGCAGGACTGAACTTTGTCCCCAGTTAGACTCACTTGAGTGGAATTCACTTACGGTGTCATCACTGTTGTTTTATTTATTTTTTTATTCATCTCCTTGTAATTCAATATGCACTATTGTTCATTATAATATTAAATTATTAACTTTACAATAGTCTTGATGGGTTTACTCTAGGTGATTTAAATGTATAGTATTAGCTGTTTCTTAAACAATTTCAGCATTATACTTCAGTATTGTACCAAGGTCTCATGTATGAAAGGAAATTTAGCTCACTATCTACATTGAACTTAACTTAACTTCACTAGTGCTAGCTAGAAATACCACCACTAGTTTTGTTATGCATAGCTAGCTATTAGCAATAAGTTAGTCAGCTCAATCACATATGCACTTGGTATGGCTGATAAGTATTGTAGTATTGTTTCACATAATTTCAGTAACACATATGTGGCACTGTAGTCACATGCATCCATGTGAATTACATGTGTGCACTTAATAAATAGATTGCACCACTCTTGATGCATAATAGACTGTTAATGCATAATGGGGTATTGAGGTTGCATTATATGCAATAAAGTCCTAGTGCTGTCTGAAGCTCTAACTAAGCAGCATGGCTTGCAGTGTTAGAAAGTTTGCAGGCAGACAGCATATATAGCCTATTAAATATTTCCCCAATACTGTTTACCAGATAGACATATTACATATTGAAACTAAAATAGTCTCAGCTATTGGAGCACCATATACAAACAGGCCCGTAGGATGGGGTGAAAGGGATAGCGTGGAAGGGAGGGGGAAAGAGAAAGGGGAAGGGGGCAAGGGAGGGGGCAAGGGAGGGGTTTTGGGGACAACAGTGATTTCATAAAAAAAGTTTTCTCATCTGTAGCTATATCTACATTACCAAAAGTCATTACTTTTTCTTCCTGTTTACAGTCAAATTGTTTTACATACACTGTAAAAAACGATGCAGCTGCATTAGAGGGGGCTGATTAGACAATTTACAGATGCACCCATCATTTCATAGTCCATTGACATTTGCGGTTATGTACATGCTTTCTACTAGTTCGAAATGAAATGAAAAGTAGCATTTTTACTGCACTCATTCTTATAAACTAAACTAAACACTGATGAAATATGTGACTTGTTTAACCATGTAGACTGGAAAAGCATGTTTATTCCAAATTAGGGTCATACAATTGAATTTTCATTATAGAAGGTGTAGTTTGGCAGCTAAAGTATAAGCAAGTAGCATGAGAGAAGAAGACAGTTTTGTAATCATTGCCTACAGGAAACCCTATGTGCATTATTTACTTCCACCAGCAGCTCTTCTAAAACTTGAAGCAACCATGCTGCAGACACTGTACATACTAGTCATTTTATAATGCCAGCAGTTGAAGCAAAACAACAACAACAAAAGTTGACTTTAGAAGAGCAGTTGCTGAGAGTGCACTTTTTGAACATGTAGATTTGCTCCTTCAATATTTTGACAACTTGTATGTAAAGAAGCTATTTTATGATTTGAAATAGTGCACATAGTAATACTTTTAAATAGTAATTTGAATAGGAATTATTTGGTAGCTATATCCTCACATTCAGGTTTACATTTATCACTTGCTTCAAACTCCTATTTTATGGCCAGTAAATAATTTTCCATCTAGAATTAAATATTTGACCCCTGTAACTAGTGGCTAATACAGGAACAAAGTAAGAATTGCAAAATTAGGGCAAAAATGGCAGAAACAAGTAGTTGAAATTCTCTCTAAAAATTATCTTTCTCATGCACACATAATATTAAAAATAAGATATTGCGAACACTTTAATGTTAATAGCAAATTTTCTCATTCTAACAGCCAATACTATGTTAATTAAAACTTAACCTGATGTTTCGACTTCTTACTGAAGTCCTCTTCAGGGGTCAAGAGAGGTCAAACTCTCTGTAATAACACTATGAAAACAGCAAGATTATACCGGAGGGTACACTTAGTGTTTATTATATCCTGAAGGGTGATTTGCATGCAGCATAGACAGCCAGCATCCTGGAAGCTCTAAACCTAAGTCTCTTATTGTTGTCTGTGTGTGTAGAGATTCCTCAATCTTTAACTCACGATCCTTACTGGCTCTGTCTACAACTCTTACCTCTTCACATTTAATGGGGTGATGTTGTTGCCAAGCATGTTCAGCAATGGCTGAAACTTTCTCATCACTTCTCTTACAAGCATCCTGATGTTCTTTCACTCTCTGCGCAAGCCTTCTAGTTGTTTCACCTATATATACCTATATACCTATATACAGCTGCAGGATAAAATATACACTATGGATGACTTGGTGGTAATGGGTGTAGCATCTTTGACTTAAGTAAGATGTGATCTTAGTGTCTAACCCGACTTAAATGCTGTTTTGATATCAAAGTCTCTACAAACTCTCTGAATACTCTCACTCAATCCTGCTATGTATGAAATAGTAAGAATAAAACTTATCTCTTGCTCAGTATCTGTGTGATCTCTGAAGATGACTCTTTAGAGCCTGCCCTAATGGTTGTGTTGTCGTAAATATTACTTTGAAGTACTTTGTGTAGGTGTTTCTCTTCTTCCTTCATGTTTTCACTCGTATTAGTTACCCTCCTAGCTCTCTGATACAAGCATCTCCCAATTCCTCTCTCACCACACGACTAGGATGATGAAACTTAAAGTAAAGGTATCTATCTCTGTGCGTGCAGGTTTTCTGTACACAGTGGAAGTAAACATATACTCTTCAATAAGCAAACCAGAAAAGGAAGCTTCTTATCCTGATTCCATGGTGAAGTTTATAGAAGGACTTATAAAGTTTAAATGGTCCAACAAATAATATTATTATTCATTCTTCTTTAGATCTAAATCATTTAGCTAAACCATCTGGCATTTATTGACACAATAATGCCACTCATTTAGTTAATGAATTTGAAAACAATGTAAATTATGTTGAAATAAGCTGTCTCAATGAAACAATAATACAAATGTTCCAGTTTTATTGGCAATAATATTTTTTAATAACATTTTATTAATCATTGAAATTGAAATTCCAGATGTAGATGCGTACTTTGATAAGAACAACACAGAGTTGCTGATAGTATCAAAAAAATGTTATGTGTAATAACATGCTTTGGATTCCGAGTCCTAATGAAAGCACACTGGGCAAAAACAGAATCTCCTATAGTTTGTATTTAGGAAATTTCATATTTTCACCACCTTTCAGGTATTGGGAGGGCTAAATGCTCTGCATGTCAGGACATTTTAGCCCTATCCTCTGGAAAGGTGGAGAAAAGATGAAGTTTCCTAAATATGTGACTGAAATTCGACTTTTGTCCCGTGGCAGATTTGCAGAGTAGATCCTTAGTATTGTTTTCTGAAAAATATTTTGTGATTTTAACCTTAGTGGTATCACAAGGATATTATCTTTTTTCAAACTCTTTGATTATCTCATTTTGGAATGATTAGCAGTGGCATAGGAGAGGAGGGGGACTCTGAGGGCTGGAGCCCCCCAGTAATTTTGGGGCATTATGTCACGAGATAATTTCTCACACAAACTATTTTAACCACAAAAAAAAAGCTTTTGGAGCCCCCCATATGGAAACATTTCCTACACCACTGATTAGTTCTGACGTTAAGTTGAAAGTAACCCCTCTAATCTTTCATTGTCAAAGGAGCTGTAACTTTTATTGATTGGTTATGTGATCCCTAATTGTAAAATACCTAGAAATTTTTCACCCTCTTGGTCCCTGATTAATCTCTCCATTCTAGATAAATTGGTGGCAGTTGAAACTTAAAAATCACAGCAATGTAAGCAGTAATCAGAACAGATTAGCTTCAAATTCTGGCTTATCATACATGTACCCCGTTCACTCCATATGAATCATGAATGTTTGTCTTCCACTGAAAACAAATAAACTCCATTTATCTCACACTGATGCTGCTTCAACTGTTTAATCCCAAACCACCACTGCTTCTCAGCCATATATAGCTATATTATACACTTGCCTGCTTGATTTTACTCTGTAGCTATTACCACTGCTTGATGCATGTAATCTCCTCTGTGCACATTTTTAAATAGAGACTCTAGTGTCCAAATTAATATACAGCCATATACAGACAGATTCCAATATTATATAATGGATATTTTTTTTTGTGGTATTCAAACTAAAATTTAATGTAAATTTTTAAATGTGGTGGAACATTAATTGATTGAATAGTAAATTTATATTTTTCCATATGAAACATTATTGCAAGTTTTGATGTATATAATTTTTACAATAAAATCATGCCAGCTACTCATCTTTCAATAGTTTTATTTTATCTATATGAGTCATTCTACTGATGATTAAGCCCTGCCAGATTATACTAGCATTTTTTTCTGCAATAATAGACAGGAAATTGCACAGTGGAATAATTCTAGAATATTATAAACATTCCAAAGAATAATAAAGGAGAAAATGAGAATAGTAAGTCCAGATAATCCACAATTATAAAAGAAAATCAATGGTGTTTTTTTTCTTTTTCTTTTACAACAAAAGGACATAGCTAAACACATAGAAATGTGGTTACAGTATTAGGTAGAGATTTTCATTACTTGATTAAAGCTACTTGGATTTGTGTTGGCCACTTTTTTTTAGTGTACTTCCATAATGGGAAAAGTTTGAAATATTGGGAGAGCTGTCAGCTCAGTCTCAGAGTCAACAAGTCATCTGGAGAATTTTGCCAAACGGTTTCTCTTCTTGAGCAACTCAACAGCATACCGCGTTAGAATAGACAAAAAATGTAAATTATTACCAACTGACCTATGAATTCTTTTTTTTCTTCCCGCTTAGCTGCTCCCTAAGTACACAAAATCGTTCATGGCATGAATAGGGCCTGCCAAATTATGATTTTTAAAAATAATATTCCTTATTTATTTAAAAAATGTTATTGCTCCAAAAAATGGTGCTATTAGCTATTCCATAAAAATTTTAAATTATTCTAATTGTAGGTATGATTACAATAACAAGTTCAGGTAGCTATTAAGAAACTGTGATATCGTCAGACCTCACTAGTCACTGTGAATTATATGGAAACATTCAAATCTTCAAATAAAGCTACCTGAACTTGTTATTGTAATCATATTTGAATCTCAATAAAATTGTTTAATTAATGGTAAAACACGTTCTGCTACAGCTAAGGAGAGCTGAATTAATAGGAATATTTTGCACAATTTTGACCAGGAAAGGTCACTTACATGCTCTTTCCACCACACAACTGCAGCATGACACTATAACTGTCGAAGTTTCAATTGGCCGATAATGTAAGAATTTAGGAAAGGAAGAACGAGGAGGTTATTCAGATCACTAACTGTTGTCTGTAGTTCCACTACATTTGTTGGGCTATAGTACCATGCAAACTTAGCTGAAATTTGTACCTCTTAATTTTTAATTTTTTTTCCCCAAAAATTATCATGCCTCTCACTAGCCTTGGCATAGTTTGTAAGCTGATTAGTAAGGAAAGTCACACCTCCAGCAAGTGATCAGCAGCTTATACTCTTGTTATTCTCTTAAGTACAATCCATCTGTAAGGAATGTTGTATTTTTGTAATGGTTTCACAAATTTTGAGCCTAAATCATAAAAACAGAAAATATCGTTCTGAAGATGTCGTTCGGAGTAAAACTGAAAGGCCAATGCCCAAAACAATAAACTTCCTGAACTTAAAACAACAAAAATTAGCCCGATAGAATATAAAAAGATGATTATTTTACACTTTTCTCAGGTTAGTGCAGGATTTTCTAAAGACCAGCAGAATAATAAGGGTACACACATACTGCAACAACCACCTGCTACCCTTCACCATGAAAATAGTGTGGGTTCTGGGACTTGCCTTCTTAGCCACTGGCACGGCACATTCTGTTCCAGCAGAAGAGCAAAAGACTACCAATGAGCAAGTCGAGGATGGAGATAAAGTGGAAGCTGACAACATGGCCCTCAGTGAGGAGGAAGATGAAGACAGTTGTAAGTGTGCATTAATTTGTTGCCATTCTCTTTGCCTTACAAACAACTATTTCTTGTTGTAGCTGATGATGAAGACCCTGCCATTGCAGCTGAAGACCAAAGTGATGAGATTGCAGCTGATCAGGACAGTAATTTGATGGATATGGCTGAGTACCAAAAGGAAATTAATGCCTATTTGGAACAGGAGAAAGCAACTACATACGGCATGAGAGTTAGAAGGCAAAACGGCAAAAGTATGTATAAAATATACAACTTTATGACTTTGAATAACATGATGTTGTCTATTGTTTCAGGAGTTATCCGATCGGGAAACACTATTGCCCTGCAGACATTTGTAAAGGACCAGTACTTTTCCTGTGCCGGAAGAGTGTGTGGACGAAGTAGTTGTCCTCGTGCGCATATGGATAAGAATGACTGGAATAGATGTACAGGAGAAGTCTTTAGAATCTACAGGAAATCAGGGCCTGGGGCTGCTCAAGTTCATGATTTGGTGGGATTGGGTAATTAGTGATATTACTTTTGTAGCAATTTAATCATTAGTAATGAGATTAAGAAACAATAAGTTTTCTATGAGCTACAATAAAAAAATAGTGATAATTTAATCAATAAGATTATTATAGTTTACCACCACCGCTATTCTTGAATTCCAATGATATAGCTATATTGTTTAGTAAGCACTCTCGGGGTCAAAGTGTTTTCTCTTATTATGGACACTGATAACAAGTCAAAGTGCATTCACACTTAGCATTATGCTACAGACAAATCAGGTTATCCTTCAGCAGAGACTGTATTTTGCCATGACATGTTTAGTGGAACTGCTAAGCATTTTTATGTGTGTGCATTCTATGATAACATTCCCAATGCAATGTTTTAAAAAATCAGGACTCATCCTGGGTTTGACCTTGGTAATGTTTAGGTGCTAATTAAGTCTTTTTCTTAAATTGTATACTATTAATAAAACTGTTTCTTCATACAAATAGTTCATGTTGATCAATTGATCAAAGTGGAGTAGACGCCACAAGAAATATAACACAATTTGGATTATCTCAACATTTAAGAAAATTATGTTCATAACAAGTGATAAGATGTAGGTATGTGCAACAAAATATGATGTGTACGTCTGATAAAAAACCAATGAACAAGTAATGTTTCTTTTTTAACATGCCTATGGTCTGACCAATTAATATGCTGGAGGCACAGTAAAGTTTAAAGAAAATGCAACTCAGTAGATTCAGTCATTCTTGGCTTGAAATAATTATAATAATAGCAAATTTTCTCATTCTAATAGCCAATATTATGTTGATTAAAACTTATCACCACTGAGAGTTCTACCTCAGTTGACCCTTGAGGAGGTCTTCAGCAAGAAGTCGAAACGTCGGCTGGCGGGTTAAGTTTAATTAGCATTATTGGCTTTATTAGAATGAGAAAATTTGCTATTAACTCAATAGATGGGAAAAAAAACACAACAACAACAAAATAAAAATAAAGGCAGCAATGTATTCATCACATGACATCAAAATTTATTAGCTATACCTGAAAAGTTTTATCAATAGCTATAGTATTGAATTGTCTCAAATCATCGAAAGAAAAATAACTGCCCAGTTCACTTTCAGATATAGGAAAGATATATGATTGAAATTACATGACTACTAAAATATGACTTTAACAAAGCATGATTTAACTCGTATTTTATTGAATGAAATATTATGTCTGTATAAATGTTAGTTTAGTTCAAGATAACCTCCATGTATACTGCAGTATTAGAAGCAGTAGGTAAATTGAGTTGGCTCTCAGTAGTCCTGGAAGGTATGTGTACACTATTGTATGCTATATTTGATGATATTGCATAAGGTTCTGCATATTCAACTTCATCTCCATTACCCTTCTTCTCTACTCTATCATTTCCTGCTCTATCTTCATAGTTATCTTGGTGAATCCTGGAGAATAAAACAAACAAAAGTATCTTTCTAATTTAGCATCTGATGAACTATAATTTTAGGAAATGTAATTGTTTATACTCTCAGGACACATGTGCAAGAGAGAATAGTAGTTGTCTTATTTTCCCATCAAGCTATAATTTTGGAGGTAATTGACAATTAACCATTGAATTAGGTATGAACTTACTCAGATTTGAGACTGTTCTAGGGCCATAAGTCCCAGAGCTAGGAAAGTTTGAAGGACCAGGAAAAATATACTTTTCTCTTCGCACACAAGTTTACAGCACATATATAGAGTTGAGCATAGGTACAGCCAATTCAGTTCAGGATATGAATATCATAAAAGTTAAAGAGTTTGATAAGGGACTCCATGACTGTATCTGTCTTTTAAGAACAAACATGCTGTTCAGGTCCGTGAATGACCTTTTATTGTGCTACTTTTTGTAATTTTGAGCTGATTTCTGAGAAAATACAAAACTGTCAGCTCCGCGTAAGCTGCTATCTACTACTAGCTTTCATTCTTAATGCCACTTTTCATCACATGGTAATATAGCTATATAATTTAACTTCTAATTTTTGTATTTTGATAACTTTAAACTCTTTTCCAGTTAGTACTTCTCCCAAACTATACATGCACATACTTTAAATTTGAAAAGACTCAATACAACTGTAGCTAGCATTGCTATTAGCTATAATCTCGAACTTTTATAACAAAATATCTCTTCATCACTAGGAACTACTAGAAAGCACCCTTCTATTAAATTTTTTCTAAAATACATACATACACTGCTAACATATTAGGACATTTATACAGGTACACCCCATTCTTTGTGTATATATTTATTTATATACTCATTCATATGTTATAGTTAAACGACATATTTGAGGAATTATCACAGATAATCATCACAATCTCAAGGGCAAAGCCCGAAAGAGAGGGCGATTTTCTAGCATTAATTCTGAGAGTTGCCATGGCTTAATCATTTTATATCATAGTTACCATTGCTAACTTTTTGACTTATCGTCGATAGCCATCCCAGTACTAGTGCATGCAACAGAGGGAAATTACAACACAAGAGTGAAATTTACTGGGGAATAACATTTTTGGCTGTTCATACAATATATGTAATATATATTGCAATAGTGACATTAACACTAAGCATGTTTTATAGCATCATGGTGAGCTTTATTGCACTTTCATTGGCAGATAATGTCCACATAGCTATGCATATAACTGGAGACCGCTAGGAGTTCAACGTTCAACATGTTACATCTTCAGTCATACACATTCACTGGTAGCTCAATTGAGTCTTATGAAGGATAGCTGGGTGTTTTTGTTTATACCCATGCAAGTCTATTTGAGATAGTCAGTCCCCAAATCTAAACTATGATAAGAATTATAACCATAGCAAGCTATTCTGGAATGAATGTGGAGGGCAGAATCACTACTTGAAACATGAACACAAGTTTTCCTATTTCACCCTTTACAAGAGCTGAACATTATCAATTATGAGAACACAAAGCCCTTCATTTGGCTTGGGTAGCTGGTATGTTGTTTACATGTGAGAGTGTCATAAGTATGCCTGGCATCTGACTCAATTTTATATCAGAAGGGTCTTTAATAGCATCCTATAATAAGATACTCTTCAATTAGTTGGAAGTGGAGTTGTATACTGTACAAGACAACTAAATCCAGCACTCAGACAGCCAGGTTCCCAGCACTCAGACAGCCAGGTTCCCAGCACTCAGACAGCCAGGTACCCAGCACTCAGACAGCCAGGTTCCCAGCTCTCACAGCTAGGTTCCCAGCACTCAGACAGCCAGGTTCCCAGCACTCAGACAGCCAGGTTCCCAGCACTCAGACAGCCAGGTTCCCAGCTCTCACAGCCAGGTTCCCAGCACTCAGACAGCCAGGTTCCCAGCACTCAGACAGCCAGGTTCCCAGCACTCAGACAGCCAGGTTACCAGCACTCAGACAGCCAGGTTCCCAGCT
>WLWI01004638.1_pt1 | contig 11586 bp, 2 predicted proteins | sample 6701501 | NCBI WGS metagenome assembly WLWI01 (sample SAMN12718690, study PRJNA515312) | sponge metagenome | isolation source: marine sponge | host: Mycale hentscheli | place: New Zealand: South Island, Marlborough, Capsize Point | collected 2014-11-01
TTCTTTGTCTGTGGTGGCTTTGTAGCTTTGATCTTCTCCACATTGTTCTGCTGGAGTCCTATTTCTCCTTCTCCCAAGTGATGTCCAAGGAAGTCAACCTTAGAGTATCCAAATCTGCACTTGGTTGGACGGACTGTCAGATTTGCTTCCTTTATTCTTCTGAGCAGTTTCTCCAGGATGTTTATGTGTTCTTCCCAGGTCTCTGTATGAACTATGATGTCATCTATGTAGGAGTCCACACACTCAAGTCCATTCAACATTTTCCGCATCATCCTGTTATAGGTTGCTGCTGAATTGACAAGACCAAATGGCATTCTTTGGAAGATGTAGCATCCATCTGGTGTTACAAATCCAGTTTTCATGATGTCTTCATCTGCCATCTTGATTTGGTAGTATCCCTTGCTCATATCAAGAGTACTGAAGTATTTGTCCTTTCCAACTTTTGCAAAGATGTCATCCGCATTTGCTGTTGGTTCTCCATCAAAAACAGTCACTCTATTCAGTTTCCGGTAGTCGATACATATTCTGTTTGATCCATCAGGTTTTCTGACAATGACTACTGGTGATGCATAGGGACTATCTGCTTTTCTGATGATTCCCAGCTTCTCCATTTCTGTTATGTCCTTCTTCAGTGACTCTCGACAGTTGTAGGGTATTGCGTAGGGCCTTGTCCTGACAGGTGCTGTTGATGTTAGTGTAATGTGATGTTCTTCCAGCGATGTTCTTCCAGGTTTTTCAGTGAAAATGTCTTTGTATCCATCTATCTTGCTCAGTACATCTTGTTTCTTCTGTCCATCTAGAGTCTCTGCTATTTTTACATCCTGGTAGGTTTCATTTCCCTTCACATAGCTTAGCTCTAGCAGCTCTTCATCATCAACAACATCATCTGCTGTACTTTCACTTGCTTCCAATAACGCGGCACTGACGACCTCTATGACATTCATTGTTGTCTTTTCATCTCGTTTGGTGTATTTCTTCAGCATATTTGCATGGTACACTTTGCTTTTCCCTTCTATCTTGATTTTAAAGTCATTCAATCCAACTTTCTTCTCAATTTTGAATGGTCCTTTCCACTGCATCAACAGTTTATTTGCATCGGTTGGGAGCATGATTAACACTTCATCTCCTTCTTTGAGTTGTCTTTGCTTTGACTTTCTGTCGTAGTATCTCTTATATCTCCGTTGCGCTTGTTGTAGAGATTCATGAGCGAGTTTTATCCCTTCTTCCATTCGTTCTCGTAGATCCACAATGTATTCATAACTTGATTTCACATCCGGTTCTTTAATCTCTTCTGTCCACAGCTGTTTCAAGATCTGGACTGGACCTCTCACAGTTCTTCCATACAACAGTTCAAATGGTGCAAAACCTGTACTTTCTTGCGGTGCTTCACGGTATGCAAATAAGGCTGCATTCACATATCGATCCCAGTCTTTTGGCTTACTTTCACACAGTCTTTTCAGCATTTGTTTCAGAGTTCCGTTGAACTTCTCACATAGTCCATTGCATATTGGATGGTACGGCGTACTCACTAGTCTCTTCACCGATAACATTCTACTGACTTCTTGCATAACTTCTGACATGAATTGCGCTCCTTGATCACTCAATATTTCTTCTGGTACTCCAAGTCTACTGAACATATCCACCATTGCTTCTGCTACTTCTACTGTTGTGACACTCTTCAACGGTATAGCTTCAGGGTATCTTGTAGCATAGTCCACCATCGTGAGGATGTAACGGTTATGGCGATCAGTCATTGGATGAATTGGACCGACGATGTCAACTGCAACTCTCTTGAATGGTGTTTCTATCAAGGGCATCTTCACCAGCGGAACTTTGGTCACTTTTCCTTTGCTCAGTGTCTTCTGGCATACGTCACATGACCTACAGTATCTTGTTATATCTCCATGTATTTCTGGCCCGTAAAAGCCTGCTTGGATCTTATCCATAGTCTTTTTCACACCTAAATGTCCTCCCATCATTGATTCGTGCGCTAATCCCATCACCTGTTTTCTTAAGTCTCTCGGCACTACTACTTGTTCAGTCTCATTATCCTCTGTCTCTCTCTTGTACACTCGAAACAGAACATCATCCTTGATCGTGTAATACGAGCTGTTATTTCCACGACTCCTCTTGACGTCAATGTCTTTGTCTCTCACTCTACTCAGTGTTTCATCTTCTTTCTGCAACTTGATCAGGATCTCAGGTGTTACGGATACTTCTTCATCTTGCACATATACTTTCAATGGACTGAGTTGTTTCTTTCTCTTCACTTCTTGGGCTCTAGTTGTTACAGCTCCAACAGATTCTATCTTCCAGTCTGGGTTAGGATTGCATTTGCATCTTACACCTTCTACTTCTCCTATCACCAGATCAAATGTGGGATCGTCAATACACATCGCTTCTACGTTCTCTTTCTTCAGAAATGGAGTGTCCACATCAATCTTTGCTACTTTTGCTTCTCTTGGGTTTCCATCCAGAAATGTGAAGATCTTCGTTTCTCCAGTCATTTGATCAGGATCCACCAGTTTCGTGTTCACGCATATGGTACTGCATCCTGTATCTCTCAATGTCGACACTAGTTTTTCTCCTACTTTCGTATACATCACTTGCATTCTTTCTTCCACTGTTTTCTCATCATCTTGACTGGCTACTTCCTTTCCTTCATCACTGCTTACTGTCGGCTTTTCCTTTTCAGCATCCTGTTCTTCTACACTTTGTTCTTTCTGTACTTCAATGGTTTCTTCTTTCTTGAATAAAGGCCTTCTCCTTGTGATGGTGGTTCCAACAACTCCTTTCCTCATCTTACATTCAAATGCTTCATGTCCATATCTGCTGCATTTGGTACAACGGACTTCTTTTCCACCTCCCTTATGCTTACAATCTGTTCTGACGTGTCCTGGGCGACGACAATTAAAACATTCCCGCACTGTCTTGTAACTTTGGTATGTTGGACTTGTTCTTGTAGTTGGGCGGTTTTTATCTTTTCCTGTGGCCATCTCCTTGTTGTGTGCTATGAGAAACCGTTCGGCTTGCTCTGCCATTTCCTCAAGGGTTTCAAATGACTTCTCTTTCAGGTATACAGAGAGATCGTTGGAGCACTTCTTCACAAACTGTTCTTTTACTATCATGTCGTATATAGCATCAAACTCTCTCTCCACATGAGCCATCTCCATCCACCGGTTCAAATAGTTCCTCAGACGTGTTATAAACTGTCCTGGACTTTCTCCTGACACGGGATCACTGTCTCTGAACTTGGATCTGAAACCATCTTCTGTCAGACGATATCTCTTCAGAAGGGCTTCTTTCACTTTGCAGTAATCCATTGCTTCATCTCCTGCCATTCTAGTGTATACAGTCAATGCTTCTCCTGTAAGCAGCGCACTCAGATTTACAGCCCAATCATCTCTGTGCCAGTTTCTTGTTTGTGCAAATCGTTCAAAGCGTAGTATATATGCATCCAGATCATCTTTCCCATCGATGAAGTTTGGCAGTCTTGGTGCTTTAGCTGTTACACTTCCTCTAACTTCCTGGCTTTCTACAACACCGACTTCTCCTTTCTTTTCCAACACCTCCATTTCAGCTCTGGCTCTTTCTCTTTCGTACTCGATCTTCAATTTCATCATTTCCAATTCCTGTGCTCTCTTTCTGTCATCTTCCTCAATCTTCATTTTGATCGTCTCTTGTTCTTGTGCCCGTTTCCTCTCTTCTAAATCATACCGTAGTGACATTTTTTCTTTCTCCTCAGCCATCTTCAATTTTCTTTTCCTTTCTTCTTCCTCTGCTCTTCTTCTTTCTTGTTCAGCTTTCATCTGTGACACCATTGCATTTTCTTGGGCTTTCATGGTAGCAATCCTTTCTTCTTCTTCAGTTTTCTGCCTTAGCCTTCGTTGTTCTTCCTCAGCTTTTGCAGATATTCTTCTTTCTTCTTCTTCAGTCTTTATCTGTGCCAACCTTGCCTCTTCCTCAGCCTTTGATTTCGCCAGTTTTGCTTCTTCCTCGTTCCTCAATATCAGCATTTTCTCCTCTTGTTCTGCTTTAAACTGGGCGAACTGTTTTTCTTGTTCTCTATTCTTCTCTTCTTGTTCTCTATTCTTCTCTTCTTGTTCTGCCTTTAACTGGATCAACTCTTTTTCTTGTTCTGCTTTGACCTGGATCATCTTTTCTTCATGTTCTCTCTGTTTTGCTCGGTCCTCACGCTCTTTAGCTCTTTCCTCTCGCTCTTTGTCTTTTTCTTCCTTGTACAGTTTCTGTTGTTTTTCTACGAACTCAGACAACTTCTCCCCTGTGAGACCCATCCTCTCTCCATGGGCAATCCACTTCTCGGATTTCTCAATATCCATCTTGCTTTCTTTTGTTGTGTTCTTGTAACACTTCTTGTTGGGATGTTCTTCCCCTTTTTGCTTGGCTGACGCTTGTGGTCACCTTGTTTTCCTGGGATTTTCTCCTCCCTTTTGATTGGCCGACGCTTGTGGTCACCTTGTTTTTCCTGGGATTTTCTCCTCCCTTTTGATTGGCCGACGCTTGTGGTCACCTTTTCCTTCAGGCTTGTTTTGGCAGACTTCCTGTCTCCTTACTGTGCATGCACTTGTGGCTTGATCCAGGGCTTGGGCCCCTCTTCTGACCTGTTGTCACGAAGCTTATTGCCACTTTATTCCAGGGCTTATCCCTTTCTGAGTTCTGACTTTTCTGCTTTTGCTGCAGCTTGATTTGGCGCGCGCTTGTGGTCGCCGATTTCCGTGGGCTTTGTTGACTAGAGCCTGATCACTAGCCTCCACTCGACAAGGTTTCTCTTGGTTGCCCTTTCTCTCTGTTTGACGGCAGCTCCCGTTTCCAGACTGTCTTTCACTGCTGTGCCTTGTCTTCACAAACAGTACCCAACTATTTAACAACCGCTATCTCCCTCGACAGATCAATTGTTAACTTACGACAGCCTACTTTATTGTAGAACCTAATGAGGATTATTCCGTATCTTTTCCCACAGTAATTGGGGAAAACTGTGTGTCTTTTGCTTATGTTTCAGGTTTCCTGCACGGCAGTTCCTTCACACCTTCTTTTGATGAAGACCGGCGCAGGTGTAGCTGAGTACAACGTCTTCAACAACAAAACAGTTACTCTTAGATCCTGAATACAACTTGGACTTCAACAAAACCTAACTTTGACTTGTTCTGTTAAGTGCGATCCCGGACGAGCCCCCATAAAATGTCACAAATGTTTTGCAAGTGTGGTTAGGTTGCAATTTGCAAAGAACTTCAGTGGCATTCAAAAATAAATACGGGAACGGCCTTTGTGAAAAAGCCTAACACCGAACAGTACAAGTCAATAACAAACAAGGGAAAGTACGTTTTAAGTTTTTAATTCAAAATTATTAACCACAAGATAAACAAAACAAAGTCGTCACAAAGTCTAAGGTTCAAATCCTGAAAAAGTTCTAAGTCCAAAACCAGCAAAATTAAGAAGTTACCAAACTAAACTCAACTTCAGGAAGTCTCTTTTGACGTAACTTCAGTGTAATCCAATTCACAAATGTATCCAAGTGTTCTTCTTCAAATATCCAACTGACTCTTGACTCCAGGTCCTTGGGTTCGAATCCGGCCTTAGGTATCCACAAGAAGTCAAAAGTCTCAAACCTCAAGTTTCACAACACTTTTCTGAGCTAATCCTCTCTTTCCAAACTTCACAAGTCCACACAGGCCTTTTAAGTTGGTCCACTAATTAATATCCACTTTGTTTTAATCCTCAAATGTTCTAGCTTTTTATTTTCTTCACACAGACTTTTTCAAATTCCAAGTCTATAATTTCAAGTTTTTGCTGCCTTGTGATAACACAACTGTTCACCTCAAAATCTCTTTCAGAACTGAAGACCCAAGCCTCTTTTTCCCTCAAAATCACATGGCTAACCTAATTTCTGACCAATCAAAACGCTTAGGTGCTATTTTGCCCCATTGCGAAATACTCCGACCTATAAATTAACCAATCAGCTTCGAGCTGATGCAATCAAAACATGTCTAGACGTCTGGTGACCTTCACCATTAAACTAGGCTAACTGTACCTTGGCCTCCTTTCAATAGGGGGGTGTATAGGTAGCTTATCCTTAACAATTGGAAACAAACTTGTTTGTGACATACCTCCCTTCTTAAGAAGAAAATTCACATTTTATTTACAAGAGCTATCCCTGGCTATCCCAGGCTTAACTAAAACTGAATACTGTCACCTATTCACAGTGGTAACTATTACACCGTTCATATGAGCTAATATTTTGCTCTACTCATAAAGTCTGCTCCGACATTCTCAACACCTTTGATAGCTTCAATATGCATGGGGTACGATGTTAAGAATAATGCCCATCTCATTATTCGAGCATTCTCAACTTTACACTTGTCCAGGTACACGAGCGGCTGATGGTCTGTTTGAAGAGTGAAGGTCCTGCCGTACAGGTATACCTGAAACTTTTTGACTGCCCACACTAAAGCTAGACACTCTTTTTCCATGGTAGAGTACCGTTTTTCCCTGTCTGCGAACTTCTTGCTAGCAAATGAGATAGGGAAAAGTTGATTACAACACTCTTGCAGTAAGACTGCCCCTACCCCTTGGTCTGATGCGTCAGTCCGTAGGATAAAGTCTTTTGTCATGTCCGGTAGTCTAAGTATGGGTCGGTTCATTAAGTGGCACTTTAGAGATTCAAATGCTTTTTGTTGGGAATCCCCCCATTCTACTTTGTTTGGACTACCCTTTTTAGTAAGATCTGTCAATGGAGTAGCAATTGCAGCATAGTTGGGTATGTAGTTACGGTAGTAACCAGTGAGTCCTAAAAATGACCTTACTTCTTTCTTCGTCTGTGGTGGTTTTGCAGCTTTGATCTTTTCGACATTGTTTTCATGTAGTCCTATTTCTCCTTCTCCTACGTGATGTCCGAGGAAGTCTACTTTGGTATAACCAAACTTGCACTTTGTTGGACGGACTGTTAGGTTTGCACACTTTATTCTTCTGAACAGTTCTCCTAGGACCTTTATATGTTCTTCCCATGTTTCTGTGTGCACCATAATGTCGTCTATGTATGCTTCCACACAGTTGAGTCCACTTAACATTTTTCGCATCATTCTGTTGTAGCTCGCTGCTGAATTCACCAGACCAAATGGCATCCTCTGGAATACGTAGCATCCATCAGGTGTTACGAAACCTGTCTTCATGATGTCTTCATCTGCCATCTTGATTTGATAGTATCCTTTGGTCATATCCAGGGTACTGTAATACTTGTCTTTTCCAACTTCTGCAAAGATGTCATCTGCGTTTGGCGTTGGTTCTCCATCAAAAACAGTCACCTTGTTTAATTTCCGGTAGTCTATGCATATTCTGTTTGATCCATCCGGTTTTCTAACAATTACAACCGGTGATGCATAGGGACTTTCTGCTTTTCTGATGATCCCTAGCTTCTCCATTTCCTCTATGTCTTTCTTCAACGATTCTCGACAGTTGTAAGGTATTGCATACGGTTTCGTTCGAACGGGTGTATTTGACGTCAGTATTATGTGATGTTCTTCCAACGATGTCTTGCCTGGTGCTTCCGAAAAGATATCTTGGTATCCTTCTATTTTGTTCATCACATCACGTCTTTTCTGTTCATCTAGAGTCTCTGCTACTTTCACGTCTCTGTAGGTCTCTTTCCCCTTCAGATAGTTCAACTCCAGTAGCTGTTCATCATTCACGACATCATCTTCTGTACTGTCGCTGGACTCTACCACCGCTGCACTCACCACCTCAATAACATTGGCTGTTATTTTCTCCTCTCTCGTGGTGTACTTCTTCAGCATATTTGCATGGTACACTTTGCTTTTCTCTCCGATCTTGATCCTAAAATCATTCGTCCCAACCTTCTTGTCGATCTTGAATGGTCCCTTCCATTGCATCAACAGCTTGTTTGCATCTGTGGGGAGCATCATCAATACTTCGTCCCCTTCTTGGAATTTCCTTTGCTTTGATTTTCTGTCATAATACTTCTTGTATCTTCTTTGAGCTTGCTGTAGCGATTCATGAGCGAGCTTTATTCCCTCTTCCATTCTTTCTCTCAGGTCTACGATGTATTCATAGCTTGATTTCACACCCGGTTGCTTGATCTCTTCGGTCCACAGTTGTTTCAGAATCTGGACTGGTCCTCTCACAGTTCTTCCGTACAGTAATTCGAACGGTGCAAAACCTGTACTCTCCTGGGGTGCTTCACGGTATGCAAACAAGGCAGCATTCACATATCGATCCCAGTCTTTTGGCTTGCTTTCACATAGTCTTTTCAGCATTCGTTTCAAGGTTCCGTTGAACTTCTCGCATAATCCATTGCATATTGGATGATAAGGTGTACTCACCAGTCTCTTCACTGATAGCATCCTGCTGACTTCCTGCATCACTTCTGACATGAACTGTGCCCCTTGATCGCTTAGTATTTCTTCTGGCACTCCTAGTCTGCTAAACATATCTACCATGGCTTCGGCTACTTCTATCGTGGTTACACTTTTCAAAGGTACAGCTTCCGGATATCTTGTGGCATAGTCTACCATCGTGAGGATGTAGCGGTTGTGTCGATCAGTCATCGGATGAATCGGTCCAACAATATCGACTGCCACTCTCTTAAATGGGGTTTCTATCAAAGGCATCTTCATCAGTGGAACCTTCGTCACTCTTCCTTTGCTTAATGTCTTCTGGCATACATCGCACGATCGGCAATATCTTGTGATGTCTCCGTGTATCCCTGGCCAATAAAAGCTTGCTTGGATTTTGTCCATTGTCTTTTTCACGCCCAAATGTCCTCCCATCATGGATTCATGTGCCAATCCCATCACTTGCGTTCTCAATCCCATCGGGACGACTACTTGCTCAATCATGTTGTCACTGTTCTCTTGTTGATAGACCCTGTGCAGAATCTTGTGCTTGACTGTATACCATGAGCTGCCTTTCCCGCGAGTCCTCTTGACATCTAATTCCTTATCTCTAACTTTCTGTAGCGTTTCATCTTCTTGTTGAAGTCCGATCACTATCTCAGGTGTCACGGAGATTTCTTCATCCTGCACGTATACTTTCAGTGGGCTGAGTTGTTTCTTTCTCTTCGTTTCCTGTGCCCTTGTTGTTACAGCGCCAATAGATTCTATTTTCCAGTCTGGATCAGGATTACATCTGCATCGTACATCATCTACTTCTCCAAGCACTAGATCGAATGTTGGGTTATCTATGCAGACGGCTTCCACTGCTGTTTTCTTCAAATACGGAGTATCTACATCAATTCTGGCTACTTTCGCATGTTGTGGCTTTCCATCGAGAAATGTGAAGGTCTTTGTTTCGCCAGTCAGTTGATCGGGATCCACCAAGTTAGAATTCACACAAATTGTACTGCATCCGGTATCTCTCAGTGTCGACACTAGACTTCCGTTCACCTTGGTGTAAATTGCTTGCATCTTCTCATCTATAGTCCGGTCTTCCTTCACTTCAATCTTTTGTTCCTGATGACTTGGTACTAAGTCCTCTTCTTGTCCAACAGGGGGTTCTTTTGCATTCAGTTCTTGTGTTACTTCAATGTTCCTTTCCATCTTGTATGCTGGTCTTCTCCTTGTAGAGAGAAATCCTATCACTCCCCTTGGTATTCTGCAGTCAGGAGTCTCATGTCCGTATCTGCTACATTTAGTACACCGAACTTGTCTTCCACCTCCTTTACCTCTGCATTCTGATTTAACGTGTCCTTTATTTCCGCAATTGAAACATTCTCTGGTCACTCTCTGTACTGGGTTTACTGGACCTGGTTTCATCATCGGGCGGTTTCGATCTTTTCCGGTTGCCATCTCTTTGTTGTGTGCGATCAAGAACCGTTCTGCTTGTTCAGCCATTTCTTCCAAGCTTTCAAACGCCTTCTCCTTCAGGTACACCGACAGATCATTGGAACACTTCTTGACAAACTGCTCTTTAACCATCAAGTTGTATAGGCCTTCAAACTCTCTGTCCACATGAGCCATCTCCATCCATCGATCCAAATAGTTCTTCAAACGTGTAATGAACTGTCCTGGACTTTCTCCTGACATTGGATCGTTATCTCTGAATTTGGATCTGAATCCATCTTCTGTTAGACGATATCTCTTCAACAGTGCTTCTTTTACTCTGCTGTAGTCCATCGCTTCATCTGCTGCCATCCTTGTGTATACAGCCAATGCTTCTCCTGTTAACAACGCGCTCAGATTCACGGCCCAATCATCTCTGTGCCAGCTCCTTATCTGTGCAAATCGTTCAAACCGTAGTAGGTATGCATCCAGATCGTCCTTACCATCAATAAAGTTGGGTAATCTTGGTGCTTTTGCATTCCCATTTCCTCTCATCTCACGACTGTCTGTCACACCAACTTCTCCTTTCTTCTCCAACACGTCCATCTCAGCTCTTGCTCTTTCTCTTTCGAATTCAATCTTCAATTTCATCATCTCCACTTCTTGTTCTCTCTTTTTATTTTCATCTGCTATCTTCATCTTGATTGTTTCTTGTTCTTGTATACGTTTTCTCTCTTCTGCTTCCAATCGAAGTGACATCTTTTCTTTTTCTTCAGCTATTTTTGCTCTTCTCTTCACTTCTTCTTCCTCTGCCTTCCTTCGATCCTGGTCAGATTTCCTCTGTGCCATCATTGCATTTTCCTGAGCCCGAAATTCCGCGGTTCGCGTTTCATCATCAGCTTTCATCTTTGCCATCCTTTCTTCTTCTTCTGCCTTTCGCTGTACCTCATTCATTTTGACCGCCGCTATTCTTTCTTCCTCTTCAGCCTTTGCCCTGGAAAGTTTTGCCTGTTCCTCAGTCTTCACTCGTACCATGTTTTCTTCTTGTTCCGCCTTTAATCGCACTAACTTTTCTTCTTGTTCTGCTTTTATCTGGGCCAACTTTTCTTCGTGTTCCGCTTTTTTAGCTCTCTCCTCTCTCTCTTTTGCTCTTTCTTCTCGCTCTTTAGCTTGTTCCTGTGCATGGAACTCCTGTTGTTTGGCGACAAACGCCAGTAGATCTGCTCCAGTTAGACCTGTTTTCTCCCCCAAAGTCATCAATGATTGGACATCCATCTTGTTTCTGTTTCGTGGTTCTTGTCCACCGGTCTTTGGATACCTTCTCTGACTTTGTCTTTGCTTGGCCGACACTCGTGGTCACCTGTTATTTTGTAGACTTCTTGTCTTTTGTTTTCCCTGACACTTGTGGTCACTTCTTTTTTTGCTTGGCCGACTCTTGTGGTCACCTTCTCCTGTTTCTTCAGGCTGTTATTTTGTAGACTTCTTGTCTCTTGATTTCAATGACGCTTGCGGTCACTTCGTTTTGCTTGGCCGACGCTTGTGGTCACCTTTATTTTCACTGACGCTTGCGGTCACTTCTGTTTCTTCTGCTTGGCCGACACTTGTGGTCACCTTTATTTCTTTTGCAGCTTTTCCTTTTCTTCTAGACTGTCCTCCTACTGCTACACCTTGTCTTTGCAGCCAGTACACATTTACATCTATTTGCTCCTTTGACGGAGTTCACTTGCTTATTATTTTATTTTATTGACAGTCTAGTTTTATTTTTAGAATCTATGAGGATTATTTATGTGCCACT
>WLWI01004639.1_pt1 | contig 11583 bp, 8 predicted proteins | sample 6701501 | NCBI WGS metagenome assembly WLWI01 (sample SAMN12718690, study PRJNA515312) | sponge metagenome | isolation source: marine sponge | host: Mycale hentscheli | place: New Zealand: South Island, Marlborough, Capsize Point | collected 2014-11-01
ACATTTTTCTCTTAATAAATATCGGTTCTTTCAAAAGGGTGGGGGGCACTTAGAATCCAAGGGGGGGCATTTAGAACCCAAGGGGGGGCAAATGCCCCCTTTCGCCCCCCCCTAAATGAAACCCTGCCTTCTAAAACCAGCTAGATAACAGAACTTAGCTAGAGATAAGGAGCATTACTTTGTGTTGTTGATTCAATACAAATAAACAGCTGAAGGCCACTGGTGACTCCAACACGACAGCTCCAAACAGCTTACTCAGCAATAAAGAATTTACAATTAGTGGCATTCAAAGATTTCTGGTGTAATCAAGATGTTTCTGCTCCGTGGAGCCAAAAGATACACATGCATTGGTGCAGAAACGTCTTGATTATACCAGAAATCTTTCAACATATACTACGGAAAAGTTGTCACTAATTGTAAATTCTATTTAGTATTTACGTAGTAAAAATGTCTTACTACAAACTCACTGAGCAGTTCTCTGACACGTTTGAGAAGTCTCAATATCTTCCAATAGATGATCACCAGGATGATGAATCCCACCAGATAGTGGCCAGCTATTACCAGTCCATACGATGCTACCAGCATACTCAAGTGATGCATGTAGTATGCCGTGTCCTGTATAACATACACACATATAATCATTAAAAACAACAACAACAACAACAACTTTTTAAAGTTGCTCAAATGTTAATTCCCCTGGTCTTTTGACATATCAAAAAACAACAACAAAAACAAACAAAAACAAACAAAAACAAAAACAAACAAAAAACAACAACAACAAACAACATGACCATTTCCATAAACCCACTACTGCTATAGTTTGTCCAAGTAGAGTTGACACAACCACAAAGATAATTGAAGAAAGTACTTAGTCCAACACCTGTGCAGCCAATTCAACCTAGACAGACTACAGTAATAACTTACATTGTCTCGTCCATTGGCCACTGGGATAATGTTGCCAAAATAAGGAATACACCTAAAAAAAAAGAAAAAAGAAAAAAAAAGGCATTAAAAAGAATGCCCTTATTAATGGGTTTGTATATTTGTATAACGTACTGGCAAGAACAAGATGTAGACTCGTGCAGTAGCTTGTACATGCCTGCCACGATGAAGAATGGGACCATCATCAAAATGACTGGAAGCAACCTGAAAAAGGTCATTCCGCATTGAAATTGACTGACTGGCCAGCATATCACCACACAATGTAACCCCCCAACACATTAGTTATATTTTACTTACAGTCAATAATCATTAAATTTTAGAATAACTTCAACCCATGTTCTCAGTGATGAAGTCCGTTGATTTGGTCAACGTACCAGTTTTATTTCTTCAACCAGGAATATTTAAACATACATTTCTAACATATTTTATTTCCCTGAAATTCAAATTATATCTCTTAATTGGGTTAAGTATAAATTACACTCTGGCGACTGCAGAAAACGGTCATTTGTATTTACCTCAAAACTGGTCACGAGCCAAAATATAATGTGATTTTTTTTTATAAATTTCATGCCACTAAACCAATAAATGTTGATCATAAGAAGTTACTAAATTAGCGATGAAATCTATGACTTTACAGTTATAATGAAGCACTAATGGTGCAAACCCTCAGCTACTATACACTAGCCATCATTTCTCAGATCAAGGTATTAATATAACTGTGCAATGAAACCAGTATATGTAAAGTCTAAGGAAGTGTTTTTTTTTTGTCTGATAAAAAAGCTCAATAATTTTTTCAAGAGTCCATGTTCTGTTGTTGGCTACAAACTTCAAACACTCAAAAGTACTAAGCATGAAGCCTATATAGAGTCCCACAGCATTTTGGAAGAATATAGATTAAGTTTTTCCTACTGGATATCACGAGCAATCGACCAGTCCAGTTCCTCAGAGTCTTCTCAAAGATGGATTGGTTTTTGTTCTATTTCAGGCTTTAACTACCTACTTTGGATGCCAGGCTGGTTAGTTTACAGTTGTTTGTTTGCTTGTGGTAGAAAATTCAAAAAACAAATTTGAATATAAAAGACGCCTGAAGTGTTGAAGCAAGTTGTTCTGAATAAGTTCATACCTAAATCAACGGTTAATTATCAGTAATCTCTAAAATCAGATGTAACAGACAGGACTACTACTATAACCCTCTCGCGCATGCACGCCGAGTTAAATATTACATAGCAGAGAATGACTGAAATATTCTTACCATGCTATCACATATGCCAGAACCGTTTTCTTAGGAGACCAAGTGTGATTATCGAGGTCCTTTTCAAACAAAGACTACATATTAATATTCACAACCAACAAAGAATCAACAAACTACTTGACAAATAGAAAGATTGATGTAACATACGTATACATTGGTGAAGTCTTTAGTCTTGATACTATAGTAGGCCAGCAGAGCATATACACAGGTCAGGTTGATTACAACACACTCCACAATCTGTAATATAATAATAACAATAATAAATAAAAAAAATAAAAAAATAAAATAATAATAATAACAATAATAATAAATAAAATAATAATAATAATAATAACAATAATATAAAAAAATAATAACAACAACAACAGCAACTATAATAACAAAAACAATAATAATGAAGCACCAAAGGTGCGAACCCTCAGTGCTAAGCTATTACAATATAATCTCCATCCAAAAGAACAAGCAATCTGTTAGCTATTTTAATGAGGCATCAAAATAGCTTGACCAATGAAAATGGTACATGAATACACTGTTTTCATAAGAGAAGAAGCTAAACTAGCCAGAAACACTCACCGATACACATTTTCAACATTTGAAACTTCAATTCTTTCAACTCTGTTAACTTCCCAGAGCATAAATCAAACTACACTGCTGGCTGCAAGAAATTATTTGCTCACATGGTTATGACGTGATGCTAGGGGGCGTTGCCCATAAAACCTGGTACCTACCGCGGAGCTGAAAGCTTCGCGTTTTCTCAACGATTAGCTTGAAATTAAAAAAAGTAGCACAATAAAAGGTCTTAAATCTTTGTCCTGAGTAAGTTCATACCTAAATCAACTGTTAATTGTTAGTATTCTCCAAAATCAGAGCGTGACAGACAGACAGACAAACAAACAGACAGGACGACTACTATAACCCTCTCGCGCATGCATGCTGAGGGTTAATAATGAAGCACCAAAGGTGCAAACCCTCAGCACTACTATACACTAGCTAGCTATTACAAAATACACTCAAACCTCTCTTATCCGGACAGTCTGGGACCAAGGGGTGTCCGTAACTAAGAAATGTCCGTAACTCAGAAATACTTAATTTATTCGGTGATGAACCGTGTATACAATTAATTATTTGATAATTGAATTAGTATATTACTTAAAATTAACAAAAACACCTGTAAATACATGAATCAATTTATTTAAAATATGAAGTGATTTTAGTTTGCTTCATAGATTTCAAGCTACGCTGAGCTGCATCGTCTCTCCAACTTTTTACCAGCATAAGATGTGCAGGATGTGTGTTGCCTTTGGACTCCAACTACTCCAAAGCAGTATCGAAAGCAACACAAGCTTGCGATGGAGTAACTGCATTTGAAGAAGCTTCATCTTCATTTTCGGACTCAGATTCTTCTCTCTCTTGCAAAACATCTTCTACAATTTCTTCGTTCATGTCCAAATATCATTCACTGTAGATTTCGGAACACCAAACTGTCCAGACACTGCCTCAATGACTTCCCTTTCTTAACTACTGATATTATCTCCAGCTTTCTTTCTAGAGTTAAAACGCTACGTTTGCGTTTAGTTACCGCGACCTTGCCTCCACCACCGCTGGTCGTTGAGTTCTTAGAAGAACTAGCAGCCCCACTGCCTTTCAAAGAGTTTTGAGAAGAACTAGCAGCGATGCCGCCGGTCAACGAGTTCTGAGTAAAACTAGCGGTAGACGCACTAACTGCCTGTTGATTTCCCTGCTCCAACTCCACACACAACGCTACGATCGAATACACTCGCAGTGCCATGCGCGAAATATTTTCCCGATTTTATTCGTTTAATTTTGTAGCTTTCCGACTACATTGACGATCCGTACGCAGTCAATTATTTTAGTTTGTGTCCGGTAGACAGAGGTGTCCGTAACTTAGACGAACGGATAAGAGAGGTTCGAGTGTATATAGAGAACCCTCCTGAGCATGCCCAATGCATGGAGAGATATAAATATGTGATGTATGAGGGTGATGCGGTGGGAATGAATTGTTCTAAGTGAATGACCAGTACGTGGGAATGACTTGTTCTGAGTGAATGACCAGTGCGTGGGAATAAGTACAAACAGACAACTGATGCATGCTAATAATAAACTAAACGAGTGATAATATGAGTGGGTGTTCGAAGTAGTGTGGGGGAGTGGCTGGGCCATTCTACCACACTGTTTATATGTAGGAAACATTTTATGCATCCCACACAAAGTCTTCCAGTTTAATTTATCAATATGATATTCAATGCAATATTAAAAAACTTGAAAGAGAGTGCTCAAAGTTCTGAACTAAAACTAAGCCTGTTCGATAAAACTTACACATGACATGAAAAATCTTCGAATGTGTCTTTGAAAAGGTAGATTTATCATCTAAGAGAAAACATTCAAATTAAAAACATTATATGTTAAGCAAGCTAATAATTTCGTTTCAAAATTGTCAAGATAGTACAAAAATGAAACAAAAAACAAAACAGCAACAGCAACAAAAAACAACAAAACAGCAACTCCAGCATGCAATTTTTAATTTGAGTTTCTGCCCCTTCATATAACAACAAAGTATAACATCCTTTGTTCTATCAATTCTGAAATTAATAATCTTAAGACTTCAAGAAATCTAAAGACAAGTAGTTGTGCATGGGAACAAGATTGTGTGATATGGGTTTCTGACTCTGAAGTATTAAACCTTCTGGACCCATCTCTACAAACAAGGATGAACTTTTAAGGCAAATAAAGAAATAACTGGATGAATAGGCAAATACAAGAATTTGTAAAAATACTCATCTATTAAACAATTTAAAAAAATGCACCATTAGACTAGACTCAATGACAGTATAATAATTCAGACAGACTGTACTAAATTATGAGGGATGCCTCAAACTGCCTTAAAATCTATGAACCAGATAAAACATACCTCATTAATAGGATGGAAATTATGGTCATCAAGATTTCTTAGGAACCAAAGTACTCCTGGTCGCAAAACTTCTCTTAGCAGCATTACAAATGAGGCCAGATAAAATATAAATATAATTCCAGCCAACCAGTGCAAGAACATTACGGCACCTACAAACATAAGATTACTTTTATCTATTCCATTTTTTGGGTGTATACTTACAAGCACATACATATAAATATATGAGAGTATTTAAATATATAATATATGTATATAATATATATTTAAGCTAAACAACAACAGACAATGACATTTTTGAATAATGTATAGCTGAGCTTGGTAGGTATAGCATTGAGATACTGGGAAGCTGATAGAGAAAGGAGAAGGGAATTCACGATATAGGAAGAAAGAGGAGAGGAATAAGAAAAACTGATATGGCTTAGGAAGAAAGGGAGCAGGAGAGGGGGACTGACATAACTAAAGCAAGTGTAGAAGACAAAATAATGATAAAATACTTAATGGTACTGCATTCCTAATTTGCAAAAGTTGGTCATCAAGTGCCAAAGTGTGGTGGGGTATTGCTAGTTAACTCAAGCGAAGTATTTAAACTTACCAGAAGAATGAAAAAAACTTTTTTGACGAAGTGACAGACTTGTGTTAAACAAACCCTACACATATAAAATTTACAATTATAACTAGTTTACATATGCGTAATTAGTTAATGGACTAAATAGTTGTTAGTTAAATGGTAATTTTCTCTAATGCATCGGTAGTTATAACCATATCCTTCCTGCATGGGTTTACAGTATAGCGAAAAATATTTTGGATCAAGAGTCCCCACTCACAGTACAACGTGACATAGATGCTGGTTTATCAAAATAAAGTAATCCATTTTCTACTAGGAGCAAATCCATAAAATCACACAATTGTTTATCATGTAAGAATACGAGGTAATTACTATTTAATTGCCCCTATCATAAGCTCCTCGTGTGGCAAGAGTTTTCAGTGCTATGCACTATCTGTAATACGATTTTTTAAGTATTTATAAACCTCTCCAGACTCTGTACTAGTCTTTTTAATTCGAAGCTGTTTCACTTTGCTAACATGCACATGGCCTAATAATGCCAGCTAGTGAACTTTCGAGTTGAATTTTGCAGTACGATGAAAGAAATACTTATAACTGAAGTTAAGTATCAGAGACTGTGGAGGACACTCTATTTAGGGTTAACCGACCCTTTCCAGAGGGATAACACAAAATTCACTTATCTTATATCTAATTTTAGTCCACAATAATTCAAAACAGTGATTTGATGTCCATTGGAGGCTATATATTCAATTTCTAATCCAAAGAGTGCGCTAAAACAAAAGTTATAAAAAAAAATCAAATTTCTCCATTCATCAACTTCTTCTTCTCCTTAAACAATCCTAGAAGAAAACAATAGGGCTACTAATAGCATAAATTAGTACAATGTAGGTCCATTGCCCTTCTGTTTTCTTCCTATGTAATTCTAACACACAGTAGTTTCATGAAGAAGCATCCTAGCCTTCCGAGTTTTGATGTCATTTTGAGCAGCTCACATGCGACTGAACAAGTGCCATGCTTCCTTCATTCAGGAAGAAAAAAAAGGAGTAGTGTGAATTGCTATGTCTTCTTGCAGCGGCCTGGAGAAAACAGTAAATGCTTGGTGTAGATCATTTCAAAAGTAAAGATTTAGAAATGGTTTTAGAAGCTGTCGTGATAAAGGTAACGTGAATGTTAAAAAGTGGGGTGTTACGACTACTAATGGAACTAGAATGACACACGAAGATGATTAGCCATGGCAAAGGTAGTGAAAAAAATTTAGGGTTGCTCTTAAAAATTTGGAAATAATAAAGTGTCAATTCGAAAGATGAGCATTACCAAACTTGCCCACATTTAGAATTGTGATTCTACAACCCTAAATCACTGCCTCAAAAAATAAAATGAATTTTTTTTTAGGATTTCCTAAAAAAAATTGGGGATCAAGAAAGACAAAAGTCAAACTAAATCCAACGTGCTTGACAATATTCAGAACTATTGAAGTTGACAAATTTAGGGGTGTAGAATTACCCATTCTTTGTTTCCATATCTTTTTTTTAGAGTAAACCTAATTTCCCCTCCAACATTCATGAAATATTATTGTTTTTACAACTAGTAATATGCTCACATAGTTATGAGTCATAATCCTGTCATCGTATACTTAATATATACCTTATGAGCTAGAACAACTTACCATAGAGCATATGTCAATCCACCAACCACAAATTAGTGGAAAAACTCCAGCCTCTATCACCAATATCATTCCAACCTGATAATCATACATTAATGATGAAACAAATGAAACAAATTACTAGAATGCATTATACTGACATATTACTCATAAAAAAGGGACAAAATTAACCATAATACTATTACCTTTAAAGTGATAATAACTGTAGCTAGTATTCGCTTGATTTTGGGAATATTAAGATGTCCAGCACAATACTAATGGATAGTTAAGAGAAATATATTTATGATACACTAATAAAAAATAAAGGTACACATCTAATATAAATATATTATGAGAACTAAAATAACAATAGAACTTGTACCCACATGATTCTTTACATACACAAGTATGCATGTAGATGAGCACCCACATTTAAGGTTAAAAATGTACTACTTATTAAAAAAAAACAAGTATAATAATAGTTCAACATATTCTAATGTACCCTGGACAAATAGAGGAATAGCGTGATTATGATGAGATTATTATATTGGTCTGCTAAGTGATACATATCCAATACCACAAATATGTCTCTGCCACTTAAACTGATATTTAGTTATGACAGTCAAAAGAACTGAATAGAGTGTGCAGAAGACAAATAACCACTCCTGTTAGAATTGCATGCAAGACATTTGCTTCTAGCAAGTGTTGGCTACTTTATTCATTAACTTAATTCATAGCAATCCCAGTCTTCACTTAAAACTAAAAGACAATATATAAAGTTGAGAAATAACATTTATATTTACAAAATCTTGTGGTTTGCTCACCACTGCTGCATGCAGTATTATATGTGATCACTAAATTTGGTTGTACACTAATCTATCATTACACCTTGCCTTGAACAAATACGAAGCCTTGACAGGAAAGCGATACAATCAAGATTACATTATTTACTACACATACATATCATAGCTCAGTTTCCTTTCAAAGGTCAAAATCAAGTGATCAAAATAACAAAATTCATCAAGTTGAACATAAATTAGATAATTAATAAAGGATACATATAATATTACTAGACTCATACTCAAAATGCCATAGCCAAAGACAACTGATTTAGAGGTTCCGAAACTCGAAGACTTCCACTATACAACATTGATTGTAAAAATTATAATAAATACTTCGTGAAAAAGTGACTAGATTCAAACAAGTTACTTTGTAAGACTTTTAACCCTCAGCGCGCATGCACAAGAGGGTTATAGTAGTCTGTTTGTCATTCATTCTGTCTGTCTGTTACTCTGTCAACAGCGGACCTCGAAGATGGCAGCCTTTTTTGCCTTGAGAGTTGAGGAACACTGACTAGATAACGACATAAGTCCCTTTAACTTGCCACTTTTTGGAATTTCAGCTTAGTTTTTGAGAAACGAGAGAAAAGGCAGAAACTAAGGTAAGTGCTGCTATACGGTCATGCCCATTCATTCGTTTACCTGCCATTTAGAATCACGTGTGCTCACGTGAGTGTACAAATTATACTGCACCTAGTTCAGATTAGTTACCTGGGTTCTATAGACTTAGTGTTTTCCATTCTTTTGTCTGGTGTTGTAGAAGTGTGCTTCTTTTGGTTATTTTTTTCCTAACAAGCCAAGTTTATTACTAAATTCAACAGCTGAGTGTCAAGCACATAATAGAGCTTTAGAAAGTGTGGATCAGTCCCAGGAGTGTAGTTCATTCTAAACCTCATGCCAATCAAAAGCCCTTTAAAATTCCTGAAAAATGCTCAAGCAGGCCAATGTTAAATAAATGCCATAGCTAAAATTTATATTCATAAATAAAACATATCTAATTTGTCATAAGCTGAAAATTAAAGACCTTTGTGTTTTTCAATAGTAGTGACTTCTTTTGCCTTTCTTAAACTAACACTGAGGGTTTGCACTCTTAATGCTCTAGTTACTTTAAAGAATTCTTCTTATATTTAGTAAATCTAAAAATAAATGTTAAATTAAATCCAGGAAATGATACTAAGCATGTGATTACACACCTCTGAAATGTAAAATTTTTAAAGCAAAATACTGAAGCTGTAGAAAGCTATGTATATAACTTTGATTTGAAAAAAAACAACCAAAAAAACCCACTTAGTAGCATATAAAGAAAGTGCACTGCTTTAAACTTAAGAGTGCTGAGTATTGTGTCATGAAATCCTTTTGAATATGTACATATGTTGTTATATCGCAAAGCATGTCAATGAAAAATTGGTATTAGTGGATTGACCTTAGATAGTACAGGGGCTACCAACACTCAGTAATTTCTGGGGGGAAAAATAGACACGCAAATTTCAGAAAAGAATAGTTTCAAGGTTAGTTTGCTTTGTTTTGTGATAGTGGAGGTCCCTGAGTCGTATAGTTCAACTTTGTCCCAGAACTAACATAAAATACGTGTACATTAGTACCCCATTTGTGAAGTGGAAAACTCCATAACAAATCCCCTTTCACTCTAACATGTTCCTATTATTACCATTAATTCAATATTAACTTTATGCTAACCCCCACAAGAAGTTATAACCTATCCATGAACATTTAAGATAAAGTGTCACCCCAAATTTTGTACTATGTAAATAGATATCACTATATGTGTAGCGATATAGATGACATGAGCAAGTCTTCCTGAACTAGTTGAAAGCACGTTTTTCTTTCACAGGCTTGCTCACAAGTCATTGCCAGTTAAATTAGCTTGATCTTTACTTAATCCTTATTTGATGGCCAAAACATAATGTGCATATAACAGAGTTGAAATTGTTTGGTATCATAGAGATGTACACTATATCACTAACACAACAGTAATTTTGAGTGGACTATTGAAATATGCTTACTTTTAGTGCACCAACTCTGATTTCTCAGATTTAGTAAGTAGAAAAAACGTATAACATTCACTTAATACAAATGACTGAATTCAGATTTGCTAAGTGCTTCATAATTTAATTTTATTAGGCTGAAAACCCCAACATCTATTCAAAGTGGAACCACAACAATTATTACATCATAAAGACATTAATAATATTAGTGAGATCAGTAAAATCAACATACTACATACTCAATCAAAGTTGAATTCACTGTAAATGTTATGACCAACTATAAGCATTTGTAACTTACTGATGAGACAATGGGGAAAAAAGAACTTGCAAAATGACCCAGTTGATACGGTAAGTACACTAAATCAAAGTAAAAATTATAAAGCAATGATATATTATACACATGCACTATTTTTAAATTAACTATCTTACCAAAGACAAATATCAAAAGAGAGTTCAGACACAAGAGCCAAAATACATGCTCCAAAAATCGATACGTTCCATCTAATCCCAACAGCTACAAATAAGAAAATGTGATAGTATATAAAATAATAAACTTGTTTTTTTTGTGTGCAAATGTGCTATACATAGATACATACATATCCCTCAGTGTGAAAATCCTAAATCATTACAGTAGTAATCATTAGTCTGTCTTTCATACTTCCACTACTTGATCTGTTATTAAGGTTTAAATTTCAGAGATTTAAGTCTATTTTTGTTTACTGATTATTAACTCTCATCGGCAGATAAAATTCAGCAATTCCTGTTTCTAGATTAATGATGTTTGTTTACATTTCATAAAATAATCAGTATTATCATCATCACAATATTTTGAGTTTACAGAAGAAAAGATAACAGTAGAAGGTCAAAGTAATTCAGAGAGCGAAGGAAGCTCACTCAGATCATCACTAGTTGATGGTAGTTAGTTAGTAAAGTTATAGCTACTGTATGACCATATCAGTGCCATATTTCAGGGACAAAATAATACTTACCACCGTGTTGCAGGGAAAACTATTTCCCACTTTTTTTTTATGAATATACAACGTAAATAGCTGATAGTTTTACCTGGAATATCAACTCCATCTCTATGACTATAGCTGCTGGTATCTTTACTACCTACAGTGCTTTAGATGCTTTCAAGTTGAAAATGTACTTTCCCCCAACAAGCGACAGCTCTAGTGAGCAAGTACAACTATCGGCTAGACTGTAGTACCTTACTATCCCCAACAAGTGACAGCCTAGTGAGCAAGTACAACTATCTGTTTGACTGTAGTATCTCCACGGTAACTACATATCTCCTCTACACATTTGCTCTTGGAATAGTCGTCGCAGACAAGATCCATCACCTGACTTGCAGAATCATCTGCCATTTTTTGAACCAACACCTATTTTTTTAGCCTGACTGCCTCAGTTA
>WLWI01004642.1_pt1 | contig 11578 bp, 6 predicted proteins | sample 6701501 | NCBI WGS metagenome assembly WLWI01 (sample SAMN12718690, study PRJNA515312) | sponge metagenome | isolation source: marine sponge | host: Mycale hentscheli | place: New Zealand: South Island, Marlborough, Capsize Point | collected 2014-11-01
CCCACTCGTGGACTGAGGTCCCTAGGTCGAAGGTACGAGGTTTCCGGTTTTAGGTCGAAGGTATCCGGTACGCATGCGCACATTCGCGGGGCAACTAGGTCCTAGGTCGAAGGTAAATAAACGCGCGGGCACCTCTGCAGCACTCTTGGTCCAAGGTCAGAGGTAAATAGACGCGCGTGCAGTGCAAATGCAGCTGCGTTTTACTTCCGCAAAGAAGCATTTCGTTGCGTTTGGCGTACGTACAGTTTCTTACTAAGCGTTCCGATAGCGATTATTCCATTTCTTCAATGGCTCAGAAGCGAACCCACCATTTCAGAGGCTTAAGCCAGTACTCTGAGCAGCTCATGGACCTTGCAGAAGGCGGTCGAGTGTTCGAAGGGAGAGGCCAGCAGCCAAGAAACAAGGATGTCTTGAAGCAGATCGCTGCCATCAAGGCCTGCAAGAAAGGATCCTTTTTTGGCAAGGACAAGCCCTGCACTTGTGGCTGGCACGACAGAGCTGCTGCCAGAAAGGAGGCCAGGCAAAAGGCAGCATCAGGTAAATACAAAAATATATTCATAAATAAATAAATAAGGTGTTGGTAAATAAAATAAACAAAAAAAAGTTAAATGTTTATATAACAAGTGACTGAAATACAAATTGAATATTCATGAAATAAATGATATCATTATTCAATAATTATGAGTAAGCAATCTATTAACTAATAACTATAAAGAAGCAGTTTATTACTAAATGATAAAGTATTAAATTAAAAAAAATCTATTAATGCACGCTTACAAATATCAATTGCATGTACCTAAATGAAAGAAAGCATAATATCCATTTCGTTAATTAAAAATAATAATAAATAATTACAAGAAAGAATGCAATGCATTAATGAATGAACGCTTCAAATACGAACTGATTAAAGTAAAGTATAAATGAATACATAAAACATGTACAAATATATACATTATTACACATAATGTAAAATGCATAAGCAAATCAGTGAAGGAATGAATGAATAAGCAAATAAATTTATTACAGGATTACAGAAGTGCATTCATAGTATGCCAACATGAAATCATTTTGCACAGGTTCATCTTCTGCTAGTGCTTCGCAGGTCTCTCCTGGACCAGCACCATCAGATGAACTTTCATCTTCCCTAGCAGGTGTGTATTGTTTGTATTTGATGTACACTTGCACCATTGTGTACTGTATTGTCTCATTTGAGAAAATAGTTTGCTTAGCATACTCGTAAATGATGAGGTATCAATTGAGTAAATGCACAGTCGGCTGGTCAACAACGCGAAAATTATACATATCACCTAGTAGTTAATTGTATGAATTCCTTCAACAATTCAGTCTCAGTTGTATATACGAGTGACCTAGTGGATAGACTTCTACATTATTGTGCATAGGGTATTATTTACAATAGTGTACATTATAGAACAAATCTTCAATAAATTTGCAGATCAGCACATTCGATCATCAGACTGTTCAATGTCTTCACTTGCTATTATTATTATGACTGTAACTATTACCATTACAATTTTGGCCAGAGTCAGTTTTAATTGGAGTTGAGCTCAGAGATGAGTGTGTAACCTGAGCAGCAGATGTGGTGGGAGGTTGTACATGTAATTAGTAGCCATGAATGGTGAATGGGCTAAATGTACACTAAATGATTTGGAAAAGGAGAAGGGAGGGTTATTAATGTTTTGTTGAGCTGGTCCAGCAAATTCAACTGAGTCAGTACCATGATGACTTGAAATGGATTGATTGTATTAGGATAGGTTAATATTAATGTGTATACGTGGATCTGTTAACATGTACTAATAGTATTTCGATCATTAATCTGTTCGCATTAATTTGTCTGTTGCATTGATTTTAATATCATGTTCTTTTTTTTCTTATTTTTTTCCTTGCGTAGGTTCATCTGCTCATATTACTTTGCTCTCTTCTGAGCCAGCAACTTCAGAACCACTTCAACGTCGTTCTCAAGCAGGTAAATATCATTTTTGAATCATGTACATGATTTTGCAACTGCCTTGTCTCGCGGTTAAATCTCCATTCAGTAAAGGTATTAAGTCTTCCTTCTCATGTTGTTTCAGGTTCCACTCCTGCAATCACCGTACTGATGCCTTCGTCAGTAACTCGTTCACAAATGGAGTGCTCAACTCCAACAGGTACAGTTCATTTGTTGTAATATATTATGATTAAGTTTATTCACGAGTTAATCGTGGTAGGACTATATACATTATTTAATAGGATGATACATGTCCGTCACCATCATGTGATAATATCTGCATGTACACTATAGTGTTCAAACTTTAATCGACCTGATCAAGTAATGTGGTACTGACTCAGTTCTATTTGTGAAACAAGTTGGAATATCCAGCTCAAGCTCTGATGCAGTCTTTAATCTATTAACATCAATTAATTATACACCTCCAGTTGACACCTGAACTGCAGCTCTGGTTACACAGCATTTTAAGAGCTCATTCCTAGTCAGTTTAGTACTGCCAAATTTGTAACCCTTAACCAAAGACTATAACAAATTTTAATGCTGATTTATGGGTAAAGGAGGCATGCATAGAATAGCAAGTGACAACCCAGTATTTAATAATAATTATTCCCAATCAAAACCAAGTACCCCTTGCAGGCTCCCTAATCACTTATTGCACAATAGAAATGGTGATGCACTCTCTACCAAAGAGACTAAATATGATGGTCAAGAAGCAATGAGCAGTAATAAATATTTAAAGAGGCTCATTGTAATCTCCTCAAACAGCATGCAGCAACTTCAGCAAGCCGAATTTAAATTTATTTTATTTTTATAATGTTTTTCAGTTCAACACAAGCACTGGCAACTGGTGGTGTGGCCAACACCATCTTATATTCAGTCACACTAGGCATTTATGCAATTGCAAACCCAGGATCTGCCCATTCCACTTAGGCATTTATGCAATTGCAAACCCAGGATCTGCCCATTTCACTTAGGCATTTATGCAATTGCAAACCCAGGATCTGCCCATTTCACTTAGGCATTTATGCAATTGCAAGCCCAGGATCTGCCCATTTCACTTAGGCATTTATGCAATTGCAAACCCAGGATCTGCCCATGTAGCCATTAACACTAATAAATGTCATTGTGGCTGTAACCTGAGGAGTGGTTTATTCATAAGCAAACCACCAACTTGAGAACAACAAGGTGATGACAATGACAATTTCCTGATGCTTATTTCTTTAGATGCTGCATACCATTATTATTATTATTATTATTATTATTACTATTACTATTATTATTGCTGTTGTTGCTGTTATTGTTATTATTATACTATTACTTAATGCTTTCAGCTTCAAGTGTTGGTGCAGTTTCTACTGCCAGTGTTCAGCCATCCACCAGCACAAGCACACGATCAGACCAACCCAAGACTGCAACTGGACCAGCACCTCCCAAATTCGACAAAAGCAACTTCCAGTCACCTACTATTGCTGAACTGAGGGCCATTGGAATTGGTCTTAAGAAGTCTCCAGGCAAGTTGGACCTGATAGTGTACTGCCCTATGAGCGGCCGCTGTCCTCATTGTAATTCGATGATGATATCAGCAAATTCAGTGGGGAGTCGCAAGCTCATTTATGCCATACCTTGGCCTAAGTCTCTCGTTGGCATAGACATGCGCTGTGGAAAGTGCAAGAAGCATTGGCTGACGCACGATCCGAAATATGTCAGCACTCTGCCAATGTCAGTTCAGCTCCAGCAAACGTGCATTTCAACAAAGGGCAATGGAACCGACTTGTCCTTGATCCGTATGCTGAGATCAGGCGTGACAGTGGCACAGGTGGAGAGACTTGTGCAGGAGGAAGTTACACAGCACTATCTCCACCTCAAGTCTGAATATATCACTCTTTGGGAACTAATTATATGTGTACAGAGGATATTGACAAAAGCTAACTGCCATTCTGACTACTATGTACACAAGCCTTTAGTTAAGTGACACACAAAAACTTGAGACACAATTCACAACAAGGTTTCATTAGTAAAGTTATTTTTGCTAATTCTTACATGGAATCTATTCTACATAAGCTTAGTACAGAATTTTGGTTAGCTAAAAATACATGATCAACAGCTATGTATTTGTACTTTTAAGAATATGCACTGAATGATTCTTACACTATATGAATTAAAGCTAGAACATTAACTTCAGACAATAAATGCCTATTGTTTGCTCGTTATTATGGCATACAGATATAGCTAGTAGTGGCAAATATCAATTTTTATTGGAATAAAACTCTTAATTTAAAAGTGATTTTACTTGGTTAGAATTATTTGTACACATTACTGAATAGTTCTTTGCCATTGGTGCTGATGCTGAAACACATCACTTGTAAATATCAGTTTAGCTACATTCCTGAAAAAAGAGTTTTCATTGTATTTATGAAATTTAGGTGAGTCACTTTATTGGTTTTACTAATCTATTTCATATTTATGAAAATATTTACTTTGTAATAATCCGTTATTTTACAACTGTCACTTAAATTCAGTATATTCATAAATCTGGTAAAAACATGTTTACTGAAAGCAAGGTGTTCACTGAATGGTTCCTTTAAACTTTTACCTTTAATCTAACATATGCTTCTATTAGTATGTAGTGATTGCCATATATTTTAGAAATATTTGTTGATTTTGTGTCTAGTATGTTTATTTATAAGTGCTTGAATGATTATATACTTATGTGCACAATATAATTAAAAACTTTAATGAGAAATGATTTCAACTATTTCAAATCAATTTTATTTTATGTTTATGGGCAGGAAGTAAGCAACCGCTATTAGCCTCAAAGCAATAACATTTCTGCTCAGTATGGAAAATTAACTGTAACAGTTAAATACCAGAAAGAGTTTAGTGATTATGTTATGAGAAAGTTGGAGGTAGCAGAAAATAAAACACATACACCAGTCAAGTTTTCTTTTATTATTACGTAGTTTCAATATCTGAGGTTAAAATTTATAGAGTAAATGTGTTGCTTACATCTAAAGAAAGTAAGAATCTCCAAACCTTTACGAGTTGCATTTATAAATGAATAAAAAATAGTGCAATCAAAAAACTATAAACTTTTTTTGCCGTTGTCTCGTACACACCTAAATCCCTCTATAAGGCAACTAGCAATTACATTATATGCACTACTCGTGCTGCGTACACTTTCCAATTCAACTACCGCTAAAAGGGTTGGCCCTCGTGTCACGTAATCAACGAAACACAAGAAATGGTGAGGTTAACTGATGTACCCGCTGTCCGTTGATCAGACTTTTTCCTGGTCTGGCGGGAGCCAGACCCAAGTAGCGCGCGAAGCGCGCGGATGCTTTGGTTACTTGGCCATATCAAATTTGTTCTAGAGGAATGTTTAAGTAGTGGTGAGTACCCCAACCTGAATTTCTACCGCAAATTAGCCATGGCGGCTAAATGGAGCATTGAAAGGGTGGCTGACTCAGGAATTTCTACTTGTGGTTGAGGAGGGTAATTTCCTTTAATTTGCTAACGGTAATAGACCGCCGCAACATATGTGCGGCAGAACAAATTTGGCACGACTATGTCCCCAGACCCATTCAGCTTAGCGGTTCGGTAAAGGGTCTCGCTACGCCAGGCTAACACGTTCCGGCGTTGTGATCGGTAAAGGGTCTGCCTACCCTAAACTAGGTTTGTCCAACGTAAATGACTACCACCCATCCGTATATATTTGCTCCTATAAGTTGTCATTAAGAGAGAGTGCAGCGGGGCGCCTGTAATAGAGAAAGTGTAGGAATAAACAACTGTGACTGACATGCTGACTGCCTCTGCTGTTATGTGGATCGCTACCTCTGTGTATCTTGTGATAGTCTCCACTTTGGTTGTTGAAGGATAAGGTATGTAACTCTCACCAGATAACAATAGCTACTAGATGAACATTACTTGATAATCTAAACATTTAGCTTTGTTGTGTCAGAAATAGTTCGTCGGAATAGAAGGGGCGTCGGAACGGGGCGCCAGTGTGTGGCCGGGCTGCACCAATATTTCAACAAAAGGGCATGTCTCGGGGCAGCCTGTTTATAAAGTGATATTTTGGAAAAAGAAACATAGTTTATAGTTTATTGGTTTGCAAAGTGACCATTTTGCACTACAAAGAGTCTGCTGGTGTAGTTTTTGTTTTGTTTTGTTTTTTGGTCCGACATACTTAAAGATTTTTAAAGAAAATAATGCTAAGAATGCCACAAAAGCAGATCTAGCATTTGTAAGTTCGGATTATGATGAATTCATTTTTTTTTGTGTTGGTATTTTTTGTCTTTGTGTTGTTTGCTTTAGCTATATGTCTATGTAGCTATTAGCTATACAATATATACAGTCTACATAATATAATTATAATTCAACAAATTATTTATTTGACATGAACCTTCTGATTTAAAAAAAAAATTTGCAAATTATTTATTTGACATGAACCTTCTGATTTAAAAAAAAAAATTTGCATTGTGACGTAATAAATCTGCTTGTACAGAAATGTTTGTAGCTAGTAACTAATTGAAGTGGCAATTGAATTTAATAGAAACAGACCATAGATTACAATTTTAAGTTCATTTGATAAAAATATACTTCTATTGCCTTTTTATTAATCTAATCCGTTAATTTAACAACGAATAGGTATGGTTAAGTGATTGAGCTTATAGCGATAATATCTACTCAATTTGGCTTCCTACTACACGTTTTACTACATCATGAGATAGCAAATTTTTCGTAATGAAAATTACTGAAATTAATAAGAAACAGCAAGGTAAAGATTCTAAGAGCCAGTGAGCTGGTCTGACTAAAATTTAAATTTGAATGCTAGCCAGCTGCTAAGGATCGATAAACTAACAGTTTTCGTTTAAGCAAGTCACCTTTCTAAAGTACGCTCCGTTCAAAATGCTCTATTGTACCAGAGCTCTAGTAGACGCTGTATTCTTTTAGTGACTTGACTATTGGACTTCAAATTTTCAAGTAAGAACAAATATGTTACATAATGTGTATAGATATGATGAACAGCGCATTAATGAAGTTAATTTACCACCGCCGCTAAAAAAATTAATTAACTCGGCTAACTTAGGAAGACTAACTGCGAACAACTTTGCCATATATGCCAACATTTCAATTGAGACTCGTTAGTAGGATTCTCGCTTTGTTCTCCCAATTATGTCACATCTCGTTTTGGTTATTACCTTTTAAATAATGAAATTCTTCACTTTTCTAGGTAAAAAGAATAAATACATACTAGTATGATTAGTAGACTCTCCATTGTACTAACTCAATAGCACATATTATGAGCCCAATATCGGAGAGGCAAGGTTCTGTGTACTAACTGAAAATAAAATGAGTGCAATTGCAGCACTTGATTAGCTCTAGTTGTCACCTCTTAGTTCAGAATAAAACACAAAGAGTTGGCTACAAGACTCACAATCAATAAAAAATGCAGTCTGATCAGCGAATTGACATCTTATTTATGGCCAGAGAAAATCAGGCCTGTCTTTCCTTCTGATCACTATTATTACTCCATGAGGTAAATACCTTGATTATTCTATGTCCTAGTCATAAGCTAACTTTCTTCTAGTAGAGTAGATATAGATATATCTCGATTAGCATTACCTAAAAGTTCATAAGCTAGGACTCCAGAACTACAATATCTGATGTGATACTTAAATAAAGGTGTTGATAGAGAAAACTAATTTTTTTTGTTATTGTATATGAAATTAGATAACTCTGATCCTTTTGATGTTGTATTCTGTTATTGGTCTATGTCATCCTTAGTATCTAGTGAGTTAGAATTCTAAAGGAAATATTATTCAACATGATAAATCAGTAATAACAAAAAAGTTAGGATGTGTTATACAAATTTGTAAATACAAAACTGTAATATCTCATTATTCAATACCAAAAAATTAGACCTCAAATTAACATAATTAACATAATTATTTAATTGACTGTTAACCGTAACACCCCAATAAAGAAAATTCCCATATAATGCATTTTCCTGAAGTGTTCTATATTTATATTGTCTAGTTAGCACAAGCCTTCCATGTTTGTTTAACATGCAAGTGTCAGACTACCAGAAATTTTCTTCTTTCAAAGATATTTATTCCTTTTAGAAAATTAAGTTAGTAAGCTGAGAACAAGACGATAGCACAGCAATAATCCTTAACAGTATAAATACTGAATTGAATTGTTTGTTTGCAGGCTGGTTGTTACAGCTCAGTGGCAGAGCACTTGCCTATTAAGCAAACAGTCCTGGGTTTGATTCTTAGTGGCAACCAAATAATATTCAAAAAGCCAGTCAAAGAGAGAGAATTATCTAACTTATCCTCAATAAAATACTGCAGAGTAGAGTAGATTTGAGAAGTTTGAGTAAAATTATCTCAGTGTCCTTGGACGTTTCATCCAGTAAGTTAAGTTTGAAAAATGTATCTCCTAGAAATTGTACATGTATATTCAATCAACTTATAATAATAACATTGCAAGTAAATGACACAACAATGGTGCCTATTATGGTAATCAAATTGATACTTTCCTACTTTATGTAGAATAGAATTTATTTACATATGTGGCAACAGGATATGCCAGATTTTGTAGATAATTATATTAAAATGATCACAACTTAATTCCTGAATATTTATATGATATTAACAAGAACAAGAATACAAATTTTTGTTGTTTTTATCTTAGAAATAAAAATATTTATTAAAAGGTCACCTACTTTTGTTAAGTTGATATATACAAAACATTGAAAAAGAATAAAAAACCCCTTAGTTTTGGAGTACTTTACTTTCGGCAAAAAAAACTATTACTAAATATTTAGAAAACAGCAAATTCAATTAAAACTAAAACTACCAATATGATGGATGAAAAAAATAATACTAAGCAAATCTTTACTGAAACCAATATAGCTACTTAGAATTGTGCAATTACCAATTGAATATAAATTGTCACTTTCTAAACTATATAAATATATTGTTCTTTATTATAAATATTATACCTAATATTATTTCTTTGAATCATTGTAAATAATTAATAGTAAAACAGTGGGGGAACTAAAGAATTAGGACACTTTCAACCTCAGATATCATTCTGAACAAATAATATACAAGAGCATTCTACTGGCAATTTAGTTCATTAAAATACTGGATTCTAATTTATGTTGTTTATTCATGAATAAGTGTCCTAATTGTTAATAAATTTCAGATTTTTTAACCGATTTATTTGGGAACTTCCTACAATTAGCACTGGATTTGCCTCTGATCATGCAAACATTTTCGTCAATTTTGTGGGGGTGCATGTCATCTTACAAGCACTAATCCAGCAAGCATCATGTTGCAAATAAGTGTAGGCACACAACAACACTGAATGTAACTACAAGCTTGTTTGTTAGCTAAATATAGTCTTTGCTACTACACACATGGTATCACTGACTTTATGTTTCTGTATTGCATATTGCTTAATAATGTTTATTTAATTTAATCATAATTGAAACAGTTTCTCTGAGGTTATATTGGTAAAGTGAAGTGTTACTAATAACACTAGAACGCAAAATTCACAAAATATTCTAATGTGTATACTGAACAGGGGCCTATTACCTGTTGCCACAAGGGAAATGCATTAAAGTAAACAGGATGTTTGCTTAAGTCAATTTTCTCTTGTGTTCATAAATATCACATTGGGTTAATGTCCCCCTGCCCCAAGGTATAAAGTGTTTATTGCACTAAAAACTCATTATAATGGTAATCACATATACACAGTACATAATAAATTTATTATTCATTGTATACCACAAAATATAACTTGTCTGACTGACTGTAAATACATCTTTAAGTTTAATGTTATTAAATGACTTTAGACCTGAAAGTAACTTGTGGTTACAGACAATGAATATTATGTGCTCTCTTGCAAAGTAACTCGATTTTGTTTCGAATTTTTAATATTAAAATAAGTCATTTTAGATACCGTGAGCCAATTGCTACTCTAGAGTACATAGTGCAAAATCACAAAAATACGAACATTTGTAGATAATGTTGACTTCTTATATAAATGCCATTTACATTAATTTTTCGTTCTATTATATAAAAAAGCATACTGATGATTTTTTATATAATAAAAGATGACTTTAGAATAAAACGATTGCAGTATATAAATGTGTAAAAGTGTTTAAATAGTAGGACTATAATATTTCCTTAATAACAAAAAATAGCATATTTGTACTACTCAACTGTGTGGAAAGTGAAGTGTGGAAAGCTTGGAAGACATGGACTGTCAAAACTAATAGTTTAGATATTTTGATCGTATGACACATTCAATGGCGACCTCTGAGATCTTTACATGTTAGTTTTGCCTTTTCTTTCCTTTATTGGATTAAAAAACCTTCTGTAGTCAGATTTGAAAGTACCTTAGGTACACTGCCTGAACAAAAATAATATATTTAGTGTAAAGTTAGGGCTTAAGTCATGTTATTGTTGTTACTGCTGTTATTTTATATTTTTGTGTTTCACTTTTAGAAAACATTGTGATGTATTATGCAATATTATTTTAATAGTAGTATATCGTGCATCATACCTAAAATGAAAAAATTTTTTTTTAAATAATGCTAATTATCTTAAGAAAAAAAGAAATTATAAAGAGTATAGCCATAAAAAATATTTCTTTTGACTACTAATGAAAATGGAACTAGCTAATCTGTGTTCATAGCCCAGTTTGCCTTAAATCTGGACTAATATGAGTCATCTATTCCATAAATTACTATAAATTATAATATGACCTATTAATGAGTAAATAGTTTCATTCACCATCATATAATAAAAACGAGCAAAGGAAGGTATGAGCTGCACAAAGGAACAGATAAACAATAAATATAAGTACAACGAAGCCTTTTAAATAGTAAATGTCAATATTTTTTGACACTAATGAGTACCTATAAACAGCTCATGGAATAGGATATTAATATCATAGTACCTAACTTTACAAATAAGCATCTACTATACCATAATAATATAAATTATATTATAATTATGAGTATTTCATAAATTTAAGGCTTTGATACGTAAATTTAAAATGCTTATTTGATTTAAAATTTTTAATAAATAATACAATATTATAATAATTAGTTTTAAGGCTGTTTTCTTATTTGTAAATATGGGGTTTATAAATGTTATGGGTAGAAATGAAAATTGTTTTTTTTTTATAATATACACTGAATTATATTGTTTAGAAATTCTATAATTTTCCACAAATTGCAATAAGTAAACAAACAATGTGAACACTTTATAACACACAAAATGCAAAAAACTGTAGTTATTCTAACTTTATACAATGCTAATTGTGAATACAAAATAATGCAACTACTATTTCACCCTTTAATGTTTGGTATGAGATTGAGTTCAATGTGATAATACAAACACAAGAGAAAAATCTACTATACAAAGCACATGCAATCATAACATTTTGAATGAATTGCTCTGATAATAATTATAGTCTGTAATTTGTGTCTGTAATGCAACATTGTGACACACTTCAAGTTAAATTCAAAATTAGTCATCCAATTTGATTGGT
>WLWI01004643.1_pt1 | contig 11578 bp, 4 predicted proteins | sample 6701501 | NCBI WGS metagenome assembly WLWI01 (sample SAMN12718690, study PRJNA515312) | sponge metagenome | isolation source: marine sponge | host: Mycale hentscheli | place: New Zealand: South Island, Marlborough, Capsize Point | collected 2014-11-01
AGAAGGAGAGAGAGAGAAGGAGAGAGAGAGAAGGAGAGAGAGAGAAGGAGAGAGAGAGAAGGAGAGAGAGAGAAGGAGAGAGAGAGAAGGAGAGAGAGAGAAGGAGAGAGAGAGAAGGAGAGAGAGAGAAGGAGAGAGAGACAGAGGGATAGGAAAAAGAGAGCAGGAGTGAAAAAGAGAGAACCAACCCCTAAATCCACATATTATGTCCATGTAAATAACTAAATATTAATCACCGCAACATACGTATGTACCTTTGGACCAATTTGAGCCAAACGAATGATTTGGGAGATGTTGCTGGTGATGTGGATGTCTAAACTGCGGCCTAGGTTCCAGGGCTTGATGATCCAAAGGTTATCTTCACCTCTGAACACACAACGTTATTCTGGTTACACAGTGCAAAAATGTCATGCCTAATCGATTGAATTAAATGAATATTAAATATTTTTTGACACTCAAAAGTGTGATGTTACTACTGTAAAAAACAAAAAAACAAAGAAGACTCATGTGGCCAATGAATTGCTTACGTTTCTTTTCTCTTCATGTACTCGTGCACCAGTTTAGGCAGCTCATACAAAAGGTTAAATGTCATCGGTAGCCAGGAGGGTGCCATACCCTGATTACCTCTACTGGCAACTGCAGCCATGAGATCCTTGCAAGTGATGACATTCTCACAAGGAAACTGGTTTACCATCTGACCTGGACGAAGAGATCTGCATATGCCCACACATGTGGATAAAGAATGCATGCTCACAAAAACACACATTAGTTCCACACAATTAGCTCTTATTTAGAAAATAGGGTGTGTGTGTGTGCGCGTGCATGCCTGGCAAACAGGATTCAATTCGAATTATAATATGTGAGACTTGGTTGGTGCCAACTGAACATAATGATACTTTACCAATTACAGTTTGTTTGCTTTTTCTGAACAAAGTTGAGTTCATGAATCAACCAGTAAATAATTGTCCTCCATGTGGGAATCAATGATATGTCATAGTCATATCCATTTAAACTGTATTTATAATTCTACTGGTTACACACACTGCATATTAGTAGTATACCTCGGTTCCGCAAAGACAGAAAACAACAACAACAACAAAAAACAAACAAACAACAAAATACAAACTAACAACTACAAATGATAGGTAAAATGAGTAAAAAAAATCCAATGCACAAATTCCTATCTGCATACGTAATATATATTCCGACACATGTAGAACATCTCACATGTGTGAACACTCCACTCACTTGACATCTCACCTAAACTCCTTGTAGTGTTCAGACAGCCACAGTATGTCAGCTTCCTCCCTACTGGACACCAAGGTGAATGAAGGATGGTTCAGGTGACTCTCCAATAACTTCATGTCAGTGAACACATTGTAATTGAGCATGGGCGCTGGAGAAGGTGTGGCCACATCTGGCAGCATCTCATTGCATCGCTCCTAGTTATAATTATGGAATTTTTTTATTGGGTGGAACAAGACAGCCTAACTACTCTGTGAAATACACAACAATAATGCAGCTTATTCATAATTTACTTTAAATCACATGCTTCAATTATATTATAACTTTGGTACCCTAATTGACTTACAATTTGCTCAATCCTCAGTAAAACCACTCCTTTTCCAACCAAGTATATTTAAGATTTGGAAAAACAAAAAAAACAATAAAATAAATAAAAAACAAACAAAACAACAACAAAAAACAACAACAACAAAAAAGCAAAGAAAAAAAAGGATAATTTCTTTGTATGAGTAATAGTACGGTTAACTGTGTCCTATTCGGGATTAATAGCATGAATAATGCAATGGAAATACCACCAGGCGAAGCTCAATGCTATCTTGATTGCTGTATGAGTGCTATTGATCCCTAGTAGCACAGGTTACCCGTTAATACAGTGGTCCCTCTCTTGAGAGACCACCCTATGGTTACAGATTAATGCGGTCTTTCAAGAGGAGTGGTCTTTCGTCAGGGGGGGACAGAAAATTCTACTCTTAGTCATGCCAGAGAAATATTGTACCATTAATTACCAATTTGTTATATTATTTAAGAATTCATCTGGTTATCATCAACAATTAACAGAAAATCAGTATATTCCACAATTCATCTGGTTAACATTAACAATTAATAGAAAATCAGTATTAACTATTGAAAATTGCAATGGATGTAAATAATTAGTAAGTTTAATTTGCTTCATGTTTCTAGTATCACATATCATTGGTGCAACAATGTCTTTGCTTTTAGTAATGCATTCAAGCAGCTCAGAATTTTCTTGTCCCAAGGGCAAAGTCTTGAAGGTCACTTAAATGTGCCGTGGCTTTTTGATAATTTATGTGAATGAAAGTTAATTATTATTAATAATGAATGATTTTAAAGTCATTTGCTTTAAACTTGCATTTCTCTTGATGACAGCTAAATCTCTTATCTGCTTCAACAGTAGTGCTGATGTGGGAGTACTCTCCTGTTGTCACTTGCTTAGTGCACGAAACAGAGTGATGAATTAGATGACCTCTGGTGGATAAAGTTATGTTATGAAGCAGACCTAAAAGTTCTTACCACAGCAAGTATTTGTCAAGCATATCATATATAATAGCCTATAATTCAGTTAAAGTTGCTGTTCTGGTCTGGACTGGAGCTAAGCTCAGACAATTGTAACCCACAGATCAGCTGTAATGAAGTTTATCATAGCTAACCAGTACAACTTACCACCCACAGAACAGCCTCAGAAGTGCTAGACCTAGTTTGGGTGATAAAGACAGCAGTAGGACTGCTACAATTGAGGCCCAATATGCGATGCACAGAAGGTCAGAAAAATTGCTGATGTCAGCAAATGGTCGCTAATTTAAGCCTCTACACCAGTCGTTGGTCGCGTTAGCGGGGTGGTCGCTGGACAGAGGTGAGAAAGACTGCGGATGCTGTCGGTGCAGGTAAAACTGGTCTTATAAATGGAGTGGTCGTTGGTCAGAGGGGTCTCTCAAGAGAGGGACCACTGTAGTAGGCCAGCTTTATTTTTATTTTTTAATCATTTGCACTGTAGCTATGTAAGCTGTATCGTTCACTCAATATCTCCGTATTAGCTTACTCTGGAACTTCGTTTTCAACATACCATGCCATCACATTCAATAGATGTCAATGTCTGTGTGTAAAGGTAACGGAATGTACTCTTTGCACTGAATTTTGTTCCTCAAAAAACTTTACCAAACATTCAGATAAATAAAGAGCCGAAACTGTTTAAATCATGCATTCAGGAGCAAATGTAATGTTCATATGTGACCGTGCACAGGGAAATCAAGCATAACACAGCACTGGTAAAAAAAAATTATTATTTTTTGCTCTTATACATTCTTTGGCAACCAGGCGTGATTAATGAAAGAAGCCTGTGTATTGAAACGGTTGAAGAGAACTGTATTTTTCTACCTGCACAGCTTGGGGTAGAATTAGAAATAGAAAATACAATAGTTATACAAGCAGTAGGACAATTTACTCAAGGAAAATCCCTCAGTGAAGAAGTGGATACAAAATAGTGACATTAAAAAATGGTGATCTTGGTTTGAAAGTGAATGAGAATAGCATGGTTTACATACTTCTGCTTACTAAAATGAGTTCAGTTTTTTTTTTTTGGGGGGGGGAGGGGGGAGGGGACAGTTTCTATTAGTGCACAACACAAAGTCGTGCATGAGCTATCTATCTATCATGTTAGCTACACATGGCTCTAACTTTCTCAATTCAATTTTTACACTGAATCTAAAAAACAAAACAAAAAAATAAAAAACAAACAAAAAACCATGAGAGCGAGACTAGCCTGTGTTTGGTATTAGGTAAAGGGTGAATTGTATGTGTTTTAAACAAAAACAAGTAAAGGTCCAAATTTAATCAGTGTGACAACTTGCCACTCTAATGTGTGACAACTTGCCACTCTAATGATAGAAACACACACACACACACACACACACACACGTACCTATTAGAAACAAAGTATTCATACAAAAAAAAAAGTAGGATGGATGGATGGTATATACATGTAGGATAAATTGCTTGGAGACAGAACACATCAAGCCACTCACCTCTATGTCAGGTATTTTGAAGTGGTCCAGGTCTTTCCACAGGGGACTATCCAGAGTGAGACATTCATCTGTGGTCCATGGGATACTGTGACAGAGGTACTCCAACCCAGGCTTCACGACACTCGGCAAATAATTGCAAGTAACGAGATCTGGTGACGTCAATTAATGTCATAGATGCCCATGTGCACAATATACATTATTAATTACATCACAGCATTATATAGGACTCAAATGTAATAAGAATAGTAGCACACCTTCTACATCATCTGTGGATGTATGTGGTGGCTATACCCATTTCTCTTATAGTCATAGATATCACTAAATTGACCAAGAGCTTAAAATCGTGACAACATCTGACAGTGTTACAAAACACACAAAAGGAAGGGGAGGGGCAGATGATGGGGCATACTTTTCAATCATACGTATGTATGTATACCATTATTATTCTTACAAACATTAACAGTGATACAGATTGTCAATGTTCAACTTTGAAAAGGGTTTCCAGCCAACTCTGGAGAATTAGTTGTCAATTTTGATCCAACTGTGCTAACATAAAAATCTAATACACTATGAGGATGTGTCACTGTTAGGTTCATCTATGCCAAGATTAAAAAAAAATAATAAAAATTAAAAAAATAAAAATCTATAATAATAATAATAATAAAAAGCCATACTTTGACCTTCACTGCATAAATATGTAGGTTGGACCATTCTGAGCAGGCTGCCCTCTGACTTTTGTGTCTAAATAAAGTATTAGCTATAATAATAGGAATTTTTTTTCTTCTCTTTTTAACAATTTTTTTTCCCTTTTATTATAATTATTTCAGCCGAGAATGACTGAATCATTGAAAGTATTAGTTGTGAAGCATGTAAATGGAAGTATTAGTTATGGAACATATCTTCACTTGATAAACTTCAGGTAGATAAGCACATTCATACAATGCCTCAAACAACAGGATAATGACATTAGATCAGAACACACTGCAGTCCACTACCACATTCCTCACATGAAGTTTTCACCTTTATTAAATCACTGCCCCAAGAAGATTACCTCACAGTGCTCTCAATTTCCAGCTAAAAAAAAAAATAAAATAAAAAAATAAAAAAATAAAAATAAATCAGGTCAAGTTGCTTGAACAATAATTAGCGAGGCACAGCAACTTTACTCACTCGGCCTTATAAAATATAGTGCTCAAGTGATGTGTAGTGAAGTTTATTGGCACAATAAATGGAAAGTTTAAGGATAAGAAGTTAAACACACCATGAATCTGAATGAAGGCAGATCAGTGGTACTCATTGCATACAAAGGATGCCCACATAATGCCATTAATTTTACGTATTAAGCTTATTGGCATTGCTGCAATTATATGTTATGTCCTCAGAGTTATGCCAATTTATGCTAGATGTACAGTAATATTACACTCAATCCCCTATTATTAGGGCACCCTGGGACATGTAGGTACCTGTATCTCAGGGAAAGAAACATATTTTTCCTTAACAACACTTTGAGACAACCCTTTTCAAGTTTTTTTCCCCCTAGAGGAAACATATGCATGCATTTCTTCTTCCACAAATAAATAATGGTCTTACTCCAAAAATGAATTTGATTACTTCAAAAGTATTGCTCTAAGATTGATAATTTTAATGGAATATAATATTACAAGTAAATTGTACCAAATGCTTAGTCTATGGTACAGGTAGGTCAGGATACCATCCATATATGTAAGATTAATGAATATGCATTGGCCTTAGTCAGTGGTCACCAACCACCGAATTACAATAATTACATAACTTAACTGGCACCTGTAGGCCAAAAGCCACAGCTTGGCTTGTACGTGACAAAACATGATGGGAAAATTTAGTTTGTCCTCTGCTCTTTTGTTTGTTAACCCCTCCTTTTTCCCACAAGAGATTTTTTTTTTACATCTTGGTCCATCTGTCCAGCCACCAACACATAGAAAATTTGCTGAATAAAGGACTTGTATGATGACATCATGTACATAATTATATTGGCCACTTATGGTATCGCTGACCATAGAAAATTTGCTGAACAAAGGACTTGTATGATGACATCATGTATATGAGCCACTTATGGTTATCGCTGACCTACCTGTACCATGGAAAATGTGGTTTATCCTACCGCTCACTCGATTCACTCTATTTCTTGTTGCAGTGGGCTCATAGCTTGCAGCAGAGCTACCAAATTACAGAAATGGATAGATTATGAAATTTCCAACACCCTCATACAAAAAAATATGGCCTGGTTCCTGGCTGTGTTGTGGAAAAATGGGGGGCAACTATTTGCATGCTCGAGATAGTTTTTCTTAGAATTCATTGACAGGTGTTGTTGTTGCTGGTTCTTGTTAGAACCAATGCCAAGAGTTGTTGCTGGGGTGGAGATAGTGAACTTGCTGTTGTATGTAGCTGTTCCTGGAAGTGACCTGGATCAGGATGGCAAGTATATGAAGTAGATGATTTTTCTGTGAACTACTCTGCTCTAACCACAGCTCTAGCTTGTACTGTTAGAAAAGTCAGTAAAAGTTGAGGGGTGGCTATACTTGATGAGTTCCAGGGTCTTATAATAATAACAAAAATTTATAAAAGAAGTTGTCTTTCTACAAGTTTCCCAAAGACAAAGTATTGAAAGATAAATTAGACAAATTCTTTTAAAAGAAAGGAATTCATTCCTTCAGTTAACCATTGTGTTTGTTCAAAACATTTCAATGATGGAATAAAGTGTGGTATGCCTGCTGCTATTCCATTTATTATTCCTTTGCTTCTTCATCCAAAAACTAGGAAGAGACCTGAGCCCAGAGATGGTAATCCTGCAAGAAAATTGAAGCTGGCCTACGAACTGAAGTAATGTCTGCCTAAAACAATGTGGAGGAACTCGGTACAACTTAAGCTTTGTACTGAATTTCCTAATTGCAGCACTTGCAGTATTCTGTAAGTTTTTATGAACTCTTACTTTCTGCGACAGGTCAGCTTAACTATTGGGATACTGTGACAGACTTGAGGGTGAGCAATTGGCTTGTAGGGCTGCTATTAGCAAACTCCCACCACCCCAGAAGAGACATCAGCAGGAAGATGCCACTGTAACCACAGAAACGAGGTGGCTCCTGTGCCTCCTCTTGCAGGGCTCTCATGCCAATGTAACCACAGAAACGAGGTGGCTCCTGTGCCTCCTCTTGCAGGGCTCATTAGATATAGAAATTTAATAAAAATAATAAATAATTAGTGTTGCACCGGTAGACTTATTTACAGATTTACCGATATTCCCCTCTAAATACTGCCGGTACAGATGCAGATACCAATATTTCCTTTATAATTGAATCACTATTTTTAAATTTAATAAGTTTACAATATTGATATGAATATTTTAGAAAACACTGGTACCGTCACTTTCTCTTGCATTCTAAGTTGTGTTTTATAAATAGATGCTCAGGGGGGGCTTTTTTTTTTTTTCTTTTTGCATGCAGCCAGTAGCATCAGCTAGCTAGAGGTAGGAAATACAGCTGGAGGTAACCAGCCATGTACACCGGTGTACAGTTGTGTTACTAACACAGGCAGCTGCTACAGGTGCCCGGATGGGCTGAAATTAGGTAGATACCCGATACATATCGGTCATCTGTGCAACACTATAAATAATGGTATTGTTATGTTGTTATGATAACGTTATGGTGAGAGACCTATGGCTTAGTGTAGTAGCCAGAACTTTTAGATTAGATAATTAATGAGGAAAGGGTCTGGAAAGGTCACTACTAGCAACCCAGCACCCACTGACCTCAGGCTTTATTATCACTGGCCTCTGGCTTGTGAAAATAAATAAGCCTGCTCAGTGAAATATTTTGCCACATCACACTCTGACTCAAGTAATAAGTATTACAGTGGACCCTCTCATATCCAACCTATATGGGACCAGCCCTAGTTGGATAAGTGAATTTTCCGGATATGTGAAGCCACTTAAAAAAATTGGTTTAAATGATTTTTAATGATTAAAGTAAATGACAGAGTTAATTAACTACACGCTTCCTTTTTGAAGGTGTAGGGGTAGCCATTATTAGCCTACAGCAACACACACATTACATTCAAGCTCAGGAATTTACCATAGCTAGCTGCTTAACTGCTTACCAGAGCAGCCCAGGTAGAGTTAGATCTGGAGATAACAGCTGGCAGCTACAATGCTAAAGTAAACTTGCGGCCGGATAAAGCGGAGCCAAGCGGAGCAGCCAAGCGGAGCCGGTTATGTGAGGGTCTACTGTATATACATTTTATTATATATATATTAAAAAAAAAGCCAACTAAACAACCCCTTACATAGACCAAAAAGCTGAACAAACTAAAATTATAATCCACAAGGAAAAAATGTAAAAGAAAAAAAAAAAAAAGAAAAGAAAAAAAAAAAAAAAAAAAAAAAAAGGAACTGGAACTGACTCACCAGCTTCATTCTAACAAATAAACAAAACCAGTGTATGGGGGTGGACTTGATTTTACCAGTGACACATAGTTGACCATGTGATCACTGCATCAGGTGCACCACCACCAAGTAAGCAAGTGCAGGTGATTATTTCATCTATCCCATGGTATTTTGTCATTACAATACCTCCACACCACAGGGACCAGCTGGCCCAGTCAGCCACAAGGAGAATGCAGTCTAGTGAACTAGCCTTGGAACTTGCAGAGAAGTGGGATATGTACTTTATAGTTTTATCACTATCTGTCTCTGATCAGCTATCTAGCACATTAGATAATCAAGCTCCAGTGTTGGCCATGCATTCATTCAGATCAGCTTCACCAGCATCTATGGAGCTAGTGATCTCTTCTGAGTTTCAATTAGATCAGCACAGCTAACTGTTGTCATCTTTGATCAATTTTTTTTTTTTTTTTTTTAAATGCTTGGAATATTTTTATAGCTCAAGAAGTGTATCATTGCTTGTATGTATCCACTTTGTATCATGAATTTTGTGCATATAAGTAGTCAAAGATCAATTGTACATTAGTGGTTCTGGAAATACTATGATTGAAATACTATGATTGTTTGGCATCAAGGACTCCATGGTGTATTTGTGGTGAGCCTTAATTAGCTGACAATTCCCCATTGGGGACATCTGTTGCTTCTGTGCACAAACTTAAAATTGCCACAATCAAGTGATCCTGCTGTTTATCTATTTCGGTCAACCCGCAACATAGCTGCTGGACTCCATTGTGGCTGTACATGTATAGTGGCGGTCATGAATTGGCCAGTTTGTGGCAAGTGATGTTCATATTTGCGTGTATGAATGTTCCCATTTTGTGCCCAGTCATGATCCTGCCATTGAACTAATAGGCCCATCTGGTCTCCTATATTTTTAAAAATTGTTAAGTGTATATGCAATTCCATCCCAATTTTTTTTCCCCTTGTCCCTATTGTAATTGCAGATGTGTAATTGTGCTATTCCAATTCTTTCTGAATAATCATCAGGCTTCTTTATTGTTTTTGTTATTTTATTATTATTACTAATTTGTTTCTCCTTGTTTGTTTGTTAGTTTGTTCTTCCTCTCAGACCACTAAGCAGTTATTGCATCTGTGTGGTGCTATAATTATAGTTCTTATGGTCATACTGGTTAATTTCACTTCATTTGTATTAGTAGTTGTAATATATACAACTAAAAGTCTAGACAACAATGGAAGTTTTCACCTATGTTGTCAAACACTGCGGGTACAGCCTCGATTAGCCTACTATTCCCAAAGACGTTGCTAATGACAATTTGGTATGCTTTAGACTATTTGTTAATGACAATTTGGTATGATTCAAACTATCACAAACCACTCTGTTCCTGTTATGCTTTGTCCATCAATGCCCAGCAGTAGTACAGGACAAACTGTGTGGAAGATGCTCTTGTATAGGCTGGGTTCCCCTAGTGGCTCTACTATAATTACAATTATCAAACAAGCATGCTGCCTTCCTGTTTTATACCACAACAAGCTGAGAGCTGAGCTAAAAGATGACCAGATCTATAGCTTTATATAAACATGAAGCAAACCATCACACGGACCATGCAGGTTCATGAAGTCCCACCTCTGCTCAGGTGTGAACCACACAATAGGATGGAAGTTCAGGTAGTGCTTCTAAATCGGATCCTGAAGTTGTAGTGGTGGTAACCAACAAGTGAGTGACCCCAACTAAAAAATTTGAACAGATTTTGACAGATCTGGCCTAGAGCTGATTATTAAAAATTTCTTGTAAGATCTGCAAAATACGATCTGTAAAATACAAAACCAAACAAAAACAAAAAACACAAAACAAAACAAAAAACAACAACAAAAAAAAAACAACAACCCAAAACAACAAAGGCTGATTTTATCAGATAACAAAACTCATGAGAATGTTTAATCTTGAATGGGAGGAGTGTTTTATCAAAACTGGCTGAGGAAGCTGTATGATGCAAAACTGGTAAGGTGTTTCACATGCAGTAGTTAAGAGTTTCGCTTTGTAATGGATAGTACTAAGTAAAGATGTCTCCTCTAGTTATCGAATTCTAAATCAAGGTGTGCTGTGATTTCTGAAGCCATATATTCATGTGTAGGTCGTGCCTATGGCCATTTACTATCAATTTTGCCTAGAATCTTGAAAGGTCTGACTGAGATATTTTTTATGAATTTACAAGATAAAAACTTTCTTACCATTCAATTCATTTGAGTTGGAGAAAGAGCGAGAAAAATATTTACAAACTGAAGAGTGGTTTCATTCAAAGTTAGAGAGTATAGCTTGAAACTTCAAAGAGTGAAATTATTCAAGGATAAAGTTGAATGAATAAGGATCCTTCTAACCAGCAGAAGTGACAGGACTTCAAGGTAAATACATGTAAATAGAAATTCCTTTAGCTTGAAACAAGATATTGCTGGAGCAGACAAGTTTTTTTTTTTAATGATCTTAAATTAGCCCCTTTGTATTTCTACATTTTTTTCACCATGAATCCAAGCCTTTTGTTTAGTATAGTGGCTAATTTTCAGACTATTCATATTCTCGATTAATATCTTTCTCTCCATGCATAAATCCCCATGGGCATGGAAATGGAGTTCCTGGAAATTATCTTTTAGACACTGTTTATTAGCTTAATACTAGATGGCACACACTTATATTATTATTTCTATTAATAATAATAATAAACTAGTGGTGTGCTTTAGCACAAAATGGTGAGTGAGCCTCCCTAGTTAGGCTACATAAAACTACAATGTTGTTGATTAATTCTAACTCCTAACATTCCAGCCACTAAAAAGACGATCGAATTTTTATATTACGTATAATAGGTCAAGACGTTTCAATGCCATAGTAACCACTCGCCGCAACCAAAACCACAACAACAACAAAAAAAGGAATTACCGAACAGGTTTGCACCTAACTCTATATTAAGACACTGAAGTAGTATATGGAAAAGCTGTGTAAAGGAAGTTAATATATTTATTAGATTGTTAAACGTTTACTTTGTGCTATTCTTTAGCTAAGCAGTAATGTACAGCACTTTCACACACT
>WLWI01004645.1_pt1 | contig 11576 bp, 7 predicted proteins | sample 6701501 | NCBI WGS metagenome assembly WLWI01 (sample SAMN12718690, study PRJNA515312) | sponge metagenome | isolation source: marine sponge | host: Mycale hentscheli | place: New Zealand: South Island, Marlborough, Capsize Point | collected 2014-11-01
TTATTTGTTGTTGTTGTTTTGCTAGTTTGCAGCTGCTGTGCCAGAGGCAGTGGAGAAGTTAATATTGCTTGAAGGAATAGGTTTCATGAGTATTAAAAGTGTAAGTCTTAATGTTGGAAATAGCTCTTAGATAATTGAACAGGCATAACTACTTAACTATGAACACACTATTTATTACACAGTCATAGTGGAACTACTTGATAAATGCACAAACCACGCCCCTTCACTTAATGTGTAGGTGTTGTTCATGTTTTTATAGGCAGAGTCTCCAAGATACGTTGGCAAAGCTTTAGAAATATTGCACAAATTGGATCATGAAGATTCAAAGACATATCCAACTCTAGAAGCAGCTATGGACAGGTAAGTTGTACTGTAAGCTATTGTATTCATCATACTATTCAGTAATGCATAGTTTGTGTAGACGAGTGTTGTACAGTAAAGACTGGTGCTTTGATTGTCATGTTAATGTTGACAGGTTTGTGCAAGGTCGTGTAGTCTTGGACGATCATTTTAAAGAGGACAGATACTTGTCTGAGATTTTGTGCATCAGAGGCACTAAGACTGGGAATGATGGGACCTACCAGTTCACAAGAGACACTCGTCTCAACTTAGTAAGCTAATTACAAGATGACCTATCAATTCACTAGAAAACCTCATTTCAACCTTGTAAGCTAGTTACAGGAAGGCTTATCTCTGAATACATTAATATGATTGGCAGAGAGAGTAGAAGCATTTCTCTCTTGGAAGATAAGCCACCACTGGTGTGGAAACAGCATTGCTCATCCTACACATGTTTATTGGATTGGGTGGTAGTTCGTTCTCAAAACTGCAGAAACTAAATTTACTTGTGAAATGAACAAGAAATTATTTAACTGGACATGTTCAAACTGTAACTTAAGATTGTTGTTATTGTTGTTTGTGTATGTTAAGCCATCACTTCTCAGAGCATCCCATGAAGTCAACATAGCCTTCCTCAATGCAATCCAGTGTCCCACACTCCTCATCTTGTAAGTTAAATTAAGTATTATTCTTCTAAGCTCTATTCTTATATTTAGTATTTGTGTTTGTTAGTGCTGTTTCTCATGAGGAGCATTTTGACATTCTGTATTCCACGATGGCTCAGTTGAAAAATGATAAAGTGAGTACTTTACCCAATCTTCATGATAATGATTAATTGCCACTCAAATTAAATCGTCTCTTGGGGTTGAACACATCAGTAGTGTATAGGGTTTACTTGGTAGCTGTAGTGTTTGAGACATGCTGGACCACTGGGTTCACTTTGTGCTAGTGGTAAATGTAAATGTTGCAGTTTATTGAGTTTGTTTATCCAGATTCAAGTGGTGAAGGTACCAGGAGGTCATCATGTCCACATGTATGCTCCAGAGAGAGTGATCAAACACATCATTCCATTCTTGGACTCTCCATCATTCAACAGTCGACTATAATTTTCCACTAGCTACTTTAGCTTCATCTAAATAAGAAAATTTTATTATATGAACTTGCTTAGTGTGACCCTTTACCAGTGGTTTATCAGGGCAGGTTCTCTGTCCTGGCATCAGATAGCACGGAGCTAGTACATAGCATACTCCTGACACTTTCAACATGCAATCAGATACCACTCCTGGCAGTCATCACAATGGCAGTCAGAGTACACACTATGGTGCGTGGAAGAGACATGCTTACTTCTCAAAATAAATCACACAAACACAAAAGAGCAATAAATGAAAAGCTACCCTGCCATTGATTGGTGCCACACCCTGGCCAATCTTTCTCCAAACCGCCCCCACCCCATCTGAGTACAGTAGGGTCCACAAGATCTTCATCTAATCGTAAATTAGAAATTAAGTTCCAATGCACCTCCACTACATGACATCAATATTTTAATCACACATCTCTACTATGGAATACATTCTCACCTATTGATCTTTCATTGTCCTTCACTTCTATTAAACGTTTCTCTCAAGCAAAAAAATTTGGGATCTATTTATTGCACACTTTGATTCAGACAATTCCTGCACATTTTGTTGTTTATGTCCTTGCTCCAGATGTCACAGTCACTCCCTCTCACACTTATCTGTTTTATTATCATTTATATCTTTTTTTAATTTTATTTTAGCTAACTAGGCTGCTCTTTTGAGAGTTTGTCCTTCATCCACCCATCATATCACATATAGTGGTTGTAAAGTTATAATAATAATAATAATAACATCTAAAGATGTTTAACAGTTTGGGTAAAGTATAGCCACGGGCAGAAATATAGCAAGATTTTCGTTCATACTCTCATTGATGAATGAGGATTTGGAGTAGAATTGTAAGGGCAAGTGCTAGAGTGGCTGCAGGGTTAGTCGGAGCTGTACATGTTAAAATGTCTTCTCTAGCTCAATTTACAGAAGGTAAATTTGTTAGAACGCCGAAATGAAAATTGCTACATGTATCTATCCTTATGCTGCTTCCTCGCAGTGTGTCTCCCAGTTCCCTGGGGTCATGTGTCTGGCAAGGCCTGGGGGGATCCTGCCAACAAGCCAGTGTTAGCTCTTCATGGTGAGGTCTAGTCTAGACAGAGAATGGTGCCTTAAAGCACTGGCCTTTACTGAACAGTTGTTGTTACATACTCTAGCAACTAGCAATGAAACAACAGCTGTTAATAGCAATGACAAAAATAATAAGCATATGAAATAAGTCTAAATTGAAGTTTAATTACCTTCCACACTATTGAACTGAATCAAACAGAATTGAAAGGGAAATAATTGGAGCACTTATTAGTTTACTTTTGTGTTTGTGATTTCGTGCCCAGGTTGGCTGGATAATGCTGGCAGTTTTGACAGACTGGCTCCTCTGCTGGCTACTAGTATGTAACACCTACTTCTCTATTGAAGCAGTTAATTAACTGATTGAAGTGAAGTTTGTCAGGCAATTACTATAATTACACAATCTCAGTAAAGACACAATGCCAAAAATAGTTTTTTATGAGTCTGCAAAATAATAAGCAAGAGATAAATGGATGGTCTAATGTAAGAGTAGTGGTGTGCTTCAGCACAAATGGCAAGCGAGACATTATGCACAAGAAATTCAAGATTAGCAATTATTCTGACTGTCTATAATATGCATACTAACAAAAGAAACCGGGAGGAATATAAGAAGCAAAAAAAAAAATGGCTTCAATATATTTATTGTTTGCTTCAAAATATTCTTAGCCAAACAGCAGAAACACATACACACTCACTCACACACACACACACACACACACACACACACACACACACACACACACACACACACACACACACACACACACTGGTTCACTGGATATACCAACACAAGACTTACATTGCATTCTCTTGGTGAATTGACATATTGGGTAATGGATTTTCAAGTAAGAACAGCTATGACAAACAGCGCATTAACCAAGATAGCATACCACTGCCACTAAATAGAGAATGGACTCCAGTAAGTTTGTAAGTAACTGTGTCCCACAACATTCATATTAGTAACAGCGTAATTCCAAGGGGTAAACAATTATTTTCTTGGATAATACGGGTATATATTGTTAACAAAAAATATTCTGTTTAGTGGAGTTTGGGATAGGGTTGACCACCAAGTGAACACAAAAACACGAGGGTCAGATACATTCTTCCGAGCACTCTCCAAAACTAATATCTTAGCCTTCCTGGTGTCAGTAGCAATGAATAAAATAGAGACACGCCCATTTACCCTTTTTTGGTGAGCGAGACACTATCAGGGGTAACATAATCGAAAAATTTAGGCATATTTTTTATACACAGTATATGTTTAGATGTATGTAATATCATTTTGTACTTACTCCATTATCGTTAATTTGTCATTCGTTTGATTGATTAACAATTGTAGATGCCTATGTGGTTGCTATGGACTTCCCAGGTCATGGTCTCTCATCCCACAGACCTCCTGGTCTACACTATGACTCTGTCCAGTATGTGATGGATATCAAACACATGGCAGATGGTAAGTTAGCCGGGCGGGTGGGCGGGTTAATTATCTTTGTGTTCCTGTTCTTGTTGTCATGGTTGTGGTGACTGTTGTTGTTAGCTTTAAAATGGAGGAAGTTCAGTATTGTGGCCCACTCTATGGGTGAGTTGCTGGTAGTCGTGGTGAGAGGTAGTGAGTTCATGCTGTAATGTTCAATTAATGCAGGAGCTGGCGCTGCTTCTTGGGTAAAGGGCAAGTCCTGGCGCAGGAATCCTGCACTCAGTATTAATCAACAGCTGTATTGTGTTTGTAGTTTGCTGGTGCAATGCCTCAGGCAGTGGAGAGATTAGTCGTCATAGAAGGAATTAGTTTGTGGACGTTTGATCAAGTGATAAATGATCTGTCCACTTCTAATGAAATGGTTTGTTATTGTTTCTATGCACCTCCCTCTCTCCCTCTGCAGCACTTCACCCCTTACCACGTATGTAGTATCTTGAATTAAAGTTTTAAGGGAGAACTATGTGGGTTAAAGTAGGATCATTAGCAGTAAACTCCAGCAGTGTAGTCTAGTGAGCTAGGCTAACGATACAAGAGGTCAACTAATAATACATTATCATATCTGCATTCATTCATTCATTCACCTATCCATTAATCCATACGTTCATTCATTCATTCATTCACCTATCCATTAATCCATACGTTCATTCATTCACCTATCCATTAATCCATACGTTCATTCATTCACCTATCCATTAATCCATACGTTCATTCATTCATTCATTCACCTATCCATTAATCCATACGTTCATTCATTCATTCATTCACCTATCCATTAATCCGTATGTTCATTCATTCACCTATCCATTAATCCATACGTTCATTCATTCATTCATTCACCTATCCATTAATCCATACATTCATTCATTCACCTATCCATTAATCCATACGTTCATTCATTCATTCACCTATCCATTAATCCATACGTTCAGTCATTCACCTATCCATTAATTCGTACGTTCATTCATTCACTTATCCATTAATCCATACATTCGTTCATTCATTCATTCACCTATCCATTAATCTGTACGTTCGTTCATTCATTCATTCATTCATTCACCTATCCATTAATCCATACGTTCATTCATTCATTCACATTCATTCATTCATTCATTCACTTATCCATGCATTCATTCATTTGTTCACCCATTCACCTACGGTATTATCTATACTGATAGAATTCCTTTCCGGTGCAAGTTGGCAAAGTGTTGAGTAATCTGCACAAGTTGGATTATGTGGACTCCAACACGTACCCGACCTTCAACGCTGCCGTGGACAAGTGAGTGGATGGATGGTTGACAACAGCAGTGAGATTCCTAACACTCTAATGCCCGTGCCACACACACAACTGAGATACCTTAGTTCTCCATCACGTGGTTTGGGTACTAAATGGTAAGGGATTGTACAGTGGATAAGTTGAAATCTCCTGAGTTGTGTGTATTAGAGTTTGGGTTACTGGCCATTTCTATTTCAGAATGGTTCAAGGTCGCGTGACTATGGACAAGAACTTCAGAGAAGAGAGATCCTGTGCTGAAATTCTGTGCATCAGAGGCACTAAGAGACTGGACGATGAAACTTACCAGTTCACCAGAGATGTCCGCCTGAACTTGGTGAGCTGCTAGTTCGTATGTGTATTGTATTGAGGTAGGAATAAATTATTGATTACTGGGGACTTACTCTTTAATATGTGTTTATTTAAAGCCCTCAGCTCTAAGAGCATCTCGCGATGTCAGTATGGCCTTTCTCGAAGCAATAGAGTGCCCAACTCTTCTCATCTTGTAAGTCAACTGCTACCGTTGTACTAATTAGGGAAATATAACTTCTTCATTCTACAATTATTCACTTTCAGAGGTGGAAAAAATGCAGACTAGTTTCTAGCGTCAGCTACTGGTAAATGGAATCCAGTAACAGAGTTTAGTACAGGATTTTTTAAAGGAGGAGAAATTTGAGTGTAAAAACTTGAGACATTTTTTTTTGTTTATTTGCAAAGAAACTAATCAGACTAAACATAGGGAAGAGCTATTGCCAAAGTGGGTTTTTTTGTTGTTGTTTTTTTCAAAAGTGATTTCTTCAAGAAATAGAAAAAGTTATGGAGTCAAAGTCACTGGAAAGAGTACTGGGGCTTCAAGAGTTCCTAAAAAGAAGAAAAGTTCTGTCATCTTCTGTGGAATTTATTTAGACATTCTAACTAAGTGTAACCACCTAGGCTACTGAACACTACACCGACCAACTATCTAGCTGGATTTGAAAGGATTATATTTCAGACACTTCATCTTTTTCTCACACAGAGAGCACACACAGAGACTGAGCATGCTCACAACAAAACCACAATATGAATACACTAAAACAGTGAATATGATTAATGACAACTGTTACATAAGTGATACTGTGCTTTCAATTTGGTGCAGCTACAGCTGAGAGACTTTTAAAAATTTATATTACGAATCAGCTAACAGAGCAGAACTTGGCATGACTAAGTACATACTTGTCATTGAAGCTTTCTAAAAATATGAGAAATAATTTTACTGGATTACGAGATGAATTGAAGCAGAACAATTTTGATCCTGCTTTAGTGTTCTGCAATGGTCACTTTGTTGTTGTTATGTAGTATAATATTGTAGCTGATTTAAGCAATTAAATTTTTGGGGAGGAAACTTTTGCTTGGGGTGGGAAATCCCAGGTTCCCCTCCTCTCTAGAATCCTGAGTAAATAAGTTACACATGAGAGTACCACATAAGAATCCAAAGGATTATTGGCAAAGTGTGCAGTGGATATGTGTTGACTGCTTTTTTGCTTGTTTTTTTTTTTTTCTTTTTCAGAGCAGATTATGGTAACAGCCGACTGCAAGAGCGCATGGATGACGTGATGACGCGGTTAAAGGACAAGGTAGAGAATATGTTCTATATAACAGAAATAGAAATAATAGCAACTCTTGACTTAATTGTGTATGAAGTGAGGACTAACCATTCATTTATAGAAACTGACAACAAAATTTGACATATATAGCTATGTAATAAGTAACAACAAACCAACTAAACAGGAAGTGGTAAAAAAAAATCACAACAACAGACAATAACAACCACAAATGATAATTCAGGCTGCAAGCAGTCACCTCTGGGAGATGGTTGCCGTGCCAACCAAACTAAATGATACTGTGGATACTAGTTTGATAGGATGCTATTGTTGATCATTAGGTAAGGTAATGTCACTTGTGTTGTGTGTTCCTTCAGATTCAAGTGGTGAAGGTACCAGGAGGTCATCATGTCCACATGTATGCTCCAGAGAGAGTGATCAAACACATCATTCCATTCTTGGACTCTCCACTGGCAAACAGCAAATTATGATGCTGACTTTACACTTTATATTTTATATCTACACTGGCACTTTACTTCATACTCTAATCAGAACTTGTTTTTTATAATTAGAAACCCTTATAAATTAATTGCTATAACTGTAAACATGTAAACATAAAAATTAAAAAAAAATTAAAAAAAATGTGTGCCTAAGGTAAAGTATCGCTGTAGGCGTTGGTCATCCCAACACTGTCAAGGCTGAGGTGCAGGAGAGTTCAGTAGTTAATATTTATTGCGTGTGAGCTGAAGTCTAGCATGCTTGAAGGGCATGTGCAAAAATGACTTCTGCAGCTGATTATAAAGAGGGTAAGTTTTACATCTATGGGTTTGTAGTGTTGTAGAAAAGTGCTGCGTGTAAATGCTTCCTCTGCAGTGTGTCTCCCAGTTCCCTGGGGTCATGTGTCTGGCAAGGCCTGGGGGGATCCAGCAAACAAGCCAGTGTTAGCTCTTCATGGTGAGCTCCAGAATAATAATATAACTGCAGCTATTACGATTATGACCTGCTATTCAGGCCTCTCAACTCACACGATTTGGGGGCGTGTGACGCACAGTTTCAAGAGTATTCTCACAATCTCACACTTTCCAGTACCTTACGGGCTCTGCAGTTTTTAAATTTCTTGCCTGACTCGTGTCAATAAATTATCAGTTTTGAGTTATCAGACAAATGAGTGAGGAATTCCTGATCTTTTGAAAGATCAGGATTCTATCTAGAACGTTTGGTTCCTATTAGTCACCCTTTATAGCTGATATAACACTGAGATAAATGCTGTCATTAGGGTTCATCCTCAGCACACAGCATGCAATATGAGGTGAAGTTGGGAAGTTAGCAAGGAAGTAGCTGGGTTTAACGGAGAAGCTTCTCACTCTTCATAGGAACCCTGAAAATGATCCTGATGGAGGACTTGCAGTGTTGATACTATATGGGAAAGACCTGGTACAAATAAATGCAAAAACTAAATTTGATCTCATTCAAAGTGACCAGTTGCTTTGATGATATTGAATTCTAGTTCTTTCAATGTTTCTGCTATTCCTGAATTTTTTTCAATCTGTTTAGTTTAATCTTTCATCATTAATAATTTGTACAGTTTCATTAGCAAATAATTTCCTTAGCTCACACAAAGGGATGCTGATTAAACTCACTAAAATTGTGCTCAACAAGTTGAGAGGCCTGCATATTAAATTTATTTTAAAAAGTGGGTGTGGTTTTTATTTGTGCAGGTACAAATTTGCTTTCTAGGGCTCAGCTACAGTTAATTGCACACGACCCTAAATAATACACCCAATTGAAAGTAACAAGCACCTCTGGGTGTCTTGTGATGACTGAAACAACTCTGAGGAATAGAAATGTGGATTAATAATTGTCTAAAGAGGTTCCTGAGGTGGTCAACGATCCAGTTCATCTGTGGTATTCTTGTGTACATGAAACACGCCATTAGACTGCTTCACCTCAGCTGTGCCAGTGTTTAGCGTAATAGTCTGATTGATTTCGTTGGCTCACTGCATTGGTACTTTTAAAAGAGAGCTTTAAAAGAGAGCGGTTCCTGTGACCCTGACCAGTTCAATTTTGTCTATTTTATAAACAAAATAACTGTATTTGATCAGGCACAGTATCATCAACTACATGAGCTCCATATTGCATTAAAATCTATTATGTAACATATTTTTTAAACGAACATTCCAGGTTGGTTGGATAATGCTGGCAGTTTCGACAGACTGGCTCCTCTGCTGACTGCAAGTATGTAATGTGTTGTTAATAACTGGGTGATGTGATTTGAGTCTGTATCTGATCAAGCATTCAATTTAACTGAAATTCACATGTTTTCTTGATGATTGCTTACTGTGTTGGACTAATTAAGGAGTAAATTAATTTAGAGTATCTCCACATTTCAGATCTGTATGTAGTTGCCGTGGACTGGCCTGGACACGGGCTGTCGTCTCACAGACCTGCAGGACTGCTCTATGACTCTGTCCGGTACGTGATGGACGTCAAACACATGGTGAATGGTAAGTGATAGAATCTTGTGCGTCTTTAGTTTGGTTTCTCTTGTTTGTTGTTTTCCAGCTCTGAAGTGGAAGAAGTTTATCATTCTAGCTCACTCCATGGGTGAGTGGTCAACACATGAAATGTTTACAATTGTATAAATTTAATTAATTGCAGGGGCTGGAGCTGCTTCTGTGGTAATGACATAACCTAAATAAGCACGCCAAATGCTAAACCTGTCCCTTTAGTTTGCAGCTGCTGTGCCTGAGGCTGTGGAGAGATTGATACTCATAGAAGGACTTGGTTTTACGAGCTATGACCTAGTGAGTTGTGCTATGAAACTGACTCTCAGACGTTCAGTTGAAATTTTAGATACCGTCATTCCAGTGATAATTGTGAATCTTGCTCCACGATATTATAACAATTAGTAGCCTGCTAGCTAGCTACATCTAAAGCAGAGGGGAACAGGAAGACAGCCATAGTGAGCTATTTAGCCCAGGGAGTTCCCATCACTTGTGGAATTACAATGTGTGTGTGTGTGTGTGTGTGTGTGTGTGTGTGTGTGTGTGTGTGTGTGTGTGTGTGTGTCAGTTTAATAATAATATACTGCCATCTCATTTGCATTGTCATGATAACACTCCCAGAGTCGTTTATTTTGTGACATGTACTGCTGATGAAAAAGCTTTTTTTTTTAAATAATGAATTACTGAAACCTTCCCAGGAGTATTGTGACATAAAACACTTAAAGAAAGGCAATATTTAGAATTGCTTACATTACATTACTATGAGTCATTCTATCTATGTGATGTCTTAGGAGGATATACCATCCGAACTTGGCAAAACTCTGAGGATTCTGCATAAGTTGGACTATGTGGATAGCAGAACTTACCCAACCTTAGACGCTGCCGTGGACAGGTGAGTGGGTAGATCCTGAAGTATGGTAGCAAAAGAATAGTTGCTATGGCAAAGATACTGATACTTTTTTAGTTGACTTAATAAAACTGGGCAGTAAGTTTTCTGAGTGGTCTTGCGAACAAGATGATGTCTGCTGTTTCCAGATCAGTCAGACTTGCTCATGTGTGGCTAGGAGTATAGTCTGGGTGGCATTTGTGCTTGCTATGATAAGCATTTTGATGGTAGGACATTATTATTAGAATTTGTTGATTTCAGAATGGTGCAAGGTCGTATAGAACTGGATAAGAACTTCAGAGAAGAGAGATCCTGTGCTGAAATTCTGTGCATCAGAGGCACTAAGAGACTGGACGATGGAACTTACCAGTTCACCAGAGATGTCCGCCTGAACTTGGTGAGCTGCTGGATGATACAATGTTGTATAACTACGTACTAGTAAATCAATAATTAACACTTCATTTTAAGGTAAATTACTGTGGATATTCCCACGAAGTGATATAAGGAAGTGTGTCATAGTTGGAATATATTTCATTGTAGCTAATGAGGGGAGAAGTGATTAGGTGGGATGTTGTAATGAGGGGAGAAGTGATTAGGTGGGATGTTGTAATGAGGGGAGAAGTGATTAGGTGGGATGTTGTATTTGCAGCCATCGCCTCTCAAAGTTTCTCATGATATTAACATGACCTTCATCAAAGCCATCCAATGCCCAACTCTTCTCATCTTGTGAGTGTCTACATTAGTACTTTGAGCAAACTAACAAAAAACAAACAAAATGTTTTTCCAGAAAATACCCAAAGCATTTGTATTACAGTTTGCGTGTTTAGTGAGAATGCAAGTGATGAAATTTATTATTATTATTGTTATTGTTATTATTATTGTTATTATTATTATTATTGTTATTATTATTTTGTTATTTACAGAGCAGGTGACAAGATGCCATTGTATGATGGCGTCAAAGAAGAAGCTCTTCAATTGAATGATAAGGTAAGGTGTTGCCTGTTGTAGGAACCAGCGCAGTCTTCCGATGACAATGCATCCCACACTCATCCTTCACGCACCAGGGAATAGGTCATGTGACGTGCAGTACTTCTGTCTGGTTTCAATGAATTGAGATGAGCCAGTCATTCAATTTATTTGACCAACTTTCTATACACACTCAGTCTAAGCAATTTCCAATTGTCGCTACAAAAATTGTGTGTGTGTGTGTGTGTGTGGTGTGTGTGTGTGTGTGTGTGTGTGTGTGTGTGTGTGTGTGTGTGTGTGTGTGTGTGTGTGTGTGTGTGTGTGTGTGTGTGTGTGTGTGTGTGTGTGTGTGTGTGTGTGGTGTG
>WLWI01004646.1_pt1 | contig 11576 bp, 5 predicted proteins | sample 6701501 | NCBI WGS metagenome assembly WLWI01 (sample SAMN12718690, study PRJNA515312) | sponge metagenome | isolation source: marine sponge | host: Mycale hentscheli | place: New Zealand: South Island, Marlborough, Capsize Point | collected 2014-11-01
GAGACTCTAAATCTTCGATGCTCAGGACGGTCTGAGCATAAGCGTGAATCATGACTGGAGGGGGAGGGGCTGGGCTGCTACCCCTATCAGTGAGGGGCACGGCAACCGTATTGGTTTCAGCATCGCTCATTTGAACTTGGTCTGGTATAGTGTTGGTCGCAGCGTCGCACATTACTGGACGGATGATGGGCGTGGCTAACACCGATGATGACAGAATTAGTTTGGATTGATCAGTTTCATCTTGGTCCATTTCAGACAGCTCTCCTCCTCCTTCTTTTTCTTCTTCGTCTGAATGGTTATCACTGTCTGAATGGTTATCACTGTCTAACTCAGTCCTGTCTGTTTCACTGAAAGATATCTCCTCCTCTGATACAACACTCTTATCTTTGCCCACCATGTCATCGAGCCTTGAACTTGCTTGCGCTTGAAAAATTAAATCATCATCTAGATTCAATCTTTCTGTACTTTCTCCTCCCATAACCAGTGTTGCTGTTACCACGTCTTCCTCTACAATCTGGTCTTCACTCAACTCTAAAACCTCGGACACTTCAGTGTCTTGTCCGCTTGCCTTCTCTTCTCTGTCTTTGGCTCCAACAATTTCCAAATACCTGGTCTGAGCTTGAGTTGCCGTGACAACCGCCCACTCACGCTTCAGCTGGTCAGCTAGAGTTCTGGCAATCTCCCTTTCTTGCTCTGTTGAAATATCGGTAGTGATCGACTCAACTGCTAACTGGCCATTGACTTCCGATTCTTCTACAATGTCCAACTCGACAGCAACGTCGTCAGAAAGACCACACCCATTCCGCTCCTCCACGCCTTCTTGAGTAGCCTTTTCCAACTCCAACATTGACTGTTGCACATACTTGGATTCTGCTTCTGCTGCTGCCATGACAACAATCTCAGACCGAAGCTGGTCCACCAAAGATTTAGCAAGATATTGTTCACTGCTCACATCCATTGCAGCAGCCACGCCCACAACTGTGTCATCTTCCAAACCATCATCTTGAGGCATTTCTACCATCTCCCATTCATCCAACAAGACACCAACAGAAGCCACAATATGCTCATCAACTCCAGCATGTTCCTCTCTAACTCGTCTGTCCTCCTTAGGATGACCTAGCAGAGAATTTTCCGCGCAATGACCCGCCACTGCCAGTAGCGATTCAGCTTTCCCTACGTCGCTGTAATGCGTCCACATAAGCTTGGCATTTACCGCCAGAAGAGCTGCAGCGTTCTCCATTTTAGACGATATCCGCGGGTACAGGACAGTTTCAGAGTACAGCCTCCAATGTCGCCTAACAGTTCTAGCAGTAGCCGCTCACCTGTGTTTCTGTTTTTAAAGTAAAAGTTGACAGGCCACCTTTTTGATCACACAAAGTTGCTGACGTCAGCAAACGACCATTTCCCAAACAAACAGGTTAGGGTCGTCGAAAATAAAAGTTTCTTGAAGATCTGCCTGGTCGTTACCGCTTCTCGAAGTTGAAGTCATTTCAATGGCGAAGTCGATGTACGAATATGTTAGAAAGTTTGAGATTAATGACAGTAGTTTACTGAATACCTGGATAGTAGTAAGACTCGATGGAAAGGGATTTCATAGGTGAATATTAATTCATCATAGATTATTCAGTATTATTATTATTATTATTATTATTGACTTTACAACCAATGGGACAAAACAAGTTGTGAGTGAAGTGAAAAATGTAAAGTGTTTGTGGTTGAGGGTCAAACTATAACTACTAGAGCTGCCCGAAGAAATAAATAAGTAAATAAAAGAAGCAAGTGAATAAACAAAAATGAATAGATAGGCTCATGATGTGGGAGGCAAAGTGATGTTGATATTAGATGTGTGGCATTGAGAACAGGGACATAGACAACAAAATGTGCAGGGATTGAATCTTTTGGTGAATGTATTCCAGAATTTCTGTTGAAGAATTTTCTTGATAGTAGTGAAGGAAGGGGAAAGATCAATTGGAGAGAATGTATTCCACAGCAATACAACACGATTAAAATATTGGTGGCGTGTACTAGAGAAGCGGTAAAACTTAAGTTCTAACTTGTGGGAGGTAGATGAGCGTGTGGGTCCAGAAGAATAGGAAATGTAATTAAATATGTCAAAATTATCAGGAGGGTCTTTGAGACATTTCAATACAAATAGCAAGTCTAGTAGTTCTAGGTGATACATGAGTGGTATATAGGCGAAACATTAAATTAAGTATTACAACCACAAATAAGCTAATAGTAGAACCTTTTTTGACAGTACACTTAAAAAAGTTTATAGGCTAACCTGTTTTCATGCAATTGTATATTAATTATAAATTCACATTGATGATTTTTGTGTTTATTTTTGTGAGATTTTCAGAGGAGCATGGATTCCATAAGCCCAATGATGAAAGCGCTCTGAGGCTGATGAATGCCAGTGGAGAAGGAGTGATGAAGGAATGTGCTGGAGAAGTGTTGCTAGGCTATGGGCAGAGTGATGAGTACAGCTTTGTTTTCAAGAGGAACACTTCTCTTTTTAAGAGGAGAGCAAGGTCTGTAAGAGAGTGGGTCAGAAGAATGCAGTGAGGATAATGTATCAGTTTGAAGGGCAATGTTGGGATAAGAGTGGGAATGGTTTGCCATATCTGGGACAAGACTTTAATAAAAGTGGAAGTTTGATTTGTGAAGCATGTCTAGAAAAAACATACATGAATATTTGTAGAATCTTCTAAGAACCTGACAAATATGATAGAATGCTAACCTGCCACGTGTTCATTGGTTTCCAAGCAACATTTAACCAAATAGAAAAGGACAATTGTAGTTTTGATTTTTCGAGTTCACCTGTAGTATGGAGCTGTCACTTAATTTAATAACAATCAGATAACATATCATTGGTGCTGTTGTGACTGGTGTTCTGTGTTCTAACCAAAGTAGGCATGGGGAAAGTGAATGGCAATTACATCCACTTGAATCGAGGTGCAAGTTTAGAGTCGTGTTATTGTTGTTGTTGTTATTATTGATACCATTTTTTGTTATCAAATTTTTAGGCGAGATTAAAACCAGAAATTTGAATGGGCGATGTATTGTAGTGTTAAAAAATGTCGAGATTATGCACCACTGAAATGAAGTAGTATTATCTTTCTGTGGTGTGTGTATATGCTAGGCAATTGACAAAGTGAATAAAGTTCAAGTGTTTAAATCTGCTCTAGCGCTACCTAGCTTTGCAAGGCCAAATAATCATTACCAAAATGGTTGTCAAATTCATCACTTGTATCATATGCACTACTAAAAATGTCTACCTACATATATCCATATATATATATAAATCCATATACATTATATTTATACAATATTTATATATGGACAATTGGCTAGACTTGGCACAACTGATAGCATCACACTTTGTTTCACTTGCTTACCAAATATCTGCATCACAATTGGCGATTTCCAATCACGCATACAGAAAGACTTCAAATCGAAATAATGCTGTATTTCTTGTTTTCATGTCACTACACTGAGCTGCTAATCAGGGATAAGGAATTTAATGATATTTTTCTGAACATCTTTGAAATATTTTGTAGTAGTCACCAATAAAGTATTCGTATTCCATACTACTTTAAAGCATGACCTCTTACAGTTTGGTTTACAAATTGTGTAGCTACTCAACTAATTTTTACTTCAAAGCAGTCACTTAGTGTAAATGTCAATTCCAAATCAAGCTACACTACTTGATTCACCACTGAGCTTGATTCATGGGAAGATATGAGCAACTTAGAAATGATCAACCAGGTCTATCTATGTACTCCCGGCTTCACAATCATCTAGACTAAAAAATCAGTTTCTTCCAATATTAGAAAGAAGAAGTGAACACATCATTTAGAGGATTTGTATAGTAAAGCAGTTATCTAATTGGGTATATCAAATTGATAATACAGTTAGCATTACTGACTCAATTATGACTCTATGCACCTAATGCAGCCTCACTTTAAATAAATCAAGAACATTGACATAATTGTCCTCTTCACCTCATCTGAAGCAAATGGTCTAATATTATTGGATAAATAGGAAATAATATGAAGGCAAGGAGCAGGAATAAAACCTGAACATTTTAGATGAACTCTGTATCTAGTTTTATGTTATACATGAATTGAGACTATGGATAAAGACAATAATTTCTAATTATATAAATTGTGCATGTTATAGACTTTACAAGGATATCAGCATAGCAAGTACATACAATATAATGTTACATGTACAGTGTTTCCATTTCATAGAATAGACTACATCGTATAGTTGTGTTAATTCACTGAGACACAGTATCATGTATGACTGGAGTCATAGCTAAGGTTTGTCTGGTGTTCCTGGTGGTGAACTTGCTTGAATCAAATGGTTCATGTTTCTGCATTTCTTATTGAGGATGGGCGTGGTTTGAGAAGTGCAAGGGACATTTCTTCATGGTGACTTCTTCTTCAAACAAGCTCAGACTTCTCCTGTGAAGCTTGTCTGGTTTCTTCTACTACAACCATCTGAGATTATATAGTTCCCATATATGTAGCATTAGCTTATGGAGTGTGTGAATATTTACTGTACCTGTGGCATATCTTCAGAATGTCTCTCTTGAGCTGCATTGAGTCTCTTAGCTACTCTGTGCACTGCAGCAGCTAGCAATGCTGCCAGTAGACCAATCACAGCAACCTCTAAAATCATTTTGACAGGTTTCTTTACCAACTAATGACCAACCATGTGGTTTTAAGAACTTTTTTCTTCGTGTAAATGGGAAAGCTCTGCAGGTAAATGGCTTCAACTTCACTGCTGCCTGGCGGTGAATATGTCAATCATCTGCCTCAGCTGTGTGGGGGTGGAGGGTTTGGTTAGGTAGATATCAGTGGCACAATCAGAAAGCCTTACAAATGGGATGGTTTAGACCTGAGTTAACACTGGGACAGTTCTGTAGCCTGTGCTGCTAACATTCTAAACAAAGAAGAGAGAAACTGTAGTCTCCCTCATTTGATAATGAAACTGCAGGCTGAGTGTATTAGTGATTTTAAAATTGTACTTCTTATATTTCCAAAAGAGCAGTAAGACTTGCAAAAAACAACAACACAAACACTGAACAACAAAAACTGGATGAGTGTAATATTTCCAAAGAGCTTAAAGAATTGTCTTTATAATTTCAGGAGAACAATGAGGCAAAACTAAACAAACTTAATGTAGGAATTTTATATTGACATCTAATACATACTTGTATTGTAAACATTTTAAAGATACAAGCAAGTTCTTCAGGAAGATTAGCTTTTTACAATTCGAGTCCATTTGGTGAGTTATTTATTGTTTCAAATGTCATACCTATCTGCTATTCTCCCTAAGAATGGTACTCGTGTAATGAGTGTAGTATGAACACTTCTCTCAGCTTTTGACTGGATCAATAGCACTTTTCTTTTTGCAGTTTATCAATGAGCGTTTTCCTGATTCATTTTCTCTCTCGTACCCTTTAGGCATAACAGCTACTTGACCCTGAGAGTGTTTCACCTACAGAGGAGAGGAGATAGCTCTTGAAGTGTGGGAAACACTTTTCAAAAGTCAATTTGTGATTCCCGAGTGCTCTAGCCACATACTAGTATAGGCGGCTAAGTGTTAGAGAGCGTGCTCGTTCATAGATCCTTACCACACCCCCATATGTAATGTACTTGGAAGTAGTATTCTGGGAATAGAGTGTAAAGTTGAATGGATGATTTCTTCCCATGTGGTTGGTAAAGGGTCTGGCTTCTTATAAGTATTTTTGCACAAGAATTTCTATCTGAGAAACTAGTTCCTTGTACATACATGATAGTGTCTACACGCTAGCACTAATTGCAGACATCCAAGCTTGCTTGTAAGTTGTTGCTGTAGTTATTGGTGTTCCTTTTGTAATAAGAATTAGTTTGTTGGAAGATGTGCTGTTTGAGTCAATGAGTATCAAGCTTTGAGAGTGCGATCTGTAGGACACGTGGAGATTCTCTTGGCACAAACTTTAGCTTGGACTAGTAGCAGACAGCACAGGTGCTCCAAGCTTTGTGTGATGATCATTTTATTGGTGACTCTCAGTGTAGAATATCTGGTGAAGATCCAGTGATTGCATGTCTAGTTGTGCGTTCTCAGTTAAAGCCAACTTTCAGCTCTTTATTTTGTAATAGGCGAGTGAGATACTTACAGGGGTAACAGAATTGAAAATTGGGGATGTTTGTTAGTTTATATATATGTTAGGACGTATGTATGTCATTTTGTACTTTTACCATCCTGTTTTTCCGTGTTAGCTCTGTGTTCGACCCCGTCCCAAACATAATGTTATATAATACATATTCAAGGATCATATAGGATTTTTCATTGGAGGAGGAGGGGCGGGGGGGTGGGGGGAGGAGGAATTTTGTAGAGTCCCAAAAACTGTTTAGCCACATGAATATGGTGAAGTTACGACTATGAAACAGGTTATTAGATGAAAACTTAAACAAACTATTACGAGTTGCTATGGAAACCAGAACTAGAAAGTGTTGATTCTGAAGATGAGTTTTTAAGAAACTTCACACTGTGGTAAAAAAAATTAGGGAGGGGGGGGGACTGACTGTAGGGGGAGAAATTTGACTAATTTACCCGAGATTTGCATTTTAAAGTTGGCTATCTGGAAGTCTCACTTACTTCGTAGTGAACATGACAGTGAGAAAAGTTATTGAATAAACTACCAGAGAACATTCGAGAGGCTTCTGAATAATTTTTCTTGCTTACCATGTGGGTTCAAGAAATATATGTGCTCATTGGTAGAGAAGCCTTAAAAGATACACAATGTGCACGTGAATGGCTTCTATGGCCCACCAATGGAAGCTTATTAAGTATTAAGTGGGTAAGTAGTTGGAAGTTGGAGAGCTATTCATCAGAAAAATCCGTAGCACATGGATTACAAGAAGCCTCAGTGCTATTTTCTGACTTTGACACCAGGAAAAGTCTTGAGTTGTCTCTTCTTTGGCTTACAAGTGAGCAGCTTGTTTTTCTTTTGTTTATTTGTTGGTCTAATGTAGCCCAGCTGCATAGGGTGTGTAGTTGTGGAAAATGTTACAAATGCAAGAAACGGGGAAAAAAATGTAAATTAGTTATAGTGCCAGTGTTACATGTTTTTAATTAATGATGTTGCTATGTAAATATACAACATTAACAATCGCTAAGTTATAAATTGTGCTGTAATTAAGGATATCTACATAGCAAATATATAAATATGTTTTATCTTCTTTTCATACAATAGACTACACAGTATATTCACTGAGACACAGTATCATGTATGACTGGAGTCATAGCTAAGGTTTGTCTGGTGTTCCTGGTGGTAAACTTGCTTGAATCAAATGGTTCATGTTTCTGCATTTTTTATTGAGAATGGGCGTGGTTTGAGAAGTGCGAGGGACATTTCTTCATGGTGACTTCTTCTTCAAACAAGCTCAGACTTCTCCTGTGAAGCTTGTCTGGTTTCTTCTACTACAACCATCTGAGGTTATATAGTTCCCATATATGTAGCATTGGCTTATGGAGTGTGTGAATATTTACTGTACCTGTGGCATATCTTCAGAATGTCTCTCTTGAGCTGCATTGAGTCTCTTAGCTACTCTGTGCGCTGCAGCAGCTAGCAATACTGCTAGTAGACCAATCACAGCAACCTCTAAAATCATTTTGACAGGCTTCTTTACCAACTAATGACCAACCATGTGGTTTTAAGAACTTTTTTCTTCGTGTAAATGGGAAACCTTATTATTAGCAGGTAAATGGCTTCAACTTTGCCGGTGTTCAGCGGTGATAATGATAGCTGCCTCAGCTGGGTGGGTGGAGGGTTGGTTAGAGAGATATCAGTGGCACAATCAGAAAGCCTTACAAATGAGATGGGTTTAGACTTTTGGCTAGGACCTTTTGTAGAGGAAGCTAAAAGTATTATGTTCTTCGCAACAAGCATTCGAAGCAAAAACAGCCTCCTCCATTTTCATCTGAGTCTATTTGATGGGTGAAGGGGGGGATTTTAGTGTGTTTGGCAAGCGAGTGGGACTAGTGAGACACTATTAGGTGTGAGCAAGTGAGAAACGGGTACGTTATAATTGATGTATAATTATTTTATACACGTATGCCTCTTACCAGCTCCTTTTTGTTCTGAAAGCACACCTTATTAAGTTGGCTCTCAGTTTCTTCTGGTACAAGGCAAACTAAATTACTTTAGCTTTCGACTTAAAGCTGTGCGATATTTCGTAGAAATGTTTTCTTCAGTCCAAAAACCTGTGGAAAGTGGTTGCTATGGTATTGAAAACCCTTTACCAGACTTACATTATAACATTAGATTTTTTTTAGTAGCTTAGTCCTTGTTGTAAGAGTTTCTGGTAATTCAGACAGTCAGAATGGCTTAAATTTTTGTTATTTTTGATAGTACAGAAGCTACTATTTGGGGACAATAGAGGTAGTAAAAGTAATTTTGTATTTGTTTCACTGTATACTCACACTCCTAGAGAGCTTGCTTGCAAAAGTTATTGATGCTTCATACAGTTAAAGAAGTACTGCAAAGTTGCCATTGTTCTGAAAAATAAAAGGCAGAGTATTTAGTAGTAGATTGCTAAATGAATTATACTAGTGGTGCGCTCGAATAGCGCAAATGCATGGCAAGCGAGCAGACTCTTTTTACAGAAAAATAGGACAGAAATTACATCTAACTGTAGTGCACAGTGTAACCCTTTCCATTCTCAGTTAGCATCAGAGAATCTAAAGTCTCTGATCCCAGACTAAGCAAGTGGACCCATGCATTGCAGTAACAATAACAGAATTACCTGAATAAACTTTGAAAGCAGTGGCAAAGAAGCGCAGCTTGACAAAGACTTCACAATTGTTTCAAGAAGAGAGTAGCTATAAACATTTTGGTTTAAACACAGTTGCGTAAGGCAGTGCAGCAGGATTCTCCGCGCTAGTTAATTGAAAAATACTGGAACTGTGAACGCTTTACCTAACTTACGTAATTAGAAGCGCGGGCGAAAATTTTTGACGTACGTATACATATATATATATCTGAAATCTCAATTGAACACGACTGATAGTCAGCTTCGCTCGCTTTGCTCGCTCACTGAATTATGGCTATTTACTTGAACCAAAAAATGGCACTACTGAACTTGGTTATGCAAGCTTCATGAGCACCTGATGTGAACTACAACTACAGGCTCGCTCGCCTTTTTGTGCTAGAACAAAGCTGGCATTAGTGGTGGTCTCAGTTAAAGGCATCTGCCATACACATCTTTATTTTTTCTATTATATATAGTACGCACATATGTATATATGCACACTTCTTACTGCTGCTAGAAACATGTGTTGTTGTTGTTGTTGTTGTTTTACCTATAAGCTTGAAAACATGCAATATGTATACATATTATACTTAAAAGTTTTGTTATTAGAAATTCCTAGCTGACAGTTTGCTCTGGGTAGATACAATTCCCTTACAATGCAAAGCGAATTGATTGACAATTGACAAAGAAGATTAATTTTTATGTTACTGGTGATATGATGAAGTTCATGTGTTCTGGTGATCCTGGAGGTTAGCTCTGTGTAATGGCAGACTGATGATGGGTGTCGTCATGGAGATACTAAAGTCTGGAATGAATAACTATTTCATTCAGTTCAAGAGAAACTCCTAAAGAAGGTCCAGTTTCTTCCTTTTCAACCATCTGATTCCATACAATAAATACTCAATTGAGATTCTACAGTGGCTAATTTACTGCACCTTGAAATATTTCTGACAAATTTACCTGAGATCTGCCTTTGGTTGGGCTATCCCTATATTTCATAGTCCTGAACATTACTGTGAGCATCAAAGGTGTTGCAATTAGGGCAAAAACTACCAGAGAGAGCATTCTGAATTGGTTTTCCTTACTGACCATGTGGGTTCAAAATTTCTGCCCTGGTTGGGTAAGGAAGCCCTAGAAGTCACGTGGCGTGCACGTGATGGCTTCTTTTGCCCGCCAAACGGAGCTTACTAGTAATGCTATGTCCATCATAAGAGATGGGTAAAGTGGTTTGAGGTTGGAAAGCTATCAGTGAAAAGAATCAGAAAAAGCCACTCTAATGGTAATGAGGGAATCCTGTGGGTTCTTTTAGGATTTTGGCTCTGGGAAAAGTCCTGGGTTATCCCCTCTTTGGAAGATGAACAAGCTTGTTAGCTTTGATAAATTAGTTGTAGTTGTGGTGAATCTTAGTGTATGCAAAGAGAAATTAAGTTTTTTTCTCTGATTTCTATACCCATAGCACAAATTTGGTACACTCTCATTCACATCTGTAAATGTTCATATGCTGTTCTTTCATTCATTCACTTATTCATTTATTTTTCATGTTATCATATTTCCAGATCAATTTATTCTTCATTGTATATACTAGTAGGTAGTAAATGTCTATCATGATTGTCGACTTAGGCTTTGTGAAACTTTGCCTTCGTTTTTGTACTTTCGCCTTCCTTTTTGAAACTTATGCCGCCTCCTTTACTGGATGATGTTACTATGCCGCCTTACCTCGCCAATTCCACCCGCTTTTTAGTCACCTTTTTGCCTTCTCTTTCGTACTTCTGCCTTCTTTTTTTAAACCTACGCTGCCTTCCCTCGTCTATTCCACCCGCTTTTTAGTTACAATTAAATCACTTTCAACTGAATGGGACGACATACCTATTCCAATGGTGATGCTTTACCAAACTATTTAAGCTCATGGATTGTTACATCGTCGGTAATCGTCATTAGTGACACACAGATGTATTATTATATAGATATGTATCAAAATGATTTGAACAGGGCACAAAGCAAACCAGTTGTGGTAGGTACGGGTCTGGCATTGCTCCTAAAGCAGCTAATATCTTTACATCTGAACTTTTACTTAAGCCATAAATTCCTTGTGTATGAAAGTGTCTACCTCAAGTTCTGAGAGCAGATGTTCAAGCTAGCTAGCTGGCTACTGTAGCTATGCACAGCTGTTCCTTCTGCTGAAAGATGAGTTTTGTTGGATGTAATGGTTGAGTGATGTCCAGTCAGCTCTGGCAGTTGGATAACTATAGCAGTAGAGGAAGACTTGGTGCTGCTGGATCTTAGACTATCAGCAGATATTACAGGTGCTCTGAGCCTTGTAGGATTGTGGTTCTGTTGGTGACATCTCAGTGTGTGAAGACTCGGTTACACAAGCAAGGCTAGCTTGAGTTTAGTTGAAGGCAACTGTCAGATGTAGTCCATTTTTCTATAATATGTAATTGTATATGTGCGTATATATATGCATACGAATGCATGTGTATGTGAGTGTTTTATATATACGCCTTGCTGCAGCTAAAAATCATGATAGTGTTAAGTCATAAGCATGGTGAGAGTATGCAATATATTTCATTATTTAATAGCAATTCCTACATAGCTGGTTGGCAGTTTGCTCAATATGGAAGTAGCTACTATTCCACTGTAATACAAAGCCAGTTCCTTGATAATCAACACAGAATGTTTATTTTCACATTATTTATGATTTGATGAAGTTCATGAATTCTCATGTTGGTGATCATGGAGTTGAGTCTTTATGAAATGACCGACTGATGA
>WLWI01004647.1_pt1 | contig 11574 bp, 9 predicted proteins | sample 6701501 | NCBI WGS metagenome assembly WLWI01 (sample SAMN12718690, study PRJNA515312) | sponge metagenome | isolation source: marine sponge | host: Mycale hentscheli | place: New Zealand: South Island, Marlborough, Capsize Point | collected 2014-11-01
TTTAACTTGTGCCACAGGCGGGGGGGGGGGGGGGCTGGAACCCCCCCCCCCCCCCTCCCCACTTCCTACGCTACTGTATGATATTGAAGAAATATTGGAACTACAGGGAACATAAGGGAAAATTTTAAACTAAGCTCTTAAGATCTTTCTTTAGTATGAACTATAACTAAAAATGTCTGAAATCTCTAAACCAAAACAACACCATGATTAATACAACTGCTATATATATTTAATGTACCATAATAAGATATAATTTATTATCTACATACTGCTAATTATATACATTATATTAATACATTGTTAACTTGCTTTACAAACAACTTGTGTATAATAGCTAGCTAATTTAATCAGGACAGTCTTTATGTGCAAAAATATGATAGTGAAAGTTGTGCAGTTGCCTCATCTGTCAACCTGATTGAGATTTTAAACTGTGGGAATTGTAGATGATTTTGAAGATATTTTCTGGTACTGTGATTTCTGTACACTCATGAACAGGATGAAATTGTGTCCCCATCACTAAATGAATGAACACACACACACACACACACACACACACACACACACACACACACACACACACACACACACACACACACACACGCTGAAAAGTCATAAATTTTGATACAAGTATTATTTGGGTGAATTAATATAACCCTTATACCTCAACACCTTCAACAATGTTTGCAATCACTTTTGAATGTGCTAGCTTGCTAAATACAAAAGTATCTCAAGTAAACATTTTTGAAAATCCTTTTTGCTCAGTTGCGAAAATGTTTGATCAAGCAAAAATATGCTGCTAATCTGGGACTAAGATGTAGTTTTTTTGTTTTGTTTTTTCAAGTACACTATTTGCTCAAAGTCTAATAGCTACTATTTTTTGACATGTTGGAGTAGCTATATATTTTGTAACAGTAGCTATATAGTCAAGTAAACTATTTTTTTCTCTCACATGTTTGATGCTGATTGGTTACTTTGCATTTTCAAATCACAGCTTCGACCAAATGGTCTCAGTGTCACTTTAGATTCTGAAACTGGTGGCAAGAAGGGATCTCCATCCTAGATTTATGTTACATATAGTGTGTGTGTATGTGTGTGTATATATATGTATAGCTACATATGTATATAATATACACACCCTCAGCTTACTCTCTCATAAGAATCCAAGTGAAAGTACTCCTCACAGCTATCATTTTTTTTAACTTGGCATGATAAGAACCTATTCTTTCTTGCTGCGTGGCAATTATTCAGATGTGACTGTAGCTATAACGAAAATGAAATGTACCAAACCAAATAAAAGGAGAAGCAAATAGCACTAACCTTTTGTCTTTTTCCTTTCCATGAGTAGGAGAGATTATGCATATCTTTCCAGAATGCTTTATCAGGGAAATAAAGTGCTGTCCTCTTACAATCTGGACAGACTCCACAGGCTGAGCATGAATGGCATAGTCTCCCTCCACAGCAAGTGAATTGCACTGGTTTAGCTAGCTCCAATTCGCACCTGGGGCATTGAAACTTGCAAGACGCTCCACAACGAGGTTGATAATTCAGAGACTGCATGATTTTGTTTAGATCGCTTCTGGTGGCAAAGCTTTTTTTATAGCCTTATGTCAAACGCGATAAGTAGCGCAACAGGTTTACAACAACGCGACGGATTTGTTTGATCGCGCGACATGTATGTATACAGATTAGTCGGTCACAGTGTGCAAGTCTGCATATTGTTAATCGTATTCATGATTCTTCTCAATCGAATTGTCCTTCCATATAATATACGCATTGTAAATTGTCTTGGGGGAAAATTAGTCCATCATTAGTCAAGCTCAGTAAATGCAGACCTTGTAACCTCATAGTGGCTTGTGCCCTTCACATTCTAGCTAGTTGTGGGGCGTTCAATCAGTGGCTGATCCAAAAAAACATTTACTGGGTGAGGACATAATATTCTTTGCATGCCACAAGAATAAATTATTGCAATCATACTCCCTTTTTCAATCTAAACAGCTGACTTTCACCTCCATGTTACAAAAAATAACTTGCTGTGAATTTCCTTTCTGCTTGCATTTAAGCAAAATTTTATCTAAGCTTCTTGAGGGATTCTAATAGCTCAACACTTCTAGACTCATTGGGATACACTGTAGTTGGTGCCTATGTACAAGTCTTGACTCTTGAGTGTAAAATATAGTGTTTCCTACTGACTAATAATAGTCCTTTGGATTTGTTCATTCTCGCTCAAAGGAGAAAGCTTTTATTTTAATAAATATCCTAAAAGTCACTTTATTCACCCTCTGGTTCACCCAATGAGCATGGTAGTAGTATAGCATCCAATGGTGACATGGTGGCACTGATGAAAGCATGGTCTGGAAAGCTCTTGGAGGGATTTCGCTTGTGCCATTTCTTGCCATGTATGTATATACTGAATGCATGAAGTAAAAATTAGGAATATGCAACACCATACCCAATTTGATTTTTTGATGTATATGGTTAGATCTATGTATATTAGCTATCTGCATGCCAAGTTTGATGCAAATACAATGCATAGTTTCAGTGGAATCAAGTAAAATTTGAACCGTTGTCACCATTAGCTAAATCAGTAAATTCAGAATACGAAATTCGTTTCAAGGCTGATGTTGATACTTAGAGAGTAAATATGGCTTAAATGAATGAATCAAGGTGATGTGATTATTCTGATGAGTACTGTTTGATTGTTTAATTGATGAGTATTGTTTCTTTGTTCCTTATGTAATATTGATAAAGGGAAAGTGCCGATCACTCGGAATAAATTCTTTCGACATTTGCTCTAGATGCTTATGTTAGGACCCAAACTTGAATAGCTTTCACTGGCTTGATCAGGAATGACACCCTCCTCAACATCACGGCCATTGGTGGTAGCATTTTCAAACGTTCCCATGGAACAGTTTTTCCTAACTTTAGCAATCACTGCATTTGTGACGGGATTCCTGGTAAAAATGAAGTCATGTAAAGAGGAGATTCCTGGCAGCTTTGAATACTTTGCCATTGCATTTCTCCAATCACAAACTATACTCCCATTATCAGTGACAATGTTAGCATAAGCAATAACATCCTTTAGCTCTTGCGTTGTAAAGACATCACTCCTGTTATACGTCTGAGCTATTCTTGAGAATAGAAGATCAGGCGAAAACTTTGTGCGTCCAGTTATTAAGTAAGAGATCCGGAGGAAGGACAATTTTCTTTGTTGAATAATTTCATAAACCCAACCCATTGTATAGAATTTTTGTTGGTGCTTGAGGTGTTATCAAGGAACAAGTGGACACGGTGTATCCAGTCAGGGAGCTCAGAGAAATAGTCAGTAAGGTAAGATACATCAGTGTGATCCGTATTCTTAGGCCCAACCATTTCATCAAACAGGTAAACTGTAGATAAATCCAGAGCATGAGTCACGCTACCAAAGATGTCATGATTGAGCTTTTGCAGGTAATACTTACTACCTGGTTGAGCTGACAGCCCCCAGTATGGTACTAACTTATACATCTGATAATCAGCAGCTACTACCAGATTGAAAGTGTTCTTCAAATAAACTAATCTTTCTGTTTCTTCATCATTTAAAGTAGCCTCTCCTGTAGTTTTTCTATCTTTTTCCAGTCATTCTTGCAATGTTTTACAACTTCAGTGTAATAATTGTGACTTTCCTGTGCATCATGGCGATGATTCTCGAGGGTTTGCTCAAGATTTGTGACCTCATCTTCTAGCTTTTTGACTTTGTCAGGATCGGCTAGCATGAATTTCGTTCTTTCTACAAGAACAAGTATTACAGTAGTCCTCCTGGTGTGGACAGATACCAACTTTTGGTCTGTGAGCCTTCAGCCAGTTGTGGGATGAGCCATTGAAGCATCCTCCCTCTCCCAATTCTTGTTGTACACGGTTAAACTATCCTACAACTGACCTAGCCAATCGTTCTTCATAGTGCTATACACCAGCCTTAGGTGTCTGGATTGTAGTGAACTTAGGTAAGAAGTAGTGTGTGGGCCCTGTAGAATCTGCTGATCGCCTATTAGGCTGGGTGTTGTTGTACTTCCCTTATGTCATCACTGATGGTAGGCTTCTATTAGAACAGTTCTGAGCATAGTGACATGACTCCACCGGTTCCCCACCCTCCCTTCCCGAGATGGGGTGGTGTAGCCCCTTTTATTTTTTTTATTTATTTTTGTACCTTTTCTTGCTTTGCCTTTGTGATATTAGCTACACACATATAAAAAACATGACTGTCTATAACTCCTAGCTATGCGCAGAACTGTTCTAATAGAAGCCTACCATCAGTGATGACATAAGGGGTTACTTTAGCAACTATATTCATCAGCATTTTATTCCATCCACTGAGATGAGCTGACAGAGTGGTTAGCACAAAGTAAACACACTCAACTAAAATCTCAAATTGATGCGTTCACATGCGTATCGCGCGAATTGTCGCGCGACAATTCTACTTCGTATTTTTGTACGTATCCCGCCGCCAGGGAAGTCACTAGCTATGTTCGGCCAAAACTTTGCTCTCTGCCTGAAGTAAGCACACCTACCTGGAGAACCAGGACATGGACACAGTGAAGCTAATCGCTGCGATTAAGCCGTGTCCAATTCTATGGGACTGTAGCAGGGGCAAAAGAAAGAGGGACAGAGATGATGCCTGGAAGGAAGTTGCCTCAGAGGTAAGTTTATGGCTATAGAGCTACGCCCGCAAGCGTTGTCTTAAAAGTCTATTAGTTTCTGGAAGAGGTTTAGCTCTGCTCTAGTCAGAGTATAATGCCATTTTAATTTTAATGGTTAATCTGAAACTTTCTTTCTAGCAGTAGCTATTTTGTTTTCTTACAGAATAAGAAATTTAACTATGAATATCTTGTTGTTTCTTGAACTGAAAGGAAGTCTTGAGCCAGACCAGGGTTGGATGGGTGGGTGGGAGGGAGGGGGGATGAGGAGAAAGGAGGTATCTGGTCACCATCAATACAGTATTTTGATGCTTTCCAGTTATGTATGTATAATTTAGAGTGTTTTTGCATCTGGGGGTGTTGTTTGTTTACATCCTCTTGAGTGTTACTCCTAGTGTCTGGTTCTCTTCTGGCTTCCAGCTCTATAATATTATCAAGCTGTTGGTTGTCTCTTATTAACATGCACTTCATTTTATAGCTATGGGTATGTTTAGAAATCATAGGGTAACTATAAACATAGCATTAAATCATGTTTCACTTTCATATATAACACTCAGCTGTGCGTGTGAGTGAGGGCTATAGTATTCTCTTTGTCATTCACTCACTCTGTCAACAGCTGATCTCAAAGATGGCGAACTTTGACGCCTTGAGAGGAGTTTATTAGAGGAACTCAGACTAGAGAACGATTTTATTGAGCTTTGGCTTTTTGAGAATACGAGAGAAAAGGCAGATAATATGATGAGTGTTACTATGGCCACGCCCATTCATTCTTTTACCTGCCATTTAAAATCACGTGCTCTCATGTGAGCGTATAATTTTTACCAAGCCTGGTTCAATTTGTTCTGCAAGCTCTAGTTCCAAGTGCTGATCTTTTCATTTGGTGTGTCTTATGTTAGGAAGTATTCTGTTGCTGGAGGTGGGATTCTCTTTAATTATGCCTGCTCTTCAAAGAGTGTTCATATAATGTGCATGTCAGAAAGTCCAAATGTTCCTGTGGATTCAACAGTAGTGACTTTGTTTGCAAATGCAGACGGGTGGGAGCAAGTCAAAAAGTTGGGAGAGAGGGGGGGGGGGGGGGGGGGGGGGGGGGGCAGAGGAGGAGAATTAATTAGCGGCATGTGTGGGGCTGGAATGCCCATGAACTGTACTGTCAGGGTGTATGTATGTGTGTGTGTGTGTGTGTATAAGAGACTGTATAACTGTGTGCCATTGTGCCATGTGCAAGATGTGGTCATTATGTGTACGTGTGAATTAGAGTCACGAATAGTGCTGTGTCATTGTGTCGTGTGCAAGTGGAGCCATGTGAGGTGTGTGTTATTTAGAGTCTCTGTGTTCTTATAGCCAGAGCACATGTTAGAGTTAGTTCTGTTCTTTGCCTTAGTCTTTGTTGTTTTCTGTCTGTGTGTTTGGATTAAAACCTTAACTTATTCATTCAGTTGAGGAAGCAATAAGGGGTAGCTAATACAACAGCTACTAGAAGGTCACGGAACTGGTGGCGGCATTCTCAGGAGGAAGATCAGGCTTAATAACTTGACCTATTCCCCCACAGCATGCATGGTGCAGCTCACACTAGGGTGTACTAAGGTACATTGTGACGGATCTTTACCATAGTTTCATGCAAGTAGCTTTCTCCAAGAGAGAAAAGTTATTTCTTTTTCTGGGATACTGTTGACAAGTAATTGAGCCAAAATGTAGATGAAGTGTGGAGGGTCTGAGGCTACTAAAATTTCAAAAATACTAAGTTAGTTGGTTCTTTTTCCCTTTTTCCTCCAACTCTTGTGGAAATTATTTTATTAACCCTCAGTGCACATGAGCGTGAGGGTTATCAGTCTGTTTGTCATTCATTCCGTCACTCAGTCAACAGCGGATCTCGAAGATGGCGGACTTTTATGCCTTGAGAGTAGAGGAACTGAGACTAGTTAAGCCCTGTTAATTTGCCACTTTTTTAATTTCGGCATGGTGTTTGCGAAGATGAGAGAAATGGCAGATACGGTGATTGCTATTATATGGCTATGCCCATTTATTCACTTACCTGCCATTTAGAATCATGTACACACACATGATTGTACCTTTTTTACTACTCCCAGTTCCAGTGCTGGTCTTTTCATCTGGTATATCTTACGTTAGGAAGTCTCTGTTGCTGGAGGTGTTGTTCTCTCATCAACTGTAAGTAAAAGTGTGTTCTAAGTGTTAGTGTAATGTGCATGTCATGAAGTCCTAATGTTCCGGTGGTTATCAGAAATGGACTTCATTGGTTGTTGAAAAGCCATATCAGTGATTTCCTCACTCTGAATGTCTAAAATTGTCCATAGCTAGCATTACAGCAAATTTTCTGGTTCTAACAACCAATTTGTTGTTAATTAAAACTTAACCCGACATTTACTTAACCCGACATTTCGACTTCTTGCCGAAGTCCTCTGCAGGGTCAACTGAGGTGGAGAGTTCGAGTTGTAGTTTTAAGCATTTGAACTCTTACCTATGCATTTAATCAAAGCAAATCTTGCCTGCAAGTAGTTAGGTAGTCTTCCATAGCCAAACCCTTTACCAAATTGCTACACTGGAAATGGGTCTCTGGTGTAAAAACTATTTGTGGAATGTAATTTAAGTATTTAAGTGACATTTACAATAATACACAGAACCTGGGTAGCTATACTAATGAACTACAATAGTCCTAATTGATTCATTGTATTTTAGTTCCACGGGCGTTTAAAAATACCAATGACCTTTTTTTTTTATGTGTTCAAAGTGATTTCATTTTTCTTCATAGATTGTGCCCTTTCCCTGAGGGTCTATGCACAGCATAAAGCAGTGGGAAGCAGGAAATATTTGCTCTCATAATTAAAACAGGACAATAGTGGGCATTATCCACACATTTTATAATCATAGGCCAAAAAAGACAATTTTTACTTGAAAACCAAAGCATTTTGGCACATTAAAAAGGACTTTAATGTTCAGTGCAGTGGTCTGATGCCTCTTTCAATGCTTTAGTGACCACCATCTTTGAAATCTGCTGTTGAATGACTGACTGACTGCCACAAATTGAGTACAATAACCCTCTCGCGCATGTACGCTGAAGTTTAAATGATAATAAATTAATTTGATAATAGTATTTTAAACTATTCTTTGTCATTTGACACAAGGTTGGAGGTGATATTACTGTGGAGCAGTGCTCAAAGAAATGGAAGAATTTAAGGGATCAATTTATACGGGAATTGAAAAGAGAGAAAGAAACAGAATCTCCCACAAGTTGGAAGTTTTTTAACAACATGACATTCTTAAAAGAAGCAGTGAGAGTTAAAAAGTGAGTCATTAATTTTATGCTGTATTTTTGTGTGATTTTCAATATGTATAGTCTTTGTTTCAATTTCTTGTTGATAATTTAAGTAGAAATTTTGGTGGAGAAACTTCCATTTTAGAAGAAGAAGAGAAAGAAGAAGAAGAGAAGGATGAGGAGGATGTGGTTTCTGAACTTGACATTATTAGGTACTTATGTAATTTTGTAATGCCATATTTTAGTTCATTATTATATTACTTTTTCATCCAGCTCATCTACATCCACATCATCTGATGCTGAAGTAGCATCTAAATCAAACGACCTACACCAAAGTAGCAAGAGGCGGCAAATATACTTCATCAAGGAGATTGACAGTGAACAGCAGAGTGAAAGGAATATAGAAATAGAAGTGTCAAAGATCGATGACACTGACAGATCATTTTTATGTCATGTGAAGGAACGAATGGGTAAGATGTCACCAAAGCAAAAAGCTATCGCACAGGCAAAAATTCAGCAAGTGCTGCTTGATGTGGAGTTCTCAGATCAGCTGCCAATGTCGGTTCCTCAACAACAATCCTTTTTAGGGCCATGTATGCTTAGACCCCAGCAGCGACCAATGTATAATTCCCAACAACAGCCAATGAGTCCTTACCAGCAGCAACCCATGTTTAATCCCCGGCCACCTCTGGTTCGTCAACAGCAGTTATTTAGACCAACACAGCAGACTTTCTTTAATACAGCAACTTTTAGCCCTCAACCAACTAGCACTTTCAATATTCAACGACCGTCCATGATTTTTCCTGAGCAAAATACTCTACAGCAGCCCTTTTATCAACAACAACAACCTACTCACCAATCCATGCCAGGCTCACAGCAGGCAACTTCTTTACCTCAGCAGTCTTCGTCTAATATTCAAGCTGACCTCTGACTAGCTACAATAGCAAAATGTTACATTGGTGAAATCAATAGAACACTTTCACAAATAATTATACTATACGTCATCAAAACAAAGAACACGAACAATGCATTATTGGAGCACTGGACATAATTTAAATTGGTCTGGTCCCAAATAATAGAGATGATCATCCAGTTAGAAAAGGAAAATGTTCAAGTAATTTAACAGGTGCTTCAACATGGATGAAAACAAGAAATGAAGACAAGTCTATTTATATTCACTTATATTTATTTGTTTACGTATTTACCTCTGTAATTATTGAAACAGCTTCCTTACTTGAGTCATTTTATCATCATCCTCAATGTGTACTCCTAAAGCCATTTACACATTTTTGCAATTTTAGTCGCCACCCTCTCTTATATCCCCTAATGTTTATATTATATTCTCAATATTTTAGTTTTATCCAACTGAGGAAGAGCTCTTGAAATCGGATTATACCACCATCATTACTATTGTTATCAATGACATCGCTTTTTCTCCCACAGAAAGGTAGAATAGCTGCATTGAAGTGGTCTAGGCAATTAAAAGGTATGTAAAACAAGGGTAATTATGTTTGGCCTCACCTAAACTACACCCAGACCACACCTATTGTTATTATTTCGCAGCCAAACCCTTTACCTAACCGCTAAGCGGGGTATGCGCCCTTTTGTTGAATGTTGATTATTATGGGGGGTAAAAATGTGATCACGTCGCGACGTTTACTTTGAGGTTAATGAAATTGACGACCACTGCCAAGTACAGCCCACTGTTTAACGGCGGCTTATATACATCCTAGAGCCGCCCGCGGTAAGATACCGAAGACTTCAGAGAATCGCCATAAAAGTGAGAAGCAATAGAATGAATGGTAGTTTTTAGATAGCTGGGGCGGTTTCAGTGCTAATGAGTGGGAGGGCCCCAAGTATATTTACGTCAAAACTCAAGAAATGATATGGACATTTATGTAATGAAGAGCATAAACAAAATTGGCTGTATTTTTACCCTTGCATATGCAATAAACTTGGTTCAGCAGTGGGGTTAGGGTTAGGGCTAAGGCCCTGGCCCTCTCTGCCTCCATCCCCCTGGATTGACACACCATGTGCTCTGTTAATGTACATGTACGCATATCACATGCCATACGTTACACACACATACACATCATAACGTCACTTAAAGGAGGTCACTTATAAATGGGCGAAGCTGGGGACATATTTCGCGATAAGTGGAAAATGGCGCTGACTTCCCAGAATCCATTTTAGTACACATTACAGCAACTTGTGCACAAAGGCTGTCATGGATAAGTTTTGAGCATCTTTACAGAAGACAAAACAATAAACAAAACAAATGGAGGACTCTAAATAGAGAAAGAAGGAAGGTACTGTTTGCCATTGACGTAGCTAAACTCAAGTGCAAAAGAAATACAGCTTGTCATTTGAGTTCTGCAACATACTATCCTGAGGGTTCATCTTCAATCAAGAAATACTTTAGTCACGACATTGATAGGAGATAGGCTTGAGGTGTGATATCACTCACAAAAATGATTATATACAATTGAAAGGATAGTGAGCTATAATGGAGGTTTCTCTATACGCAGCTACTTTTTTAAATTTGAATAGAAGGAGCTAGAGGTCACATGGCTTCCCGGAGATTCTTCCTTTTATACCCGGACCTCTGGAAGGATTTCAGAATGTGATAAACGAGTTCACAGATTCGAGTACAGAGAATAGCATTGAATTTTAAACGCGACCTCTACATTTAAACTCAATGTATATTGGAAGAGGGAAAGTTGGGGGGAGGTCATTTTTGCTGTAATAAATTCCCTATGGTAGGGGGAAATTAGTTCGTACAACAGTTTACACAGTGATGTATTCACTGAACTGTAAGTGCAATTGATAGAAGTCTCAGAAACCCAGAGCTACCATTTCCTGCATATTTAAATTTAAAGCTGGTTGATAATATACGAGAAAATACATGATAGCTATGTGCAGATTGATTCAGTAGGAGTGTTGTTTGCACAAGACTGGCTATAGTACATCCAGCTATGAATATGAACTCCTGGAACACTACACACAAATAAAATAAATGCAAATGTTCTTGCTGCCGCTAGGCGGTCACGCGCACCTGGCAGAGCCAGGATGCCTGTGCACTAAGCAGGCACTATGAGCCGTGCAAGCAAAGCTCCTGGAGCCGGGCTAGGAACTCGCAGGAGAATAGGCCTTTCCTCACAGCAAGTGGTATTGCTGTTTCATGAGAAAAGGCCTTGAATTTGCACCCCAGCAAATGCCAGGTACCCAATCACAGCTGGGTGGGGCTGGTGGGAGGCAGATGGAAAATCAGATGGAACAATTGCCTGAGTTGGGCTTGAACTCAGGACCTCGGGCCCTGAGCCCAGGACACAACCACTACACCACACAGCCACACTACACACACACACACACACACACTCAACCACCCCACCAGCAGATCCATACACTTATATGTGTATACATGATGGGTTACCAAACACACACTAACCACTAACCATATGTTTACATTAGCCCCAGCAAGGCATATACATATATGGAACTGCAACATATACAAAATAGAAGTGGGCAAGTGCCTATCAGTCACTCATATTAGTAGCAAAGAGTACTCACGCTTTGTTTCAAAACTAGACCCCAGAGTTTGTATGGCTCCACAAGCGACTTAGTTTAATTAGG
>WLWI01004648.1_pt1 | contig 11571 bp, 4 predicted proteins | sample 6701501 | NCBI WGS metagenome assembly WLWI01 (sample SAMN12718690, study PRJNA515312) | sponge metagenome | isolation source: marine sponge | host: Mycale hentscheli | place: New Zealand: South Island, Marlborough, Capsize Point | collected 2014-11-01
CGTTCACTGACCCTTTACCAATAGGAGGAGTTCTCCAGGCTGTTCTCGGACTCATCATTCTTTCACCTTCTTCAATCCTTCTCGCACTTTCCCGGCTTCCCTCTTTTGGTGTCACGCTCTGTCCATGGCTCCCACACTTGTTCTTAAACTTGTCCTAGATGAACCTCGTGACACAGGCTTTCTATTTGGTTTAGGTGATCGCTGAACACTCCACCACACTTCAAAATCTCTTTGTATCTTCACCTTTGTCTTCTGAAGCAAGTGTTGCAGGTGCTCAGCTTCTGTCTTCATCTGGGCAAGCAAGTCACACTGCTCCTTGAACCTGAGGATTTGGTGCAAGTATATGAACGCTTCATCAGTTTGGTAATCGTCTACAAGACTACATAACTAAATGCTTTCACATCTTCACAGTGACCAGTGAGGAGAACAATGGACAGGTTAAGTGACCATGAGGCTTTTTATTTTCCCCTTTTCTTGTACAGTAATATTGAAAAAATATTTGAATTTTAAGCTAAATTAATGCATTTATAGTACCACTTCAGTAAATTGAATGAAACCAGGTTACACTATGTGAAATGTGCAATATTGATTTTAATCTTGAACAAAAATGATAGTAACCAAATATAGTTTAAAACCACAATTGGGTTAAGCCTTCAGTGACTTACTTTGCACGTTCCACTTTCATATCTTTCTTCAGTTCTTCTTCTTTCTCATTTTCTCTGACTGAAGACTAGTCTGTTCCTTCATGAAATTGCCTAGCTATGCGATACTTCTCTAAGTTGGACTTCAACTTATCTAAATTACGAGGAGAGAAACAAATCATCAGTTCCTATCATACATAAGGAAGAGTGAACACTTACTGACATATATTCGAGACTTGTTGACTTTTTCTCCAAAGTCTTTAGCTTCTACATATCTATGTATAAAACCACAAGTCAAATGATCCGACATTGTTAGTATATTTATAACATGAACATACTTGGCCATAAGGACTTTCCTGAGGTATTCCAGCGTCTTGGCGTCTGCATGGTTCTTCTTAAACACGTCAAAGCTCTCCTGTCTGGCCTGTGCTAGTTCTGTCAATATAGGAAGTATATCTTAACATTATTACTACGTTAAATTAAAATAATATTCAATTTTTTTAACTTATCATAGTATGGAGCAAGTGGAATATGATTATGAGACATTTTGGCTTTGTGGAGCCTTCATTAGTTGTCTGATGATACAAAATGTATTTTTTATCCTCACACAAAATGATAAAGGCATCACAAAGTTGAAGCATCTATTTACTCCAGAGACTGTGATAAGTTCAAAAATATTGATTATGTTAATTCAACATAATTGATATTAATCCTTCAGAGTGCCCTGCCATTCTTCTGATCCATCCTGAGTCCTTTTAGAACCTGACGATTGTGATAACTTGGCTTCCATTTGCCCTCTCTCTTGGGGACTGGAGACTACTGTGCCCATGTTGGCCTCGCTCACACATGCCCACCACAGCTGTCACCTTAAGAAAAATGAAAGCTTACAGTGTTTGTTTCACCTGAAACCTGGGAACTTTGCTTTTAGAGTTCATTTCTCGATAGCCGTACAGGACTGACTCGATCGGGATAGACTGAACTGACAGTCCTGATGGGAACACACGACCGCAGACAAAGCCCCTTCTGCATGACTGGCCCTCTTCCTCTCCTGCTTCAGACTAATGCAGGAGAATGTTGTTCTTGCCATCTCTGTGCTTCAGTCTCTCTTGAACCAGCTCCAGTTCCAACTTGAGGATGCTATCCTGCTCCTTGGCAGTGAGGCCTTCCCTGGTTGGTTTGCTGGCTTTACCATGGAGAAGATTCTCAGTCTTAGGGTCACACACAGAGGTTACTTGATCCTCTGAAGGTTTTTCCTCATGATTTTGTGTCGACTCTGTTGGTATTTGTGTGTGTATAAATATACTAGTAGGATAAGTATGACTGTGCATAATGTAGAGAATATATTAAAAATCTAAAATGATATAACAACATTCACAGAAGGAAATAGTTGACAATTGTGACATTAAAAAGACTAACACAGTCACATACACTGACATGCATTTTGATACAGTACAAACTCACCTTCATTATTGTAAAGTAGTATGTTTTTTTTCCTTATGTCTCCTCCCACCTGTAGCACGGCCTCTGGGCTGGTGTTCTCTATGTAGCTTTCTAGCATCTCCTCTTAACTGAACACACACAAACACAATCACACACAGGCACATTTGATTCTTTAGGCATGAATTTTTGACAATTGAGGGAAGTAATAAGAAAAGGGAAGAACATTTAAGGCAGAATGATAACAAATATAAGATGGTGACAGACTTCAGTGATATAGGTATGGGGAGACTGAGGGGGCTAATTGCCCACAATAATTTTGGGCCAAAATCTAAAGAGGTGATTGCTCACACGAGCACCCTTAAAACATGTGACACATGTCATTGGAGGCCCCATATCGAAACATTTTCCTATACCACTTTAAACCAAAGACACAAAACGAATATTGGACAATGGTTAATTATTAAAGCTGAACCCCCGTCCAATACAATTGAAATTTTTTCTTCATATCTTGTCTCTGTAAGTGATGTTCTACTCACTGGTTCTTCTCCTCTCATATGAGTTCTTGAGTAGCCCCTCCTTAAAACTCTTGTCCCTTTTACTCAAACTTCTGAAACATCTACAAATTACACACACATACACACCTAAAATAATGACCTTGATCAAAATTTAAAGGCAAAATAATTAAATTCATCCATCAATCACGAATACACATGCAAACAAACAAACACACACACCAGTTTTGATTCGTCCTTGACTAGTGCTACTTACTGAGCTAATTGACACGTTAAAATAGTTCCTAAAAGAGATTAATTATCAACATGTCCTCACATGCACACAGAATCAAAAAAATTATGGTATGCTCAATTTTAAAGCTAAGAAACAATTTACCAACTTTTTTAGTGACAAGAAACAAAAAGATAATTATGAAGCACTTACATTTATGTTCTTCTTGTCAACAGCACATGTTTTTAGTTTTGCAGTTCACTCCTCCTAGGTTATACACATACATGCACAAACGTGAATTCTCAAATACTAGTGTATAAAGTTTATAATCTTGAAGTCCCTTTACCTATCTCAGACTGAGGTCCTGTACAGAATGTGGGAATGAGATTTGAGAAAGTGCCATGATCACCTGGATACAGAATATAGTGATTACTTGCGACAGGTTCATAATGTGTATGACCCGTGTAAAACACGTGAAAAATACCATTTTATTAAAATACCTTAAACTTTATATTTAAGCATGATTGTGTTATTTCAGGTTAAATAAATAGATTGTGAGGATAGGTTTCAAAGATGTAGTATTGTTGAGTCTAATGGATATACATACAATTGAATGGAAATATATTGTATTTCTTTCATAATCTTCCCTTCCACACAAATTTGTCTAAATAACTTACTTACTGATTAAAAGGATGACCTTTCATTTTTTAATTTCCTCTTATTCTTAACACAATTATATTGTTTGTGTGTGGATACCAGTCACTGGATCAGAGCATATTTGTCAGGGAACAAACTCTTTTACAATCTACAGAGTACTGTTGCTCCTTGGGGGTGACACACATGTTTGTAGGAGGAAAGCAATTCATTTGCCTTTCTTTTGTCCACAATTTGCATGTATCCAAGTCCAAGAAATATCAACAATTCCAAACACCCATACTTCTTTTGTTTTAGAGCATTTCCTACGGTATTAATTCTGTGTGTGTTTGTGGTAAGTTCTCTAGATAATATGCTTTGTACTCAATTCTACTTCCCCCAATACTCTCTTACTATTGCCCACCCCTTCTTTTTGTCCCCCTTCACTCGCTACACACCCTCAATACAAGGTTAGCATTAGTTCTTCCCTATCATGTACATGTTAAATTTTGATGCTTACCAGTTCACGAACAGTCACTATGCCTCTATAAAAGGGTGTGGTTGCTCATTTACTAGAAATCATTGCATCTCAACACCATCACTACTTTCTATGACTTCTTGGTTACAATGTCAGATAGTGTGTAAATTCTTGTGACTGTCCCGACTAAATAATGATTAACATTAACCATTGAGTATAACTGATGGCTGCAGCACAAATAACCATGTAATATTTTTGGAGTATGATGAGTTTGTAAGATGTTGGTTTGGATCAGTTGGAGTATATAGCACCTACACCTAATTGTGTGATAAAGATATATTATAGATATAAAGATATATTATATATATATGTGTGTATATAAATACTTATTACATGAGCTAGAGTGTGAAAATATTAATGAGCAGGCCAATTTATTGTCATGAGCCAGAGGAGAGAGAAAATAAAGCCTGAGAGTGAAATATCTAGCCATATCACTCTGATGAGTGTAATAAGTGGTTTATTCCATAATAGATATCTTCACTGAAGTAGTTCGTTGGTTGGTAACTCTAGGTGCAAGGTTGGCCTTGAAACTCTCTAGGGTCTCCCCACACACCCAGCTGATATTTTAGCAGCTGCTCTAACCTGGTTGGGTAGGCTCCACTAGAGTAAGGTAGCTGTAAAATCCCTGAAAACTGGTAAGCAAGACAGGTTGCTATAACTACTAGGGTAATAAGCTTGCAGCAATACAGCCACGAGATAATACTATGTAATAACAATGGTAGGTGAGTCACTTACATGGAATAATTATATATATATTATATATAATATATATATATAATATATATATATATATATAATACAATATAAATGACCAGTTAAATAGATAGGTTATATGAATAGGTTTCAAATATGTTGAGTCTAATAGATTTGCACAGAGTCTGTATCTGTTGCTCGGAAATATTTCCATGATGTTTTATTTCTTTTAAATCTCTGCTTCCACATAAATTCATCTAAATAGCTTGCTTACTGATAAATTTTGCCCTACCTCAAAATAATTCAATTGTTGGTGTGTGGACACCAGTCTTTGGATCAGAAAAGATTTGTGAGGGAACAAACTCCTCTATAAGCATCACACCTCATAATTAAACTATTATTCTTTGGAGGGATACATAATATATTTGTATGATAAAAATCATTTTATTTGCATTTCTTTTATCCTCAATGTGCATGTATCTAAATTCCAGGTAACTTAGAAGCTAACAGCCACACTGCCTGAGGTATAGAGCCTCTCTTGTGATATTAGGAAGTATTAGTGATAACACCAACCTTCAAAACAGATACTACAGTGTGCTAAGAACAACGTGCATGACAAGGTAGGTGTGACGTAATCTGTATGTGTTTGTGGTAAGTTCTCAGGAGAATATGGTTTACTACACAATTTCTCTAATTCCCCCATTCTCTTACTAGTAAGGCTATTGTCTACCACTTCTCCTTGTCCTCACTTCACTGGCTACACACCCTCTATACAAGGTTGGTATTAGTTCTTCCCCTATCATATACATGTTAAATTTGGTGCTTACCAGTAGTATAGTGCAACTCATAAGTTAAGCTTATAAGCAGTATTTAGAGTGGCAAGTGTGACTAACACACAAATAGTCACTATGCCTCTATAAAAGGGTGTGGTAACTCATTTACTAGAAATTATTACATCTCAACACCATTACTACATTCCATGACTTATTTTGGTCATAACATCAGACAGATTGTAAATTCTTGTAATTGTCCCATGACTAAATTATGAATAACATTTAACCATTGACTATCTGTAAGTGATGGCTGCAACACACTAACCATATCTTTTTTTTTTTTTTTTGCAAGGTGAATTTTGTTAGATCAGTGGTAGTACACGGCATCTACATGGCCAAACACAGCATGCTACAGGATCCAATATGTATGGCATGTGAGATGTAGTATTGTTGAGTTTAACGGATTTTCAAACAGTCTGTTGATATTGCTCAGAAAATTTTTCATAATGTTGTATTTCCTTCATATTTCTCCTTCCACATAAATTTGTCTTAATAGCTTGCTTACTGATTAAATGGTTAATCTTTCATTCTTTAATTTCACCGTACCTACTTCAATATAATTCTATTGCTTGTGTATGGATCAGAGAAGATTTGTGAGGGAACAAACTCCATTATAAGCTACTCATCTGATCAGAATACTGTTGTTTCTTTGAGGGACATTTATTGTTGTATTACAAAAGGCAATTTATTTGCATTTCTTTAGTCCACAATTTGCATGTGTCTAAGTCCAGGTGACTCAGAAACATCAGCAATTCAAAATACCAATACTTCTCCTGAGTTGTGAGCATCTCCTGTGATATTAGGAAGCATTAATTAAGTGATGTACTAGAGTGTGCTTATAAACTATATTGCATGGCTAGGTAGGTGTGACATAGGTCAGTGTGTGTTTGTGGTAAGTTCTGTAGAAAATATGGTTTACTACACAATTTCTAACTTCTTTCATTCTCTTACTAGTAAGGCTATTGTCCACCGCTTCTCCTTGTCCTCCCTTCACTTGCTACACACCCTCAATACAAGGTTAGAGTTAGTTTTTCCCAAATCATTGAACAACCTAAAATAATGTACATTCTGATATTGTCTAAATTTGGAGGATCAAAATTGCTACCAGTAGTATAGTGCAACTCATAGATTTTTCTTTTATGGCATCGTTTGTAGTGGCAGTTGGTTAAGACACAAACAGTCACTATGCCTCTATAAAAGGGTGTGGTAGCTCATTTACTAGAAATCATTGCATCTCAACACCATTACTACTTTACATGACTTATTTTGGTTACAACATCAGATATAGTGTAAATTCTTGTGATTGTCCCATGACTAAATAATGATTATCATTAACTATTGTATATAACTGATGGCTGCTGCACAAATAACCGTCTAATTTTTTTTGGAAAGATGAGTTTTTGTAAGGTGTTGGTTTGGATCAGTTGGAGTATACAGCACCTACGCGGCCAAGTGCTGCACATGACAGGATCAAATATGTATGGCACGTGTTAAAACACTGAAAAAATAGCATTTAATTAGAATACCTTAAAGTTTAAATTCAAGCATGATTGTGTTATATATTTAGCGTTTATAACACAATATAAATGACAGGTTAAATAAATAGATTTATATGGATAGGTTTCAAAGATGTAGTTTTGTTGAGTAATAGATTTGCATACAGTCTGTATCTGTTGCTTGTATATATTTCATAATGTTGTATTTCTATCATATCTCTCCTTCCATATGTAGCTTGCTTACTGATTAAAAGAAATAACCTTTAATTTCACCCCACTTCAATATAATTCAATTGTTCGTGTGTGGACACCAGCCATTGGATCAGAAAAGATTTGTGAGGGAACAAACTCCTCTATATAACACACCTCATAATTAAACTATTATTCTTTGGGGAGTCACATATATTTGTATGCTAAAAATCATTTTATTTGCATTTCATCTATGTCCTCAATTTGCATGTATCCAAGTCCAGGTGACTTAGAAGCATCAACAATTCCAAACACCCACACTTCCTGAGTTATAAAGCATCTCCTGTGGTATTAGGAAGCATTAAGTGATAACAGCAACTATCAAGACAGATACTACAGTGTTTTTAAGAACAACATGCATGACAAATAGATGTGACATAAGTCTGTGTGTGTTTGTGGTAAGTTCTCAGGAGAATATGGTTTACTACATAATTTCTAAATTCCCTCATTCTCTTACTAGTAAGGCTATTGTCCACCGCTTCTCCTTGTTCTTTCTTCACTGGCTACACACTCTCTATACAAGGTTAGTACAAGTTCTTCCCCTATCATGCAATGTTAAATTTGTTGCTTACCAGTAGTATAGTACAACTCATCAGTTAAGCTTTTAAGCAGTATTTGTAGTGTTAAGACACAAACAGTCACTATGCCTCTATAAAAGGGTGTGGTAACTCATTTACTAGATATCATTGCATCTCAAAGCCATTACTACCTTCCATGACTTCTTTTGGTCACAATGTCAGACAGTGTGTAAATTCTTGTGATTTTCCCATGACTAAATTATGAATAACTTTAACCATTGTGTATAAGTGATGGCTGCAGCACACTTATCATATCTTTTTTTAAATTTTCTTTTCTGTTCTTCTTTTTTTTTTATTCTTGGCAAGATGAGGTTTGTTGTTGTTGGATCAATTGTAGTATACTGTACTACACGGCCAAACACGACATGCAAGGGATCCAATATGTATGGCATGTGAGATGTAGTATTGTTGAATTTAAAGGATTTGCATACAGTCTGTAGCTATTGCTCTTGGAAATTTTTTCATAATGTTGTATTTCTTTCATATTTCTCCTTCCACATAAATTTGTTTTAATAGCTTGCTTACTGAATAAAAAGATAACCTTTCATTCTTTAATTTCACATTAATTCAATACAATCCTAATGTTTGTGTGTGGACACCCAGTCACAGGATTAGAGAAGATTTTTGAGGGAACAAACTCCATTATAAACAGCACACCTGATCAGAATACTATTGTTCCTTGGGGGGACACTTGTTTTTGTATTACAAAAGGCAATATATTTGCGTTTTCTTTTGTCCTCAATTTGCATGTAATCTAAGTCCAGGTGACTTAGAAGCATCAGCAATTCCAAATACCAACACTTCTCCTGAGTTGTGAGCATCTCCTGTGATATTAGGAAGCATTAATTAAGTGATGTACTAGAGTGTGCTTATGAACTATATGTATATGCATTGTTAGGTAGGTGTGACATAAGTCAGTGTGTGTTTGTGGTAAGTTCTGTAGAAAATATGGTTTACTACACAATTTCTAACTTCTTTTATTCTCTTACTAGTAAGGCTATTGCCCACCCCTTCTTCTTGTCCTCCCTTCACTTGCTACACACCCTCAATACAAGGTTAGAGTTAGTTCTTCCCAAATCATTGAACACTCTAAAATAATGTACATTCTGATATTGTCTAAAATTGGTGGATCAAAATTGCGTACCAAGTAGTATAGTGCAACTAGTTTTTATGGCATCAATTGTAGTGGCAGGTGGTTAAGACAAACAGTCACTATGCCTCTATCAAAGGGTGTGGTAGCTCATTTACTAGAAATCATTGCGTCTCAACACATTACTACTTTCCATGACTTATTTAGGTTACAACATCAGATAGTGTGTAAATTCTTGTGATTCTTAATAATGATTAACATTAACCATTGTGTATAACTGATGGCTGCTGCACAAATAACCGTGTAATTTTATTTTGTAAAGATGAGTCTTGTAAAGTGTTCTTTGGATCAGTTGTAGTATACGACACCTACGCAGCCAAGTGCTGCACACAACAGGACATATGGCATGTGTTAAAGCACATGAAAAATACCATTTAATTCAAATACCTTAAACTTTAAATTTAAGCATGATTGTGTTATATATATAGTGTTTATAACACAATATAAATGACAGGTTAAGTAAAGGTTTATAAAGATAGGTTCAAAGATGTAGTTTTGTTGAGTCTAATAGATTTGCATACAGTCTGTATCTGTTGCTTGTATATATTTTCATAATGTTGTATTTCTATCATATTTTTCCTTCCATATGTAGCCTGCTTACTGATTAAAATAAATAACCTTTAATTTCACCCTACTTCAATATAATTCAATTGTTTGTGTGTGGACACCAGTCATTGGATTAGAAAAGATTTGTGGGGAACAAACTCCTTTATAAGCAACACACCTGATCACCACGGAGAGTTCGACCTCAGTTGACCCCTGAAGAGGACTTCGGCAAGAAGTGGAAACGTCGGGTTAAGTTACAATTAAAAAATATTATTCTTTGGAGGGACACATATATTTTAGTTGCATTTCTTTTGTCCTCAATTTGCATGTATCCAAGTCCAGGTGACTTAGAAGCATCAACAATTCCAAACATCTACACTTCCTGAGGGTGTCTCTTGCGATACTAGGAAGTATTAAGTGATAGCAGCAGCCACCAAAACAGATACTAGAGTGTTCTTAAGAACAACATGCATGACAAGATAGGTGTGACATAAGTCTGTGTGTGTTTGTGGTAAGTTCTCTAGAGAATATTGTTTACTACACAATTTCTAAATTCCCTCATTCTCTTACTAGTAAGGCTATTGTCTACCACTACTCCTTGTCCTCCCTTCACTGGCTACACACCCTCAATAAAAGGTTAGTGGTAGTTCATCCCCAATCATTGAACCCCCAAATAATGTACATTCTAATAATGTCTAAATTTGGTGGATCAAAATTGCTTACCAGTAGTATAGTGCAACTCATCAAGCTTTTATGGCATCGTCAGGAGTGGCAGGTGGTTAAGACACAAACAGTCACTATGTCTCTATAAAAGGGTGTGGTGGCTCATTTACTAGAAATCATTGCATCTCAACGCCACTACTATCTTCCATGACTTCTTTTGGTCACAACGTCCGGCAATGTGTGTGAATTGCTGTGATTGTCTCATGACAAAATTATGAATAACATTAATTATTGTGTACAACTGATGGCTGCAGCACACTTGTCTTGTAATTTTTTGGCAAGGTGATGTATTCTTTGGACGAGATGGAGTATATAATGACACCTATGCAGCCTAACATGGCATGCAACGAAATCAAATAAGTATGACGCATGTTAGAATACGTAAAAAATACTATTTAATTACCATACCTTAAACTTTAAATTTAAGCATGATTGCATTACTAATATATATACTATTTAAATGACAGGTGATAGGTTATGAATAGGTTTCAAAGATGTAGTATTGTTGAACCTAATAGAGTTGTATATAGTCTGTATCTGATCCTTAAAAATATTTCCATAATGTTTTATTTCTTTCCTATCTCTCCTTCCATATATAGAGGATAACATTTTATTCATTGATTTCACCTTACTTCAATACAATTCTATTGTTTATGTGCGGACACTGGTTCAGAGCAGATTTGAGGGAACACATTAGCTACTTGTAGGATGAAAAGCAATTTATTTGCATTTCTTTTGTCTACAATTTGCATGTATCTAAGTCCAGGTGACTTAGAAGCATCAGCAATTCCAAACACCCACACTTCCTGAGTTGTAGAGTGTCTCCTGTGATATTAGGGAGCATTAAGTGATAACAGCAACAATCAAAATATGACTAGAGCGTGCTCAATATGCGTGATGAGACAGGTGTGACGTAAGTCTAATTCTCAGGAGAATAAGGTCTACTACTCAGTTCTAATTTCCCTCATTTTCTTACTAGTAAGGCTATTGTCTACCACTTCTCCTTGTCCTCCCTTCACTAGCTACACACCCTCAATACAAGGTTAGTGTTAGTTCTTCCTCTATCATGTACATGTTAAATTTGGTGCTTACCAGTAGTAACTCATAAATTATGCTTTTATGCATCATTTGGAGTGGCAGGTGGTTAAAGACACAAACAGTCACTATGTCACTATAAAAGGGTGTGGTAACTCACTTACTAGAAATCATTGCATCTCAAAACCATTACTACCTTCCTTGACTTCTTTTGGTCACAACATCAAACAATGTGTGGAAATTCTTGTGATTGTCTCATGATTAAATAATGAATAATTTTAACCATTGTGTAT
>WLWI01004651.1_pt1 | contig 11568 bp, 9 predicted proteins | sample 6701501 | NCBI WGS metagenome assembly WLWI01 (sample SAMN12718690, study PRJNA515312) | sponge metagenome | isolation source: marine sponge | host: Mycale hentscheli | place: New Zealand: South Island, Marlborough, Capsize Point | collected 2014-11-01
CTATCTCAAGGCTGTAAGCTATTTAGGCCAACGGCTGCGCGGTGGTGTTTGAGTCTCGTCTGACAAGTGGGCGCCTGGTCCTTCGCGCATGCGACCTCTGTGGTTTGGGGAGCACACACCCTCAACAAATATTATATTGTTAAATTGTTTTTACTCGTAATCTAAGATCCACTAAAGATACCTATTTCAATAATACTGTTTTCAGATGAGATAATCTCTATATACTTGGTTATTAATGAAATAAACAATGGTGTATAACAGAATCTAAATTATTCCATCAACAACATCTGGTATGTTTATTTTTTTTAAATTTCTGTCTTAACATTTTTATGGTGTAACCCATTATGCATACGCTATTTTAAAGAATTTATTTTCATATTTATTGCAATAAAAATTATTTTTCTCATCATAATACAGCTCAAATTTTTGACCGCAATAGCTAGCCAATTAAATGTATTCTCTCTCTTTCACAGGCTTTTTAAAAAAATGCCGAATAAATAATATTTGGTCGCCACTGGGAATTGAACCCAGTACCACTTGTATAGCTATACAAGCAGTTTAGGGTTCGATTCCCGCTGGTGACTAAATATTTTCAATTCTGTACAGTTAAAAAAGCCTGTGAAAGAGAGAGAATAAGTATTATTATTAGGGATGTAAAGTGAATACTGGCTGATTTTTTTAAGATTGCTTTAACTTAGGGACTTACATATGAAATACTATTTCTAAACTGAAATTGATTTATTGAACCAAATTTATTCATTTTCACCAGTGTTTTGCCAGCAAATTTGAAAAAATAACGTAGAGTTATTTGTAAGGTGAAATTGATTTTGTATATTGACACCTCTGTTGTAGCCATTAGTTTATATAGTACATGTGTTGACTCCATTTGCTTAAAACTGAAACACAATACTAAAAGTACAATAGATTTTCTAAAATACAATGAAGACTTTGATGTCGTTCACTGTTAGTTACTTAAGTGTAAAACAACATGTTTATGGTGCAATCTGTACCAGGTGATTGTATTCGAAATGGGAATTCTTTAATTGTTTTGGACATGAATTTATAATTATCTTCAATTTTTATAGAATTGACTAAAACAAGTGAAATGAAGTCCCCGCCGAACATAGCTTGGTTATAAACTTAATGATGAAAGTATTACTGAGTTTGATAATAAAATTGTACCCACAATATTACACTATGTTCATTTTTATAGAAGATTTATACATTCACACATAATACATTATATATTTCATGTAGGTTACGGTTGAATATCTCACATGCATATAGCTTTTAAAGTGTCCAGAATGTTGTGCCATATTTAAATTATTTCTGAAGTAAGAGTAGTTGGCATTATTTATATTTTTAACATGATAATTTAATTTTTTTTCAATTTTTCAAATCAATCTACCACAAGACATTGGTAATTGCATTATGACCAATTTTCTGATAGTGAAAGTTATATATTATATTCATTGTCTGAATCACATAAGTTATTCGCAAGATGTTGAAACATTGGGTTAAGTTTTAATTAACATAATAGTGGTTATTAGAATAAGAAAATGTGCTATTATTATGTGTGGTAGGATGTCAGGGAGACAGCTAGGGAGTAGCTTCCACCAGAGTGTCAAGAGCTCACACACAACTCTATTATAGGCCCTTAGCTAGCCAGCTGCTGCTGTTTAAGGCAGAACAGAGGGTTCACCAGAGTTAAGTGTATTTGTAAGACTCATGAACTGACACTGGAAGGTGCAAATGTCCAGCAGGCCATTATTATTATAGTAAACCCACTGAGCAGGCGCAGGAAGTAATGAGGTAATGGCGATGCGGGTTAATTGGAGTGCATGAAATTCGCAAGATAGAAATAATAGATTAATAATGCATGCTGATAAAGGACAGTGACAGATGTTCAGGGTTCAAGTGGGAGTGGCAAAGGGTGTGGTCTGTCTTGTGGGAGGTTCTGCCACATTATGTTCATGTAGGTTATACAACAAAGTATTTTTAACTTTAAATGTCAATCATAATGATCCATTTGGTACTTAGGTTTGTTGTTTTGAATGCATAACAACTGAACTGCAAAGTGATTGAAAGTAAAAATCAGTTCATTATTTTTATGTACAAGTGACTTTGTGACTTACTATTTATTTATTCTTTCTTATAATAAAAAAAAAATTGTTCCAATAAATATCCTTGATAATAGAAGGTTGGTGTAGCGGGTAGAAGTTAGAAGCAGTTTCAGTGTGTTAACTTCAACTTCTCAGGATGTTTTGGTGCTGTTTTTTTTTATCCCTGTTACTGTTGTGACGGATGAATAATATATATAATATATTTATCATATTTGCACACCATTAAAAGAAAATGTGAATTATTACTTTTATTTACTAATGTTATTTTCTTTTTACAATAATATATATTTATCAATTAGGCTGTTTATTATCAATTATTATTTTATTGATTTATTTAAAATAAGACCTGAATCAAATTTTAGATCATAGTACTTTGTCTAATCTACCTCAACATGAAAGAAAGGTGCTGGCATGCTCTTCATAGAAATAGATGAGCTCCAATTATGAGAAGGCACAACTCCTTGGTTCTAGGGTACAAGTGGCAGGTTCACAGCAAAAGAGACCTGACCCTTTACCCGCGTAGAGTGTCTGGCTACGCGAGACTGCCACCTGAAGACCTTGTTATGATATTTCAATGATGTTTGTTACTGTTGCGTGAAAACTGTGGAAGTGTTAATTGTGTGTTAGTGTGTGCGTAGTTGAGGCAGCATTGGAACTATGCACCACTGCTGTAGGTGTAGCCTCGGCTGTGTGTTTTTTTTAAATGTATTGATATATATCACGAGTTGTTGTTCAGACTTATCCGTGAGTTGTTTTTCGTGTATTGTTGTTGTTTTTTTGTTTAATGTCCGATAGATCGACTAAAATCCTCTTGAGAAGGGCGGGAGGGTTGTTGGCAGTCGACAGGAACATAGACAAGGGAATCTAGATCTATAGTCCATGGCAGCGGAACCAACTGGGGAGTGGCTGGGTGACAATGAGTCTAGGCCAAGCATCCCATAACATGTATAATATAATAATAATAAATATATAAACTGAATTAGAACTAGTCAAAGAAGTAGAAAAAAATATGAAGCTATTATGCTGAGCATAAAAATAATGGGTGAGAAAATAAATAATCACTGCAAGTGATGGATAATGACTACTTTGGGGAAGAACAAGAAAAACAGTTTTGTCTCTGACTAATTATCGGGGTTCCATTCATAGACACGTATACTCAAAGAGTTCTTCATATACAATCTCCAGAGGCTTCTCTTGTATAGTTTCCTTAATTAGATCCATTACATTATGATTATTGTCCATTATTCTTGTGAAATTTATTTTCATTTCAATCCTGTCCTCTTTAGAAAAATTTATTTCCTTTATTCGAATTATGTCATTTTCAATTTTGGTAATTAATTTAAATTTTTTACTGTATTTATGGTAAAATACACAAAAAATAATACTTGCAATAAAAATGGGACCGAAAATTGTAAAATACATCATACCAATGTATCCTACATATATCTCAAACATCTGTTTAATACTAACAAAAGGGATATAATGGTTGTACACTACATATATGCCTATTTGGGATAAAATGAAGAAAATTAATGTAAGTATATTAACTATCACGAAAAAGCAAGCAGCTATTTTTAATCCTTTGGTGCCGCCTTCTTTGGCAATAAACATTGATGTACCCAGCTCAGAAAGAACAAGTGTCTGCCAGAAGAGTCCAAATGCTATTACACTCCCAGCTTTACTTATTGCAGAAAGATAATTGAACGATACACTGTAACATACAATTACGATAGTGTTGTTGGCCAAGTAATCATTGCAAGACTCATATTGAAGCTTTTCAGAGTCTTTTCCTGATATTAAGTCTGTGGCATAACAATCTTTGTGAGTATCACAAATTCCTGTGGTTTCTGTGATGAAGAGCTCAGAAATAAAGATTACAGAGGCAGCCACAATTAATGCAGATACTACTAGTATAGGATAGAACAATACACATTTTTGTAAAAACTTATTAGGGAAATTGAATTTAAATTTATTTGATGTATTAATTTTATTCTTCACCTTTTCCAAAATCTATTTTTGCTTCTGTAATACCCTTCTTGACTTTTTCATTGTATTCAGTGATGTCATTGTTAGGGTTTAACACATCAGATGAGTTATCTTCAATATGGATATGATTAAAAACTTCATGTAACTTTGTTAAAGCTATCTTGATATCAACTTCAACATTCCATTTCAATTTTTCTGCTGATTGTGCAATTTCATTAAAAAAATTCTCTGCTATTTTTATTTCATCAATACATTCCTGTACAAGTGAAACATCAGAACCTTCCTCTTGATTGTGCTTAACTTCATACAGAACTGGAAGTATAGCCCTTACAAGATCAGCACCATATTTTTTTACTTCAAATTGATCTCCTATTTCTAGGGTAAGTTTTACCCATACTTTGTTAAGTACCTCAATAATAAGGACGTTGAAAGGATTTTTCTTCCACTTATAAACCAACAAATGCACACTTATGAAGCAGATTATCGTCATTATCATCCCAAAGACTAAAACGGCGATAGGTAGTCCATAACTTAATTCTTTATAGAACTGGTGTGATTTGTTTATCTTATCAGTCACATTCCACGCAGGCATTTTGGAAATTATCTATATATTATACTTGAATATTTCCGCATCACGCGAGCGTTCTGTATTCTCCCATATTGTACGGTTTATATTGTACGCTACTTGTAGCGCGCGCGTAGCGAGTAAAATCAGTGAAAATTGTATTGTAACCGGTTGAGAAAAATTTCAAAGAAGCAATAAATCACTTATCACACTCGTCGTACAATATGGGAATGATATTTTACTCTTACGCCACATTTTCACTCGCCTTTGGCTCGTGAAAATATTTTGCGTGCTCGTAAAATATTTTCCCATATTGTACTCTGACTCGTGCTATAAGTATTATATATATATATTTATATATATATAATATTCTATATAATATATACCTCTGTCGATATCCTGACTCATGCGTGCTTTGTCTTCGAGAAAACTTTTCGAGTGGACCTGCCCCCGACTTCCTAGAATTGGATTCATCACCATTTACGGTCAGTCAGTCCAGCACGGCCCATAGAATCGACGCCGTAACAATAAGAACTCTACGGCCCGTTATGGCAGCCATAAAGTGACCGCGTGAGCGGGAACCCACCCACGCCATTGAAATTATTATGAAAAATCGCGGGAAAATATTGAGAGAGCAGCTGAGAATGGGGAATAATAAAAATAAGAAAGATCACAGAAATAACCATAGGCATGTATACAAGAAGAAGAAGCTACCATGCAGGAAAGGTAAAAAACAGAGTGAAACTGGAAGAGCTGAATCAGAAGTTAACATTGAAGGGTGCAGGATAATTAATATGGACAGACTACAAGAATACACAGACAATTTGACAGAACATTCAAGGACATGTAAGGGCTCCATCACACTGATAGGTGAGAACAGAGATGGTCTGGCTTCAGTATTAACCAGTCAGTGCTCTGATTGCAACCATAAGATCATTCTTGAAACATCAAAGAAGGTCAAAGGTCCGAACAACTACAGCAGATGGGAGTGCAACTTAGCAGCGGTATGGGGACAGATGGTGACTGGTGATGGCCACCGCAAGCTTGAGGAGACGATGAGCATTTGGGGTGCCGGTGATGACGAAGACTAGTTTTGTCAGTACAGAGAGAGATATCGGTGAATGGTGGGTGCAGGAACTCCGGAAGTCGATGGAAGAAGCAGGGAAGGAAGAGATAGCACTAGCAATGAACAGGGGTTATTACCATGAAGGAGTTCCTGCTATTACGGTTATTGTTAATGGTGGATGGAGCAAACGGTCTCCAGAAGCTAATCATGCATGCAAGTGCTACAGAGGTGCACTCGAGCGCCTCGTCCAGGACAACCGCTCCTATAAGGGTGGTGGCAGTCTCACAGCAAAGATGAGGAAGCGGCTGGTGTCATCAGCTAGCAAGATGCAGAGTAAGGAGCCTGATCACCAAAAAGCTTTGAAGCTCTTGAAGAAAGATCTTCTGAATGGTCCTCGGCATTGCTTCAGTCTTCATCAGTTCTGCAGTGTGGATTTTTGCACCACAGCGCGAGAACAGCAGTCATCTTTGTCCACCTCTCCTTCACCATCTTCTACAGAAGAGAAAAGTGATGAGGCTACATCTGATAATGATGAGGATGATGACTATCTGGCAGGTAAAGAGACAACCTGTAAAGATAATAGAATAATTTATCAATGTGTGGTCAGCCTGTTTTACATGAATGGGACCTTAAAGTATCTTAATTAGTTCTATAAGTTACCAATCAAATAATAGAATAACTTCTTACTACTTACATAGTGGGTAGTCATAGAGTGGTTGATTGTATTGTGCATACATTGTATGTATCTGTAATTCTTGTCACTTAGCTTTACATTGCCTCATGGCTGTAAACTCTTTATAGATATTGCCAGTGACCAAGAGAGACTTTGGAGAGAAACCCTTGTAGAACCTCGGGGTGGACTTACACCAACTTATGTTGATCAGAAACTTCTGCGCGACATCCAAGCTCTGCTTGGCAGGCTTGTTGGGAAGGCACGGCAGCTAATTTGCAATGAAACAACGAATCTAGCTGAAAACTGGATGAATGTGCGAGCTAAGTTTGACGGCGGGAAAGTCATCAACCGATCCCAAAGTGGCTCATGGCAGCATCGTTGTATGGGTGCAGGTTTACGGCATAATATGGGGGACAAGTGGGGTTTACAAGCCTGGAAAGATATGACTAGTTCTTCCCCAAACAAAGTTTTTTCCAACACTGCAGAAAATTGTGCTAAGATTCTAAACCAAAACAGAAAGAGAAAAGCAACATCACAAGTAAAAGAGAACAGACGAAGAAGCAAATATGCTAAACTTGAAGATAACTTAGCTGCAGCTCGCAGAGCATACAGTAGGCATGACGACGGTATCTTACCCGAGGAAGTATCTGACGATATTTCACCAGAGGAACTTGAAGTACTAAAGTCCACATTTTTTGAGACAAAGTGGTACTCACCTGTGAAGCAGCAAGAGAACTAGAGCAAACAACAAGGAATCAATCAGATTCTGATCAATGGAGAAGTGAACGAAGGAAACGGATAACAGCATTAAATACAGGAGTGATAGCAAAAATGAGATCCACAACAAAGAGGAGCAAAAAAGTGCAAGAGTTACTTTACACCGGATTTAAAGGCAACAAAGCCACAACTTATGGCTCAGAAAAGGAAGGAATAGCTATATGACTTACCAACAACGGAGCAATCATCCCGACTTAGCTGTACACGACTGTGGACTCTTTGTCTCAAAGGACAGCAACTGGCTGGCTGCAACCCCTGATGGTTTAGTTCACGATCCCAGTGACTCCATACATCCAACAGTGCTATTAGAGATCAAAAATCCTTACACTGCCAAGGACAAGGATCTCACTGAAGCCATGCATGACATCATCATTCTGTTTGGAGAAAGGCAAGGATAGTGATTTGCTCCAATTAAAACGCCAGCATAACTACTACTATCAAGTGCAATGCCAATTATATTGCATTGACCAGCACTGGTGTGACTTTGTAGTAAGGACAAATAAAGATATATATGTAGAAAGAATTTATCGGGTCAGAAAGTGGTGGGATGTTCAACTTGAAAAGTTGAAGAAGTTTTACTTTGGTGCACTCTTGCCTGAACTTGCTAGCCCACGTTATCGATGTGGTGGAATAAGATAACCAAGTTGAACATAGCCAACATCAACTTTTAGCCTATCCCCTAACCCCCCTTCCAGTTCATTAATATAATACCCAATCATTTCAATCATACCCGTCCATATCATTTAAGTTCATTGATTCTTGTATTCATGTATTTATAATTGATTGATTATTTAACTTACGTACATCGAGTAGAAACGTAAACTGTTCGGCCAAACAACTCTCTAAAAGAAGACAAAAATGAGGTAAGCAAGTTTTAGGCTTGAAAAGCGGTACTACTAATTCCCACCTAGGGTCCCCAAGTATGTAAATATCATACAAAATGTACAACTCTAGATTGATAGGCTATGGTAGCTAATCTCCAATTCAGAGTCTAGTAGATGCCCTCAGGCAATGGTATGGGAGCAATTCTGTCTCCAGGGAGGAGGCAGTCCAAAGTAGCCACACAAAAGAGTAGCCAATCTATATTGCTATTCAACAGATTCAACAGGCTGGCAAACACCAACTTACTTATATATTCTTCCCAGGTTGTTCTTCTCTCTTGACCTTTGCTGACTGCATTCTTCCTGTCTGGGTGTAGCCATTTCAGTGTAAGTGCTAGTGATGTGTTGATAGCTAACCACAGTTACGTAATAACTTGCCACTTTTAATGATATTCGTGGACAGCTAAACCAGCGCGTGGGTGATCTAGTCTCATGAATAATTAATAAACAAACACTTTACCCATAGTAGGCTGTCTGGCGTCACCGACCCTTACCTTTCCTTGTATTTTAGTGGGCTTGGGGGTGGGGGGTGGGGGGGAGAGAGAGAGGAAGAGAGGCGAGGTGAAGTCATTGTCGGCGTATTTGGGATGTGCGATTTAAAGTATGCCACTAATTTTATTTATGCGCTATAGCTTTTCTGCGTTTTGATTGTCACCATCGCTTTCGTTGTTTTTGTTTTTTTGTTGTTGTTTTAAAAAAAATAAAACTGTGCCCTTTGGCTCGCTGTGGATTTGCAGTCAAAAAATGGAAGAGATATTTCTCTGAGTAAATGTGGGATTATTGTGCAATCTTAATCGAGACATTATTTTTATATGTGCAAATGTTTTTGTTCTTATAGCAAAAATTTGGATGACAAGTAGGTGTAATATAACTGCCGACTAAGTTTACAATATTGAGTACACTTTTTATTAAGACACTTGAATCTAACATGTACATAGTGTCAATGATCACTGGTCAAGAAAATGAGGACATAACTATGCTCTTCATTAGCCTGTTACACACCAAATGTGGTAGTTCTGGTTTGGATACTTGATCAAGGCCTACTAAGAAAATGCAACAGTGCCAAAAGTCTTGTACGATACTCTTTAAACCCAGTTCATCATATTCTTAATACATAAAATATGCAATATCAATGGTACTGTAGTAGCAAAACAGCATGTCAAAACAGTAGACTTTGTTCAAACACAATAGTATCACACATAATCACAGATTCTGTTTACAATCTTTGATCACACATAACTATACTCAATTATTACTGACCCATGCAGTTCACCTCTTGCAGCAGTTCTGTACAAAATTTCAAGAACTGAAGTAATTTCTACATACTGGTCTATTAATGCAATTGTCACCCTATCCTAAGTGTATTTGTAATAACCAAAAAAAATTACAAGTGATAGAGACTCTTGTTTATAGAGAAATATAATAATTACATTGTAACCATGACTAGAGGACAGCATATGAATTTGAAATACACAAGGCAAATTGAATTTCTGTAATCACGTATTTAGTGTAGAGCATTTAGCACTATCCTAAGTACTAAATGTCCTAAATATGTGACTACAGAAAATTCAAATTTGGTGCTGTGATACTATTCTGACTTTTCTTTCAGCTGAAGTAAATATGTATCCATATATTTTATTATTTTTTGAGATGCATCTTGAAACTCGTAATAGGATTAGCTAGTTCAACACAACACTGATAGAGTTTGTAAAATTAATTTCCTTGTAGATTTTTTTAATCTGGTGCTGTTCACATGCTAGAAACATTACTGCTATTGTTGCCAGCATTAATACAGTATGTCCAAGTTGAGTTGGCCTATAAAAACGGTTAATAATTTTTTACGAAAGTTGCTACGCTTCCAGGTTTGTAAAGTTCCAAAGCTCATGTCTAAGCGGTCCAGATAATTCCCTTAAAAAACTTTATAGCTGGCGGGAAAGTGCAGTTTCAAAATTCAGTGAAAAGTATATGGGAAAAAATGCACACACTTTTTAAACAGAGATCAATCACAGCTGTTTAGCCATGAATTGTAGGACATTTTGTAGTCACAATAATTGCTCAAGTGCGACAATAGAATATATTATATGCATAATGATCAACTCATGTAATTTTTTTTTGGATCAGCCATTGGTAAGTGAAACTCAAGTAAAAATACTAATAAAAAGATATACATGAATGTTGAAATGCAGCATGAATTGCTATAAAGAATTAATAGCATTTAAAGGAGTAGTGTGCAAGTTATAAAATGTAATTCACAGTGAATCATGCATACCCAATGTTAGTAAAACAGCATGTAATAGTTATGGACGAATAGTTGTTGAGAGCAATAATATTATCTGTCAGTCTATTTCCTGATTAGATCCGGTTCAGGGAATCCATTCAAATGCACAGTGGCCTGGCAGTGAGATAATTGCCCCTATATGGCTTCAGTAGTGGCTCTATGAATAACATTATGTGGAATCAATCCATACTATAATTTTTTTAATACTTCAGATGTATTTCTCAGTAGTGTTATGGAAATATTATCCAACTTTTTGCACTGCTTGATCATGGTAAGCTACTATGTTAACAGCAAATAATTTAGACTTTCTATATACATGGCTGTACACCCTGGAGTGTAAATGTAGTATAATGATGAAGAACGCAAATACAAAACAGATAGGCACAATAAATCTAATCTGCCTATAGTTTAACATTGGAGTCCCCTGGTGGATTGTTTGGCAGCTGCTTTTTGCTGACAGCTGGTCTTATTCATAAAATGTAATTACAGATCTTGAGATTTCCTGATTGCTTTTGGGAATTCTACCAAACTATTTATTTCAGTATGTAGCTGGGATTTATCATGACACAAAGGGAACATCACTGTACACCTGAAGAATGAGTAATATAGCAAGTAAATGAATTCAGTTACAACATTCCTCCTAACTACTACCAAAATATTATGTCTCTTGTGAAAAAATGTGCATTAAGAATATTTTAAATAATTGTTAGTGAGTGCAAAACATTTCATACACTTTTTTATAGTATTCTGTAATTATTTGAAACAATTATCATAATTTTAAAGCTAAATTACAAATCTTCCAAATCAATATTTCATTTTATGGTAACAAACTTCCTAAGTTTATCAATGATGTAAAATAACTATTGAGTATGACTATAGTTGGGAATCATGACATAGTGACTAAAATGTTTGATTAATCTTGACAGCTAATCAAATTACACATATAATTCTAAATAAATGCATATAGACTAGTGGTGTGCTTGAGCACAAATGGCGAGCGAGCCTAAAGACTATACTATTTTTATTGACTTCTAACACTGAAGCTACTGAAAATAAGGTCAAGTTTTTAAATTTAGCATACAGGGTAAAGGAATTTCAGTGCCATAGTAACAACTCTCTGCAACTGCTTGAATTGAAGGAAAAAACAACAACAACAAAACAATACACGTTATTTAAAAGTTTTCTTTGTGATATTCTTTAGCTAAGTAGTGGTTGTAAC
>WLWI01004652.1_pt1 | contig 11567 bp, 15 predicted proteins | sample 6701501 | NCBI WGS metagenome assembly WLWI01 (sample SAMN12718690, study PRJNA515312) | sponge metagenome | isolation source: marine sponge | host: Mycale hentscheli | place: New Zealand: South Island, Marlborough, Capsize Point | collected 2014-11-01
CCTTGCTTTCCGTCTTAGTGGATGTCTCCGCCAATCCCAATGCCTCCTCCTCAGAGTCGATACGATTCAAAATCTCCAACGCGTCGAAGATGGCCAGCTTCTTTGTCGCCGCCGCATTCTTCAGCCTGTCGGCAGCAAGGTCGTCATCCTCTCCCGGCTTTAGGATATCCTCCTGAGCTACCTTAATCAGTTGCTCAACAGCTACCCTACCCGCAGCGATGATGCGCTCCTTTAGCTTGTTTGAATCTTGCATGTGATTTGATGGTCAAACATTCGGTACATCTTTTCCCCGTCTACGATGAACTCATACTCGCTGTCAGGTTTGAAGGTGACCTTATCACCAGACACAATTCCTTGGCCCTGAAGATAACCATTAGGATATCGCATTATACCCACCAAAGGTTCCTCACTTATTGGCTTAAATATGGTTGAATCTTCTGGGGGCACAGGTTCAACAAAGCAGTACCTGCCATGGGCACGCCACTGCCCCTCAGAATGAAACATGTAGAACTGGTCGAAATCGACAAGGAAGAGGTCGTCCTTAAGAAAGCTCTTGCCGCTTTGCTGGCGGCCCTTCATATCGTTGTAGTACTTGAACACGTTGTGGTGAACAAGGAGCGTATCGCCAACACGAATAGGACCGTCATAACCTAAGGGTAGAGCTACGACTTCCCCCTCGCGATTTGCGAAGCGGTGGTCTTCCTCACTTGTACTTACAATGAGGTCTCCCTTGGTGTTATTGTATCTGTGTCCCCTTACAATGAATTGCTCTACAGCCCTCAAAAGTTAATATTGTATTCCAGTGAAGTAGGCATCGCGATAAACTCCTTCCAAAGCACCACGACGTTGTCCTGCTCGATGTAGATGAGGATGCTCCCCGTCTCATCGTTGTATTTAATTAAATGCACATAGTGGGAGTTGCCGAGCACGGCCTGCCCCACCACGTAACACATCGAGTCCTTGTAGTCAGGACCGATACAAACCTTGCGGATGTCCCGCATTAGATAGTCACAATCTTATACGTCACTTCCATTACCGCATCGCCATCCCCAACACTAGCATTACCACCCGTTGTTCTCAACTCAAGGGGTTGGTTTGGGGCAAGCGGCCCCATAGAAACCTTGTCCAGACTGACGAACTGGTCTACGGGAGCGTTCATTACAGCATTAGTCACTGTATACTGAGCATTGTTTAACCCAGTAAACAACCCTAGGTCGTTAGAGAAGTTATAGGCTACGGTGCCAAAGGAGTAGCTCAAGGCCGCACCAATAACCTGAATGCTTTTCCCTGCTCCCGCAGCAGGGATAATCTCTGGTCCGACACCCGTTGTCATAGACAGAAGCGATGAGGCACTAACAAACACACGGGTAGATAATACCGGCTGGTCGACCCATACTACTCCACCCGCACCAAAGTTCAGGGTAGGGTCGGAGATAAGTATCTGCTGGTATGTTCCCGTACTGTCATTAAAGTCTTTGAGCCGCTCACCGAGCTCTAGCTCACCAGTCAACCTTAAAATATTGCCCGTACCTATCGCTGACCAGTCTGCGTTCGCAACAAACAAGTTGCCCTGCGTAGCGGTAAACGCAGTTCCCACACCCTCAAGCACGATGTTCTGAGCCGCAGTATTGCCCGTATCGAGGACGGACTGAAGGTCTTGGTTGGGCTGACCGTCGCCGTTAGTGGCTGTGAGGATTCGGCCTTGTGCGTCGACGGTAATGTTGGCGTTAGTGTAGCTTCCCGCAGCAACCGTAGTATCCTCAAGGTCGATGGTACCCGCACCAGTAATCGGACCGCCGGTAAGACCAATGCCCGTATTTACCTGTGTGACGCCGGTACCGCCGCCGCCACCCACAGCGGAGATGATAATGTTCTGCGGGTTAGCCGGGTCAGGAACAACAGTAGCCCCGTCACCTGCGCTAAGCGTAACGTTCCCGTCAATACCATTGATTGATTCTACCGGAGTACTGGTAGATGCCGAAACAACCCTTCCGTACTGGTCGACAGTAACATTGGCATACGTATACGCGCCTTGAACACCAGCAACAGTGTCTAGCGTAACAGCTACATTTCCAGTAGTAGGACTAGTACTAATGGGTCCCAGCCCGCTGACAGAATTCACCACGTTTCCGTTAGTCGGATTAAGGGTGAAGTTGGCGAGGTCTTGAACCGTAAAGTTCTTGGTGCTGTTGTCAGTAGCCTCAGTACCAATCACCTTGTCCCCGCCAGATAGCGGGGTCGTAGCGTCATCGTACGTTTTAATCTTAGCCATATTACTTCTTTCTCCGGTCGCCAGTAATAGCAGTAATAAGGATATCGAGATAGCCAAATACAGCATTGTCAGATTCCGAAGGTGTGAGATTCACGATAACTTTCAAAAGAGCCATAACACCAATGGTCAAGGCAATCCAGTTCTCTACGATAAAATCAATCATAGAACCAAGGTACGCAATTCAGTATAACCAGATGACGCTGCCGACCTTACTAGGGTCGCAGTCGCAATGCACAAAATTCTGGCCTATACCAATGCGATTGAAGCCAGCCTCGAGGAGGCCCTTTACAATCATGAATCTGCGGTTGGAACTGTCGGCACGGACGTCACTTGCCCAGCCCGTTAAATGGCTGCTTCCCGGGACTCCCCCCACCTCAGCATTGTGCTCAGGCGTCCTAAAACCAGAGTTGATAACATAGGGTACGTTACTGTACCCACGAGCCAAATCCAGCTTCTCCAAGAACACCTCTTGCATCTCATGGCCCGAGCCGGGAAGGTCGGGGCTGTCGAACTCAGAGTAGGTGAAGTACTTCATTTGATGCCCTGTTGCGCTAGGAGGAGCTTGAGCTCGTCGACAGAAACAACAAGCTTCTCTAACATGCTCATGACCTGTAACTCCTGCTTCTCTAACATAGCGATGCGCCCTTTCAGTTTTCCGACCTCGGTTTGGAGCTTGAAGTATATTCCAACAATCGCCCCCGCGAGGGTGAGGATTTCGAATAGGGTAATGGTGCTTGACATGTCGCCTCGTATGATGTACCCTCCCAATAAATCCAATACTGGGGGCAGTCTTTCTCCTCGTAAATATAATTCAACAACATTTTATGAGGCCAAAGGAATGGCACTACTCATGACTCACGATTGATTGTATCGTCACGAAAAATCTAGGAGTAAGACTCGCGTCTTTAGGAATGTCAGAGAGCCGTAGAGACTTTAACTCTACATCCACTTCTTCCACGCTGAGCGCAAGCAAATCTTCATTTGCCTTGTCTAACAAAGCGGAGTCTGGACTTTCTCCCTCATCCAAGCCTGCAAAAAGTTCTTTTTGCATCTTGGACTTAACCTCATTAAAAGGGTTGACCACGTTAGAAAGCTCCTGAATATTCAGAGAGACGTTGTAATTGTTTACGGTCCCTAAGTTTTTGTCAGCCACTTCTGTAAGGGCTGTCCAAATAGATATGCAATCGGATAGTTTCATTGAATTTTAATTTGTTCAAACATATTACACTATGGTGTATTCCATAGAACCGTTGAAGTGAAAGTTATCTCCCTTTACTACATAACCCACTATTCGAACTGCTTGACCAGTGGCGGTAGGTTTAGTTAGAGTTAGATTGCCTGCGGTGGGACTCAAGTATACAGGGTCTCCCACGTTCCCAAGATTACCTAAAGGAGTATGCTCAATAGTCCCGCTCGTTACAAAACCCGTGTCAGCATCAATAGACGTTGAATAAAATAGAGCGTTTAATGTTGGGTAATTATTTGCTGAATCGTTTTCAGAGCTTGCAAGCACGAAGTTGTTCGTGGACGATGAATAAGTGTAAACTTTACCGCTTGATATACTTTGACTGTTCTGGTCATTGAACATCTTTTGAAAGTTGAAAGACCTAACATGCGCATCTGCTGTCGCCGAAGTAAGCATATTCATTGACCCCCACATAATTGGATAGTATGTACTAGGTGATACACCAATAGAGAATTTATTGTCCGAATTGGAATCCCAACCCTCCATGGATGCTGCCGACTTGGTGTTGCTAGTATCTATAAGCTTTTGCTCATGTCCAATAAATATATTCAAGTCTCCATCTTCAATGGCTCCTCCACAATCATGGCCTATAGCCACGTTGAAGTCCCCAATCATTTGGATATCGGCTCCATGGCCTGTAAAAGTCTCTGACCCTACCCCAACATTGCTTGTACCGCCAAGGAGTTTGTCTCCAGAATTTGAACCAATAAGTACACACTTTTGTGCATTCAGAGCTTGTGCACCCGCACTTCTTCCTATAATAACATTTTCACTTGCGATAAAACACCCGGTCAGGGCATTATCTCCTATAGCTACGTTGTAGGTTCCGCTCTTACTACCGCCTTCGTTGGAGCCCATAGCCTCAACACCTATAGCTATATTTCTACGTGCGTCAAATGCAAATGCGAGGGCTTCCCTTCCTATAGCTATATTGTATCCGTCGGACGCTTGTCCTCCGTTGCCACCGGAACCAGCTCGGAAACCTACAGCAACGTTGTCGTTTCCAGAAGTTTCATCGCCAGCTTGGTAACCTATGTATACAGAGTTGTCGTTGTTACTACTTTCTAAACCATTCTGTCCTGCTTGGTAACCTATCGCTACAATACTGCCCCCCTTGTTATTCCACAGGGCTCGAGACCCAATCGCTACCGAATTAGAACCTATGGTTAAGTCTGCTGCTTCGCTACCTATGGATACGCCTCCTGTAATGCCGTTTGAATCAAAACCTATTGCAACACAATTGCTCTTCGTGGCGCCTCCATTAGCACGGCTGCCGATATAAACGTTGTGTTCACCTGTTGTTACGGAAGTTCCAGCCTCATATCCTAGATATGTGTTGTGCTCTCCAGTAGTGTTACTAGCACCCGCGTTGGCTCCAACTGCTGTATATTCACTTGCTCCGGTTCTTAATTGATTTCCGGCATTATATCCAACTGCAACACAAAGCTCAACACTGGAGCCGGAAACATCACCTTCACCTGCTTGACCTCCAATGAATGTGTTTCGGGCGCCAGAAGTCCACTTGCCCGCTCCATAACCAACGTGAGTGCCAAAAAGACCCCCGCTAATTATCTTAGTCTCAGGGCCTATAAACACACCATTAGAGTGGGTTATAGAAGCATCACCTTCACCTGTTTGTGTTGTCCCCAATGTTCCATAACCTCCTATTGCTACTGTATTAAAACAACTGGCGGTCGATGTGGCACCAACTTGAAAGCCTATAGATATTTGTCTAATGCTAGGGGCAAGTGCCGGACCTCCTTTTGTACTTCTTAAAGAAGAAACTCCCGTGCCTTGGTCCAAGCCCGCAGTCACTCCGTCTTCAAACCGCAACAAATATGTAAGGTCATTCGGACTATTGAAGTCGTCGTCATAGCACGTTAAAACCTGACCGATTTCAGGAGGAGTAGCAGAAGAAATAGCAAACTTCGTTCCCGCAACTTGCGGCACATTGCCCGCTGGATTATTGTTAGATGTAAAGCCAACAAGTCTTTCAAAATTGGAGCTAGTAAAGCCCCCATAAGGGTTTGCTGTAGCATTGAAAAGCAGACTATCCTGTGTGTCCGTTAATCCAATAAACGACGTAGCGCCGCCAGTGCCGTTCGTCGCATCCGTGATACGGCCCTGAGCATCAACAGTAATGTTCGCGTTGGTATAGGGTCCCGCAGTAACACCAGTGGTCGTAAGGTCTAAATCAATAGTACCCGCGCCCGTATTAACATCAACGTCAACAGCTCCCGTACCAGTGAAAGTGATGCCGCCTGTCTCTCCGTTGACGTCGGTTACTGCGGCAGAAATCGTGATGGTGTCGCTACCATTGTCGCTAACGGTAATTCCTGCGCCGCTGTCGATAGTAACAGCGCCGGCAAGAGCGTTTAGCGTTTCCACGCCGCCGCCGCCCGTAGCGCCGATGGTAATGATGTTGTTCCCGTCATCACCGACAGTGACTAAACCGGTGCCAACGATAGTAAGGTTACCGTCGAGGTTGTTGAGGTTTTGAACCCCAGCACCCCCGGCAGAGCCAATGCCCAACCAGTTTCCAGCGTCTTGCCAAGCCGTATCGTCAACGGTCTCAGCAGTATACTGGTACAGCTCGTCAGAACCCTTGATGATAGCCAAAGCTCCCGGGATACGAACCGTAATGTTTAATGCGTCCCGCTCAGCAGTAGTCTCAAAAATATTGATTCCACGGACTTGGTTACCCGAAGCGTCAAGCGTAGGAGCGTTAGGGTTTGGGTTGATTAGTAGGTCTGGAAATTCAGCCATGTTCTTTTATTTATGCAACCCAGTTAAATGAATCGGTAAAGTCCCAACTATTGTTTGCAATGAGGTTGTCGTAAGCAGTCTTCGCGTTCGGGTAAGTAGACTCGCTTAATGTCCTTGGTCCCGCACCTATTACCGCAGAGCCAAACATTAGAGTAGCAATAACGTTCGTTCCCTGACCAACACTATCCCAACCCTCCAGACACAACGCGACATTAATGTCGCTCATGCCGCTAAGAGCGAAAATAAAGTTTATGTTGGAAGAATTCTTAAACGTCCATGCCCCGAGGTTTTGGTCGAAGGAAGAAGCCAGATAAAACATGCTGCCAAGCATGTTGGCATTGCTAACATCCCAACTGGAAATATCTTGGTTGAACGATGTGGCTTGCTGAAACGTACTGAAAAAGTTCGTGACATTGCTTACGTCCCAGTTGCTAAGAGAAAGGTCAAAGACACTGGAATCGAAAAAACAGCTGCCTAAGGTGCTTAAGACACTTACGTCCCAAGAGTTGATGGCAGGAACCGAAGAGAGCTTAGGGCAATTTGCAAGAAGCAAAATTCCTGCATTACTTTCTAAAACCGGTGCAGAAAGAGAGCTGATAGATTGAAGTTCACTACCATCATTTAAACTCGAAACCTCAACTGTATTCACAAACTGTTTGATGTCAATAAGCTTTTCACTGTCATTGGAGCTGCTTAGTGATAGCAAAGCAAATCCAGAAAACTTAACATCATACGTACCGCCCGTAGAGTATGTGTGGCTCCAAGGACTGCCACTAACCTCTTCTAAAGTTCCGTCTCCCCAGTCAACAAACTGGGGCCACGGGGGAGAGCCCGCTAGGCCGGACATATAAATCTCAAGCTGAGGAAGGCCGTTACCAAGAGTGGTGTCAAACGTAAACTCCATAAAGGGAGTGTCATAGTATCCGGCCAGAGCACCCCAGTCGCTTACTCCAGAAATAATAGCTCCTGATGCAGGAGCTCCAGATACTTTTCCTATCTCCATTACGCAAGCTCAATCCAATCTGCACTGGGGTTAAAGTAGACCCGATTACCACCAAGGTTGTATCCGCAGACACGGACAATTTGACCTGAAGTAAAACCACTCACGTCGTTGGTTAGAGTCCCGTTACTTGTGTTCAAGTACAGTACGTCGCCAGCACTGCCGGGGACAGCACCAAACTGCATAATACCCTCAACCAAGGCGTCTCCGTTAGCCGCAGTAGCCAAACACAACAGGCCGCTGGCCGTAGCAACAGCTCCGCCATTAGCAAGGGACCATGCCGCGCCGTCCCAATAGTGGACCTGAGCCAAGGACGCAACGGGACCGATAGTTAAAACCGTGCCCTCGTGGTCGCCGATAGAGCCGTATGCCGCGTCGCGAACGACAAGAGAAAGGTCGATTCCAGTAGTAGAACCACCCGTAGAAGAAATCTCAATCTCTCCGGTTCCCGTAACAACGTCGACTTCAATACCATCTCCGCCAGTGAGGGTGATAGACCCCGTCTCTCCGTCAACGTCAGTAACACCGCCGCCGGTAGAGTCGATAGTAATCGTACTATTCCCATTATCACTAACAGTGACTGAACCGGTGCCAACGATAGTAAGGTTACCGTCGAGGTTGTTGAGGTTTTGAACCCCACTACCCCCGGCGGAACCAACGCCCAACCAGTTGCCGGCATCTTGCCAAGCCGTATCGTCAACGGTGTCGGCAGTATACTGATACAGCTCGTCAGAACCCTTGATGATAGCCAAGGCCCCCGGGACACGAACCGTAGCGTTCAGCGCGTCCCGCTCCGCCGTGGTCTCAAAAATATTGATTCCACGCACTTGGTTGCCCGAGGCGTCCAGAGTGGGGGCATCAGGGTTCGGGTTGATTAGTAGGTCTGGAAATTCAGCCATTAGATGAGATGTAAAACTCGGTGCCTGTAGAGAACGGACCAGTGAAAGGAGAACGCAACAAGCGTACCGTTACACTTACGCTGAAATCATTGGTGATGGTTTCCGTACCAAAGTCAGTAAAGTTTACAATAGGACCGGTAGGGCCGCCCTGACGAAGCTCAGGAGCTCCAAGAGAATCATCGTAAAGAATCCAAGCGTAGTTAGCTACGTCAGCCATAGTGGCCACAGTAGAGAACGTATCAGCAAACTCTCCAGCGAAGAGCTTGAAGTAACCGTCAGTAGCAGCAGCATATGAGTCATACAGCGCCTGACCCGGAGTAGCTCCTGCCCCGTCCAAAGAGCTTGCGATAAACATCATAGGAGGACGCATGCTTACCGTCTGGTCGGCACTGACGTTAGCAAAAGCATCACCGTCGTTATCGCTTTGAGTGTCAGATATCTGAGTCGTATACGTAACGTCCGTAGTCGGGTTGGCAGAAGGGTCGTTATTGACCTCAAGAGTTTCGCTTGCAGGGTCACCGGCAATAGTTGCCAAAGCAATTTGAGTAGCGTCACTGTAGATGCGAATCTCCGTCATAGGGACGTAGGTAGACATCTTTGTAGCTACACCCGTGATGTCGCTTACAGTATTACCCCACTCGCGGATAAGTCCATTCTCGTCAGGAGAACGACCGGTGTTATCAAGAACGACCGCAGTAGTAACCGCAGGAACCATATAAGCTTGCTGAGTAGCGATAGCTACGTCCTGAAGCAATTGATTGCCTTCAGCATCAAAGATGTTGAGGTAGTAGTAGACGTAGTTGATAGCAAACTGAGGGAACGTAGGAAGCGTCTCATCCAAAAAGGTCCCGCTGCCGGGAGCGATGCCCGTCTGCAACTCTTCAATAACACCGCCGTTGACGCGCCGAACCAATGTTGCATTGTCACCGCCGGTATATTGCCACTGAACGTTGATGTCAATGTCCGTAAGGTTGTACTGCCACGCAGGGATAGGAGTCGCGCTGAATGTGGCGCTCTGCATAATGAGAACGTCGCGGATGAAATCGACTACAGTAACCCCGCTATCTCCAACAGGGTACGTTCCGTTGCCAGACAGACGACCGAATGTATGTCCATTGGTGAGGTTGTACAGAATGTCGGTCTCAAAGATTCCGCCGCCGCCGCCGCCACCAAACTCCTCAATGGTATAAACATCGCGATTGGCATTGCGGCTTGCAGAGCCTTTGTTTTCTGTCTCGACGTCAGGAGCGACACCGTGAAATTTTGTTCCGGGAGGTATGGGCATGTCGTAAATTTATGGAACCCAGTTTATACTGGTACCGAAGCTCCAGCTGTTGTTCGCAATGAGGTTGTCATAGGCCGCCTTGGCAGCCGGGTAAGTAGTTTCGCTAAGTGTTCTCGATACGCCTCCTGAACCACGAGGGTCTCTTTCGAAAGGGAATTGAGACATGTCAACACCCGTACCTTGATTAGGGTTGGACTCCCACTGAACCAAGCATGACTCAAGGTCGGCGTTGCTAATGTTTTCGAATGTTAAAATGCCAATAGCTGCCGAGTCATCAAAAGTCCACTGGCCAAAGGCGTCGCTCATTGCATTGGGGTCTACACTTGAAAAACAACCACTGAAATCGCCGACGTTGTCAACTTTCCAAAGTCCAATGTTGGATGGTAGAGCAGTTGCAGTGTCCATAGCGCTTATCAAGCTGGTTTGAAACCCAGCGGGGAGCGTAGTGACAGCATAATTCTTGTCTGAAAAAATCTCTGAAAAAAAATCTCCAATGATAATATTGTCAAACCGGAATACCCTGCGAATATTTTGGCTCAGACCCCTGCCTGTATTAAGACTAAACGTAGCTCCGAAAGAAAAACTTACGTCAGCACTGTCGGAGGAACTGTTTAAAGTTCTTGTTACAATATCAGCAGTGCTATTAATGACCTGTTCAGGGTCGTCCCCTACAAATACGGAGAAAGGAAAGATACTGTCAGCACCAAAAGCTATGACTGTTGTTTGAGGAACCCTACCAATAGGATTGAGTTCAAATCGAAAGACAGGGGCAGTACGCGGAGAGCCGCCACCACCAGCGCCCGTTCCACTGCCCGTGCCGCCATTGATTGAGTTACCTACGGCAATAAGCATATCACCACAGGGCTATGATGCCGGCAGGGGGAGCTGGAGTAGCAAAGACGCGCTTGACCTGAACAGGGATGAAAGCACCTGCCGCCGTACCAGTAAAAGTAACTTCGTCGTTGCCCGCAGTCAAAACCTTGATGTCGCCGCCAGCACCAGTGTAAAGGACACAACCGGGGTTGGTGGCGCCAACGTAAATCTTGTACCCCACAGCAGCAGCACCGGCGATGGGGGCGTCGAGGGTGAGAGTAGCGGCACTATTAACGCTCTCAACACGAGCAATAGAAGTCCCGATAATAACAGGGGAGCCAATCAAGCCCACGATAGCAGTGAAGTCCTGAGTGGCGTCAATAATCGTGCGCTGAAGAATAGGGGGTTGAGTCATAGTGCTGTCTACAGCAGGACCGCTGACAGCAGGGATGTCGATAGTATCGCTGGGGATAACCTCAAGGGCCCGCTCTACCTGTAACTTTTGATATGCCATTACTTAAAAGGGAATTGTCGGTTCAATGAATCCTTGCGTCGACCGCAGCCGCAGTCCTTGCCCGTGGCCTTAGACACTTTGTCTACCACATACTTGACTCCCGTGGCCTTCGTGACCTTCTCGACAGCGTCGCCTAAGCCCCTCACTTTCGAATGCAACTTGAAAGGTGAGACTTTACATTGTTTACGCGGCGAGTCTCCTCCATAGAGTGGTCACCACCATAAGCATTCTTTCCGGCAGCCTTACTGGCGCCCTTAGATTCGTCACGACGAGCCTTCATCGACTGAGACTTCTTTCCGTTACGGGCCCCAAGAGATTCATCGAGGCGAGAGTTATATCCCTGTTTCATAGCCCCTAAGTTAATACTTTCCCTTCCGACCCTTGGGACTGCTCTTGGTGCTCTTGCCCTTGCCGCCCCATAGCTTCTTGCACGCCCAGTACCGGGCCGTAAGCTTGTCCTTAGCCGTATCACACTTGTGCCGAGCCTTGAAGCTTTTGCGTGCAGCAGAACTGTAGTTGTGGCCGTAACCCTTAGCGCCGAAATGGATGAGCTTCTCCTTGCCGCCAGAGCATGCCTTGACCATCATCTTCTTCCCCGCACGGTCCGACCGCGTGGGAGAGTTGCACTTCATCTTACTCTTGTCCGCCATCCTTCCTCTTCTTGTATCTGAAAAACTTGCGGGGGCGACCCAAAGCATTCGTCGTCTTCAACTCATACTCCCTCTTAAAGTCAGCGCCCTGAGGAGAGTTGTAAAAGTCTAACTCCTTCTGT
>WLWI01004653.1_pt1 | contig 11566 bp, 6 predicted proteins | sample 6701501 | NCBI WGS metagenome assembly WLWI01 (sample SAMN12718690, study PRJNA515312) | sponge metagenome | isolation source: marine sponge | host: Mycale hentscheli | place: New Zealand: South Island, Marlborough, Capsize Point | collected 2014-11-01
TTGTTTGACTGACAACACCTCCTATGAAACTTCATTGAATTTAGGGATTTAGTCGATGTTAAGCCTTCCAACTTATGATTATTACCAATTCACCCATTTTGGTGTGAGTTTGTGTGTGTGTGTGTGTGTGTGTTATCGTGTGATAAGGAGTATGAAGAAGGCAAGACTCCAGAGGCTGTTCTTGTGAAGGATCTAGACAAGTTTGACATGATCTTTCAAGCGTATGAATACGAAACTAGTAAAGTTTGTTTCGTAGTTTGTCTTTGTGACTTTAATAAGTTTCTATATCCTCATAGCTCAGGAAAGGACAGGTGAGCTGCAAGAATTCTTTTCCTCTACCTCAGGTTGGTAAAGTGTCTAATTATATGCATGCATAAGTGTTGAAAGTTGTCAGCAACAAAATGTCTTGGAGATCCTTTACCATTTACAAGTGAGATACTTGAGCCTTAAAACAATCATTTTATAGCCACTATGGTGAATACTAGTGCATACTATTGAACTTGTGGTATTACATAGTCTGCCTGTAACAGTTGACGGCCTTAGGTTAGGTTAAAGCAATACAAGAGTCCTAGTAGAAGATCTAGAAATTGTTGTTGTTTTTAACTGTTTATGCAGGAAAATTTTGTCACCCTGAGGTGAAGTTGTGGGTGAAGGAACTGATGCAGGACAGGGAAAAGAAGAGAGCACAGGAGGAATCCAGCCACAGTTAGAGTGTGTCAACAGACCACTTGAACACCATTTATGACACCAGGTTCTCCATTAAAATATTAATGTGTTTTGATTCTTGTAATAACAACCACATGCACACCTTTGAATCTGTAACCATGCTTGCTTGAGAAATCATTTTACTTAATACACTTTCAAACCATCTTGTATCACTACCATAATATCATTGCTAATGGTGCTATCCTAACATGAACTTGTATCATAGCAGTAGGGGTTACTAGGTTGGCATAGCTAATGTGAGTTTATAAGGGAATATGACACCTCCACTACCCGCAACTATCTATGGCTACTTGTTGACTTCAGAGAAGATGGGTGTGTCTATTTCCTACGAAGATTTGATTTCTTGGCAGTTATTGGAGGCGGTGGTTTCTTGGTCCTTTCGCTGGCAGTATGATCACTGGTATTGGCAGGGAGTGTCTGGAAGGATAGGTGTGGAAGAGAGAACAAGAGGAACATACAAGTGGGAGGAATACAGTTTTTATACATATACTTCATTTATATGTGCTTTGTTAATACTACTACTATTACTATTAGAATGGACTTCACTTAATCAAAGAGGCTGCTATTACATTATTTATTGTTTTTGTTATTTATTATTGCAAACTGGAATGATTTGATTGTTGACTCCACTTAATTATGACACCTCACCTCAGATTTTGAAGATAAAGAATTTATCTTTGTAGATTTGACTGTCACTGTGGATTGCTTTGCCTCACTGTAAAGAGTATGATACATTAGGAATGATTACTACAAGCAAAGCACTCGTTAGCAGAGATAGATACATACATTTTTTGTCGTGGCCCGTTATGTTTGTGTGATGGTGACAAGGAGGGTGTGATTGGGCATCTTTATTATTGTAATTTGATACTAACATCACCTTTCAACCCTTCGTATTTATAGACTGCAAGTTGTGTATACCACAATAATTTACTAATCATAGCATAGTTGTTTTGAAACTTATGCAAATAACTTAGGATAAAAATGGCTTTACCAGCAAGTTGTTAAGTTATCTGTACACTAATCAGACGATAGTTGTCTTGCAGTTTTTTAAAAACATTTCTCAGAGTGTACTGTGGTAATATAGTTATGACTCAGTCCGTGCATAAGCGACAGTTTGTTTTATTCATACTCTTTCTATTATTACAAATGTCAGCAGGATCATAAAGCATTAATTTATAGGGGAAAACCGATTATAAAGAGAATATGAAGAATACCCTAATGAGAGCCCTGTGGTTAGTAGTAAACTTTGGGAGTACTGTGCTTCTTTGAGTTACATACCTTGGTTTGGTTATTTCCTTGGGAATCTTCGGATTCTTGTCTGAATTTTCATTTCCCTAAAGTTATAAATAAATTAATTCAGTTATACAATAGTTATACACTTATACTAAGATAGCAAATACCTTGTTTGTTTTTATGTAATCAATTTCTTCCATAAGAAGTTTAGTCTGCTTCTCCATTTCTGCATCTAATCTTTCCAACTCGTCTTCTGCATTTTCAAGATCATTTCGAATTTCTTTGTTTTGCTCCTCCAGTTTTGCAATTTCAGCATGAAGGCGTGTGTTCTCCAAGACACTTTCTTCCATTTGACCAGCATCTTCTTCAGCAGCCTCCAGATCTTGCATCAGGCGAGAATTTATAGCAGTTAGTCTAGCTAATTCTTCCTTCATGCTTGCAAGTTTATCATCTTCTACATCTTTTGCAGGGACTACTAAATTTTCAAGTTGCTGTTTTAGCTTCTTGTATTCTTCAATAGAGGGGGCTTGCTTACAGATGTCCTTAGCTTCATCAAGTTCTTTGACCAGCTTTTCTTCTTGTAGGCTTGAGGCATAAAGTTCTTCTTGGCAAGACACAAGTTTATTCTTGAGTAATTCCCCTTCAGATGTTCTCTCTTTCAAAGTGTTTTCCAGGCTACTGTTGGCTGAGGACAATTCTTCGAGTTTTTCTTCTAACAAAGCTTGCTGGTCATCCACTGTTTGGAGCTCTTCCCTCATCTTTTCATTTTCTGCCATTAATCTTTGATTTTCTTCACTGGATTGTACTTCAGTTGATTTCTCTATGCCACCATGATCATCAACTTCTTCATCTTCTCCAAGCTCAAGTTTTAGCTTAGCAATTTCAAGTTCTTCAATGGTTTTCTTTTGTGCTTCAATAGTCAGCCACAGGTCTTTCTCTTTTACCTTGAAATTTGTTTCAATGTCGACTAGTCTTGTTTTTAGAGCTTCTATCTGCTGATGGAGGTCAGCTATGTAATCTTCTTGGCTCAAATTGGACAACTTCTTCAATTTTTCAAGTTCTGCTTCTGATTTGATTGTCCTTGCTTTCTCTGCAGCCAAATGACTGTCAAGCTGCTTTACTTTCAGTGCAAACACTTCAGATGTCTGCTCCAATGATTCGTTCTTTTCAACTAGAATCTTATTTTCCTCCTTTAATTTTGTGAGCTCTCTTTTCTGATTTTGAACAGAGGAATTTCTTTCTCCACCACTATTTGCCAAATCCTCTTCTAGCTTTATATTCTTTCTCTTCAATGTGTCAAGCTCCATCTGGACTGTTTCTTGAACTGTTTGTATGCGTTTCATTTCGATGAATGAGCCACTTTTCTCCAGCTTGTTTTGTAAGCGACTATTTTCCAGCTTCAACTCAAGCCTCTCCTTGTCCAGTTCATCAAATCTAGAGGTAGCAACTTTAATTTTTTCCAGCAACCGGTCATTTTTATCTTGAGAAGCCTTCAGCTGTGCTTCATATGTAGATGTGGCCATTTTCAATGCTTGCTCAGCCTTTCGAACTTCTTTTTGCAATCTTTGCTGCTCTTCCTTATTTTGCTTATCTTCATTGATGCTTTTGATCTTAGAGCGAGTGTTATTCCTTTCCTGTTGAAAGGTCAGCTCTTGATTCTGAGCTCTTAATTCAGCTACCTCGTGTGAAAGGTCTTTTACTTGCTTGTCCAGCGCTATTCTCTCTTGCAAATCCTCATTCTGTCCAGGAATATTTGCAGTGTGACTTTGGCTGCTTTTTTCTAAGTCGATTAATTTTTCTCGAGTGCGGTCCAGCTCAGCTTGCAGGGCCTGAAGCCGACCTTCTAGTGAAGCGATCAAATCTTCGTCTTCATCTATTTTGCTTTCGGCTGCCTCCAAATCATTTTTAGCAAATTGGAGCTGTGACTTCAGATCTTCTAAAAGGTCTTCCCGGTCCATTTCGCAGACGGTGATGGAGAGTAGCGACTAACTAAATGCCGTCCTTTTGACGACTCGCCATTGCGATTTGTGCGCATGCGTGTGTGCGTGTCTTTAATTGCGTGAGCGAGAATCAATCGCGACCTTTTACCTTAATTTTAATGCTATTAATGTCCAAGAATTGTACTGTTTACTATTCATTTCTTGAAATTAAACTTCTTCACAAACAAATAATATGCTAGTAGATATTTTTGGTTATTGAACTATAAATAGAATGAAATGTATTAAAATAGTAAATAGTAATAATGGCGATTATCACTGAATCAACATAGCAACTACTAAATGATGAGTTTCAGTTTAATTTCTAATTCTGCTTCTGAATTTCTTCTGAGTTTTTACGCAAGCTATTTCTTGATGGCTTCTTCTTTGGCGCTGGAGGTGGCTTCTTAAAATTTGGAGTCAGAGAAGGAGCTGTTTGGATGTTGCCCACTTCCTCAGTGCTTGGCAGCTGCTGCAATGAATCAGATTGCATGAAAGATCAATTTATATATTTATATGCAAGGACTAAGCTGTGTATAGATTTAATTATCCAAAGTGAAAATAGCTCTAATTAGGGAGATAGAAAACCTCCCACATTTATTAGCTATAATTTTGATTTTAGAAAGCATGCTGTAATGTCAGGGTATTATCTTGTTGAAATCTTGCTGAAACCAAAGTTGTTGTTGTTGTTTTGCTTGTTTGTTTTTGTCCTATTTGTTGATTGTAATAGTTGGCTAGCTTAGGTTTGCACCAATAGCACATGCATGCATGTACTGGTGATGTAGCAACTCACTGTGTCTTCAATAGGAGGTGTGGCTTCTTTCTCTTTTGTACCCAGCTTGGCAGGTGGGGGTGTTGGTAATTTGACTCCACCAACTGCTATAACTTTCTTGGTCTTCGTTGTGACAGCAGGAGGTGCATCACTCTTGGTAGGCTTTGTATTTGTTGGTGGCGGTGTGGGGCTTTTCTTGGAAGTTTTACTTCTCACAGTGACAGAAACTCCTGAAGATTTGTCTGCACTGGGAGAAGGAGGTGGAGTTTTAAACTTTTCCGTTGTTGATAGCTTGGATGGAGCACTATAAGGAACCAGAAAGAAAAATGGATAGTATGTCAAATACACTATCTTATTACAGGTTATTATTATTATTCTTATTCTTATTATTATTATTATTATTATTATTATTATTATTATTATTATTGTCATCATCATCATCACTATCATCATCATTATTACCCAGCGTTCAATGAGTATGATGTGAATCCTTTGCTCTTCAACACATTACTGAGACAGTCTAATATTTGGTTTTGTTTCTGCCGACAAATGGTTCTCAAAAAGAGTAATGCACCTAGAGGATTTACATCAAACTATTTTATAGTCGTGCACTAATATGTTTGCATTGCTTTGGTCTGCTTGTTTTGTGGTTTTTGTTAATTTTTTTCGTTATTTTTCTTGTTGTTTTTGTTTTGTTCTTTGTTTGTGCAAGTATGTTTAATTTTTAACTAGGAGTCTTAATTAAAGGGTTTTAATAATCGAGTACCATTGCTTGTAGTGCTTGATAACTGACACTTGACTTCTTTTTTTTTTTGGAAAGAAAATGGGAAAAAAGTTGAGACAAGCAAATAAAATCAGTCGCTCCTAGGTGTTTGAGAACAACAAAACAACAGCTTGATGTGTGCTTGAGGTAGCTGTGACAGAATGCTAGGCATGGGTGGGTAGTGTGCATGTGCTAACCAGTCAATAATATATCCATCTAATGAACCTGTCACAACACACAATGTGAATAAATTCACAAATTCTTTATCAGCCTTTTTTTTTAAACTTCTTTGACAATCTCACAAAGCAATGAGGTATGCTCCTATTGTTACAGTGAATGAGAATACATATGGCATTATATTACTCAGATAAAAGAATTTTGTACCATTTAAGTAAAATGACAAGTTATTGGCTTCTGTTTTGTATATTTTATTATTAGAGAACAACTTCATAGTGTCTAGGGGAATCGCAAATTTTAGTTGTACATTATTTTTCCTATACAATGCATGTAGCCATTTTCCAACTAGCACATTTCCATAGTGTGTGTATGTGTGTATAACATATATATGTAATATTTTTTAATGATGTAGTAATGATTGTTAATTTGCTGTCCAGAATTATTTAGCCAAAGTCAACGTCAATGTAAATAAAATAAAAAAGACAACTATTCACATAATTAACAGGTAGTTGCTAATTATGATTGTTTTATTTTTGTAAGTCATTGTTTGTGTGTGTGTGAAAAATACAGGTGTTGACATAATCCATGCAGTGTATAAACATTGTGTATGTTGATAAAGAGGCTCCTGAAAGACTACATATCATAAATGTATTATAAACTTATGAAATATATCTAGGATAGTTTGGTCACCACTTGCGCTAGCACGTGTTACTAGTTGAGTATTATTATTAGTAGTAGTAGTATTTACCTAGTAACCTCCTTAGTGTCTGCTCGATTTTTTTTGGGTGATTCATTTTGAGTTTTCTTAGAAGAACTGCCATCAGTCTGCTGCTCTTTTCCTTTCCTGGGAGGTGTGGTTTCTTTTGGTTTCGGAGTGCTCTCTCTTTTGCCAGTAGCGGATGCTCTGATCTGCAAAAAATCATAATATTTGTGTGAGCACTGACTCATGATTTTAAAGTAAGTTGAATATTAGTTACACCTTCGTTGCTGTCTTGTTTGTTTGTTTGTTTGTTGTTTCATTTATTTTGCTTATTAATGAAGATAATCGGCATCTACTAAGTTGTAATCGTTTTAAAACTACACTTGATAGAGCTGTAAGGATGGATGGCTCTCACGCTGTTGCAATATAGCTATTTTGATTTAATTCAAGTTATATTTTAATTTAAGTTATATTCGATCTATGTATTCTCTTGATATTGTTTAACCTTGTAATGTGCTGTATAGTTGTGCTGTGGTAAAAGAGATAGATACTTAAAATTTTAAAAATACAGTGTGGGTGTGTGAGTGGGTGGGTGTGTTGGCATCCTAGAACCCCACACAGGTCATCTAGGATAACTCAAGAAAAGGGAAGATCATACACTGGTGTTGTATTTCAATACAGGACAAGGAAAACTTGGCTAAATAAACTTCCCAAATCCAAACCTCATCATATATCACAAAGAGTTTTTACAATACCCTTGGGGTAAAAATAGAAAAAGAATTACCCACAGAATTTACATAGCCACAAAGATAAGAACAAAAAAAAAAACCTTTGTTGAAAAGAATTTAGAATTTATTTAGTTTCAGTGAGTCTTAAAAACCATGGTTTTCTTCTAAGCCATTGTACAGCAAGGAATTATCATGCCCAATGAAAATCCAACAAGTGTTGTAAACCTAATACCGACCATTTTAGTCCTGGGATCAGACAAGTGTGGGTTTTCTTTAGAATGCTATGAAAAACATTTTGAGCCAGATTCAAAGAAAGTGCTAGTAATTATACTAAAATACAACTAGGGAAACTTTACCATAGACTTCTGCAGGTAAAAAAGGGACAGATGTAGACAGAATGAATGGATCACACAACCCACATGAACTTTAAAAAAGAAATTTACCTCAGAGTTTTCTTTTTTCAGCTGTGAGATTTGTTCCAGGAGCTTGCCAGTCTGTTGGACCAATTCTACATCAAGCTTCTCTAGTTCGTCTTCAGCAAGTTCTAAATCAGCTTTCAACTTTTGTTTTTCTTTTAGCAACTTGTCTCTTTCATCTTTGATCTTGACTCTGGTGTCTTCCCTGTGGTCTATTTCATCTTCTGCAGCTTCAAGGTCTGTCATGAGCTGAGCATTGGCTTTTGTTAACTTCTCAACTTCTTTCTCAAGTACTGAAATTTCATCAAAGGACACTTTTTTGCCATCTTCTTTACTCTTTGACTTCTTGATGTCTGCGACCTGCTTTGTTAGCTTCTGAATTTCACTTTTTAGAGTTGGGACTTGATTGGCAGCTGCCTCCACTTCTTCAAGCTTCTTTTTGAGGCTCTTATTGATTGCTTGAAGATCTTGTAATTGCTTAGCAAGACTTTTCTTTTCATTTTCAAGTGCTGAATATGCCTTGTCCTTACCTTCAAATTCTTCAAGCTTTTTCAATTGGTCTCTATTTGTGGCCTGAAGAGCAGTAGATAATTCTTCTAACTCTCTAATTCTGGCAATTTCTTCTTCTATGGCCTTCTTCAAGTGCTCATTATCTTGTCTCAGTTCTGTCAATTCATTATGTTTCTTGTCAATTTCAATTTTGTACTTTTCTGTGGAAGATTCCGTTTGTGACGACTGCATTAGCTCTTCTTTGACCTCATTGAGATTTCTCTCAAGCTCAGCTTTACTTTTTCTGAGTCTGTCTAGTTCAGACTCGAGTTCGACCATTTTTTCAGATATTTGTGGGTTTGGAGTCGATTCTTTTTCATTGTCTGATCCTTCAACATCCCCTAGTTCCAAAGCCAACTTCTCCATTTCTAGTTCTTCAATTTGCTTCTTTTGAGCCTCAATTGTAGACCACAAATCTTTTTCTTTTACTTTGAAATTTGTCTCAACATCCTTTGAAGCTTGATTCAAGCTTTCTATCTGCTTGAGAAGACCCTCAAGATATTCTTCACCGGCTGACCCAGCTGCTGCCTTCTTTAGCTCACCAAAGCTGGCTTCAGTTGCTTGGACTTTGATTTTTTCAGCCTGTAGTTGTTCATCCAGTTGCTTTACCTTCAGAGTCAGAACCTCTGATGTCTGTTGAGCTGAGTCAGCTCTTTCTTCCAGTTTCTTGTTTTCAGATTTCAGCTTTGTGACAGTAGACTCCAATTCGCTGATTTCCTTTTCCAAATAGGTCGCTTTTGAAGTCGATAACTTGGATCGAGAAGGATAAAGATCACCATTAGGTTGGTTGTCATGACCATTCACAATATGATTTGAATTAGTAAGTTGCTTTTCCAATTTCATGTTTTTCCTCTTGAGATTCCTTAGTTCCAGTTCGACCGATTCTTGCTCCGTTTGCAATCTCTTTAGTTCAGAGTATGAACCCGACTTCTCTAACTTCTTCTGGAGGCGATTTATTTCGATTTTTAAGTCCAGCTTCTCCTTGTCAAGTTCATCGAATCTCAACTGTGATATCCTGACCTTATCTAGAAGCCTCTCGTTTCCATCTTGAGCAGCTTTTAATTGTGCTTCAAAATTTGCAGTCTCGATTTTCATATTCCTCTCTGCCATTCGGAGCTCCTTCTGCAGCTTAAGGACTTCTTCTTTTGTGTATTTTTCTTCACTGATGCTGTTTATCCTTGTGCGAGTGCTGCTTCTTTCATGCTGGAACCGAAGCTCCTGGTTTTGAGTTTGCAATTCTGTCACCTCATCTGTCAACCTCTGAACTTTGTTGCTGAGATCTTGCCTATTCTGCAGCTGTTGATGCAGGTCTTCAACTTGCTGCTTCAAGATCGTGATTTCTGCATCCTTTTCTTCTGCCATTTCTTTCAACTTGTTCTGAGCACAGGAGTTGTTTTGTCCAAGATCTGATAATCTGATCTGTAACTGGTCAATAGTTTGTTGATTTTCCTGAGATTTTAGGTGAGCATCAGATAGACGATTTTGAGTTTCTGTTAGCTGCTCGCCAAGCTCCTTCAAAACCTGGCTTTCCTCCTCGACTTCAAAAAAGTTTGGTTTGAATTCTATCGTTTCTACAATGCTTTCCGCACCACTCACCTCCACAGGCTTGGCGGGACCGCTGCTCTCACGTTTATTCTCAGAAGGTAATTTAGATTTGGACTTTTTTCTCACTAGAGCCAGTATTCCCGAGCCAATTGAGCTTTTCTCTTTGAGTGTCCCCGTTTTCCTGCTTGACATAGTTCTTTTTAATTAATGCAATTATGATACACAGAAATAACAAAATGCTGTGGTTGAGTCCCACTGCGCGGCTCGCATATCTACAAATTGTTCTCGGCAGCCCAAGCGGAGTAAATGGAGCTTTATGAGCATGCGCTACGCGGAATGCCCGCGTTGCTACGTTGCCATGTCTGTTTTTTTGTCGTGCATGCCGGGGCTGGATGTCTTGCTCTAGTAAGCCGTTGCAGTACCCCGTGGTGAGGAAGGATGAAGAATGTACGGAAGATTTACACGGAGTTAAAGTTCCCGATCCTTACCGCTGGCTAGAAGATCCGGATAGTGACGAAACTGTGGAATTTGTCAAAGCTCAAAACGAAATCAGTGAACCATTCCTGAAATCATGTCCACTCAGATCAAAATTCCACTCCAGGTTTGTATTCCTTTATAAAAACTAACAAAATACTTTTTTAGTTGCATAGATTCACAGAACTGTTCAACTACCCCAAGTATTCTTGTCCTTCCAAAAGGGGTAGCAAATATTATTACTACAAGAATACTGGACTGCAGAATCAGAGGTGGGTGTTGCAAATTGATAAATAATGTGTCATATTAATTTTTTTTTGTTTGTGAAGTGTGATTTATGTACAAGATAGCTGGGGTGCTGAGGAAAAAGTGTTTCTTGATCCCAACACATTTTCTGAGGATGGCACTATTGCCTTGTCAGCCAGTTCCTTTTCTGAAGACGGAGAACTCTATGCCTATGGCTTAAGTGAACGTGGGTCTGACTGGAAGACAATTAAGGTAGTGGTTCAGTCATGGAGCACTTGTGCATTAAACAAGTGGTCCTGGGTTAGATCCTGGTGGTAGCCAATTAAAGAGCCTGTGAAAGAAACAAATGCTGAGAAAGAAATATTGGATCACACTGGATTTTAATTATTTTATTAGTGGCGGCAAGCGAGCGGAGCAAGCGAGACACTCTCAGGGGTAACACAATTGAAAATCGGGGATGTTTGTTTGTTTATATATGTGTGGATGTACGTATGTCATTTTATACTTTGACCCTCGTGTATTTTTGTGTTCGCTCCGTGTTCGACCCCGTCCCAAACTTCACTAAACAGAATCCTCCGGTTTAGCGATCATTACCCATATCACCCTAAAAATTGAATTGTTTACCGCTTTGAATTCTTTTGCGGGTGCAGTTAAAACTCAAAAACTTATGGGAGCTCCATTTCTATTTGAGTTAGTGGCGGTGGTAAGTTAATACGCTATTTGTCACAGTTATAAGCCCTACGCAACAGTATTTACTTGAAAATTTATTGTCCACTAGACTAACTACGAAGGTAAGTCCTGTGTAGGTATGTTCAGTTGTGTGAAAGTATTGTGCATTACAACTACTACACAAAGAAAAAGTTTAAATGACATGACTTGATTTTGTTGCTTCTTTTTCAATTCAAGCAGTTGCGGGGAGCGGTTACTATGGCATTGAATCCCCTTTACCGTATATACGTATTTAAAAACTCAACTTTATTTTAGTAGCTTGAGTGTTAGTAGTTAGAATCAATCATTTAACAATAGTGTGGTTTAAGATTTGCTCACCATTTGTGCTCAAGCACACCACTAGTTATAGTGCATCTCGAATAAAGATTACAAAAAATAAAATTAGAAAAAATGTGCAACAAATTATATTCCCATATAATTATTAGTTAGACACTACAATAATTGTTGCTGGTGGGGTTCTTGCATACATCTTGTATTGTTCTTAAAAATGGAGAAAAATTACTTTATTTATTTATTTATTTATTTATTTATT
>WLWI01004654.1_pt1 | contig 11564 bp, 8 predicted proteins | sample 6701501 | NCBI WGS metagenome assembly WLWI01 (sample SAMN12718690, study PRJNA515312) | sponge metagenome | isolation source: marine sponge | host: Mycale hentscheli | place: New Zealand: South Island, Marlborough, Capsize Point | collected 2014-11-01
AGGAGTTTGTTTTTGTGCTGGGGTGTGTAATCACTTTTGGTAATTTGGTCTTTTTTTTCAAATGTTCCCCCCACTTCCCCCCCCCCCCCCCCCCCCCTCCTCTCCCCCTTCCCCCAGCTGATATTGTAGCAATTGCTTTGACTAGGTTAGACTGTTTTCTGTAGGAAAATGTAGCTGGAGAACCTGTAAGAGCTAGGGTTGCTATTGACTAGGGTTGCTATTGACTACCAGTGCATTTGGAAGTAATGAGCTTGCAGTGAGATAACATGTGATAACATGAGTTACTGGGTCACTACCTAAAAATAACATTGTGAAGAACTACATATATACCACATTTTTATACACCACCTTATACACTACTTTATATACCACTTTATAAATCACTTTATATGCCACATTATTCACCACTTCATACTCTACTCTTTACTAACTGACATTACTATTATTGTTATTTATTAGTTATACCTAGCATTGATGAAAGCGAAGCTATCAATTTTTTCAAAGCTTAGTTTTTAAGTGGTTGTTTTTTGTAATTATAATAAACATTATGTTAAGCATCAGAACTCAGTACAAACATGCTATTGTAAAAACTGTTTTGTTTTCAAAGTTAGTGGCGAGTTTCTGAAAAACACATCATGAATTCAAAGGAAAGGCAACCAGAGCACAAAAATCATCATGACCCAAATTTATAAAAATTGAAGTAAAATGGTTAATCATGCCCAAGCTTTCAAGTTCAGATAAGACATACCAGACAGACAATACAAATGGCATGATGGTTCTGTCTTGTCATTACTGAAGTTCAGAATAACAATAATTAAATCCCAAAATTCTGAACCCATTTAACACTGTGTGGTTACAAAAGCCTATTAGCTCAATCTCATTGTTCTAAGTAGCTATCCTAAAGTCAATCTAGTTTTTATTTTTGGGGTATCCAAATAAAGGAAATCATAGCAAGGCAAGTATAACACTTTTGGTAAGTGTCTATTGAGTAACACATTTTGTTCTTCAACTTCTCCAATATAAACACAGAGGCTCTGCATGTTAACCATGGAATTCAATTTCAAATAAAAGAAATTCCTTAAAAGCATATTTAGATAGATGTACGCCAGTATAACAAACAAATCTTTAATATTTTATACAGGAACTCTCGTACTTATACATAGCTATAACTTACTCCAATTTCTGGAGCGCTCCTTTTTTCCAATTGGTCCATGTTTATCTGCTGATAGCATTGGTTATCTTGCAGAAAAATGACAGGTTCGTAACATTCATTTTGCTCCTCGGTAGGATAATTTTCGGGTAGCTTCGCTACCGCAACATTCACCACCGCCATGCTTTTATCTCGCCGCTTTGTGCCGACACTCTGCAGACGAACACAAGGTGGCATTAAGACGTAAACCTGGAGAAACTGTGGACGTAGCTACACCTACCATTTCCGTGGGTAAGTCTCGCGTAGCCAGACCCTTTACCTACTACAACGCTGAGAAATGGTCTGGTCGCACTATTACATAGTACCCTCCAAATCACAGCCACTCAATCACCTCATTTCAGCCACTCAATCAGCTCATTTAAGCGGCCCCAAAACTTCGGCGTATTAGAGGAATGCTGCAAATAAGGTGCAAAGTAATACTATCCACTGTGAGGGAAGGTGGATATAAGGTGCGCCATTACTGCTTTACAATGCTGTCTCGTATGGCACCTATTGGTACACCATAAGGTAGAACATACTATATAGCATATAATTCCTAGCTTATAACAGTGGCATTATTACTGTCAAAAGTAACCTTTTTTCAAAGCAAAGCTTTCTACCATTTTACAAGCCCTAAAATTAGTCGTCTAGCCCCTTCTATTTGGCACCTTATTTGCAGCTAGTTGTTCCACCACACCATTCCTCTAATACGCCGAAGTTTTGGGGCTGTTACCTAGCAGCAGTAGTGTGGAGCTGAACGCGATCGCTGGAACTTATCGTGTGCAAAGTCAAGCCAGTTGCATTAAATAGCTAGACTACCTCGCTGGTATTTACGCTTGTGGTGTTTTTTTTGGGGGGCATTACAGCTTCTTTTTTTCACAAAACATTACCAGATTGATAGAATACTTATTATATTTATATAGTTGAAATACTTAAAATTATAAATTCCTTTCTGTTTGCTTACTCTTCGATAAAAATAACAGTCACCAACATCTTGCTGCTCAATTGCTGCATCATTGATAGATTTAGGTATCATCACATTCAATATCACTATTATCATTGCTGGTGTTTTATCATGAATAGGTCAAAGAAAGATAAAGGACCAAGAATTTAGAAAATTGACTAAGCTGAGATTGAAATGTATATTGATCAAACGGTATGAAGATATGTGCATAGTATGGATAAGGTGGAGTCATGTTATATTCAGTTAGGTGCTATTGAGAACATCATATGTTCTTGTACCTGCCTGATGTTGAATGTACTTCCTCAGGAAGTGGTGTCAAAATGGTGCTTTATTCAGATGTCATGATCCAACAAGATATTTAAGATTAGGCTTAAGAAATAAAGCTCAAATTTTAGATTCTCACCTCTAGTATTTTTTTATAAGTGTAATGTTTAATAGCAACTGTAAAGCAAAGTATAACAGCATTCTAAAGTCCAAGTGCAATTCCCACTTAAATGTAGTTTAGGGAAACATGATTCTTTAACTTCTCCTTAGTATTTTGCTATCAGAATTCTGTCAATCAGGTTAGCTAACAGCAATCTACCTTGTAAGTTGTTATAATACTGGTTGTTAAAACGGAACAAAACTCACGAATAATGATATAGTGCTTAAATATGTTGTTACTTGTGACCTATATAGTTAAATACAAAGAACTAAAATGTGTACCTTTAAGTATCGTCCTTGGGGTATGTTTGTTGTGTGGCACTATATTCGTTGAGATAATTGCCCTACAAACAGACAGCAGCAAACTCATTGGGCATTCCACCCCTGAATAATTGCCTAAAAGTGAAGAACACTAGGAGACTAAGAGTGCTTCAATATATGTTCAGCCAATATGATGACGTAATCAGAATATTTGCGATAACTAATGAATAGTTTAAAATTATGATATTATAGTGCAGCAAAGCTGAAGGGGTCTGCTGATGTAGAGTTCAAACTATAGTAGTTTAAATACACAGTAGTAGCTACAGATTATTTTGCAATGGCTTCTCTAAATCCACCCATGAATGAATGCATTGTATGCATTTGTTATAGCTTGTATGAACATTGAAGTGCAAGTATGGGTTACAATAAATTCACTTGCATCAGGTTATTGCTAAAATGGCAAGTAGTAACTTGTATTATGATACTGACAGAACAATGCCCACTACATGTGCATACAAGCTTAGCCACATGACAATACATAATTAGTCCACCAGTAATGGACTTACTGATCTGTCTGGTATTGGAGACAAAATGGCTACCAGTAAATCAATCTTGGTGATCCGATGTTCTCAATGTCTGTAAAAGTGCAGGATGCACCTTATTTCCTATCCTGACAATTTTATTGTGTATACACTTTGTGAAAGGTTTTCAGTAATGATTTGAGATGACATTCAATAAGAAATGTGACAAAAGCGCTAGTTGGTCATCAAGCTTGCCATCAGCTAGTAATAATTTGAGTGTGACTAATGGGGTTGCACAGTATGTGTAGAGTGCTATAATATTAAGTGCTGAGTTTCATAAGGTATCAGGCAAGTGCAGTTCACATGACTGTCCTGAAGTACTGACAAAAACATGTGATGAGAACTATCACTATTGCTAGGAAGAAGGCTAGTAATGGATACTAATCACTCATATATATATTCATCCTCATGCATTTCAGACTCATTCACTATACCTGTTTGTAAACTTAGTTATAATTAAATTAAAAAGTTTGCTTAAGGACGCAATATTAAAATTCACATCCTTCCATTCTAAACCTCAAGTGAAATTCATGATAATGGTCTTTTCAAAGGATACTCAATTCCCCTTTCTATCCATTTTCATAGCTGATCAGAACGTCACCTGCCCTCTGGCTAATTTAAATTTGTAGTAAACATAAATATCACACTTATATATATTAGTAGGCAACGCTGGTAATTATACCAAGTACAACTTCCGAAAAGTTTGATGACCAGGTGCCAGATCTCTAATATCCTGTAAATATGGTAAATGTAAACCAAAGGATTTAATTTTCCTGTCAGATTTAATGACTGCAGTCTCAAAACTGTTTACCTAACCACGACTTAGTGAGATCACTTGGTATCAGTTTACTAGCATAGAAAGACTATCGCTACATTTTAGTTACTTAGTGATGGTTTAACAATGCATTGAAGTTAAAGAGCTATGATTCTGTTTCATAGCTTAACTTCTTCTGTCCTTTTATTAGAAATAAAAAAAAAGAGAGTTTATTATAACTTAACAAAGTACTCCTAATTCTAATTTATCAGTATAATGAATCTATAGACACAATTTTCTTTTTGTAAAGGTAATTCAAGTTGTTAGTGTGGTCTTCTTCATAATTGTGCCATTCTTATATGTGTGTGTATGTTAGCGTGTGTATATCATTAAAAGTTGATGTTTTATGAATGCTTGTCATATCTCGTGTATGTGTACCATTTAATATTTATTAAGTTTGTGCTTCATTTCACTGATAAATGTGATAAAACCATTGTTCCATTCTTCTAGTTATAGAGCATTGGTGTTGTCAACCTGGCAGTGACTAAACTACAAGTACCCTGGCTAGAGTGTGTCTGAGGAGAGTTACACCTGCCATAGTATTAATAGTGTAGACATGTTCAATTAGACCCAGCAAAGTAAAACTCTTTGACAAATTTATAGTTGCCCCATTAATTTTTTTTATTTTAAATACACACAATAATTTAATGTCTAACTTTAGAGTATTGTTTAACTATCTAACAACTGATGGGGCAACGTTATTCCTCCTGCAAAAAAACTAGTGAAATTATTATAAAATGATGAATTTATCAATATTTCTGTTAGTAATCATAGCCAATAATTATGAGGTCACTTGTTTTTAGATCTGAAATCAGCAGAGAATTTGAACTTATGTTAATTCAATTTTACAGTTAAAACAATAAAAGAAATGATACAAAATTAAAAAAAAGCAGCACAGCAAGCTAACAAAAACCGGATAATTTGATCTTTGGTTAAAAACCATGATAACTAAAACTTAGTTTGAAATTTGTCCTATGTTATACAGTTACAGCTATAGTTTAGCTAATAGTGGTCATGATCTTTTATATAGAGTTAACTGTTTTAATAGCCTTAAAAGGGAAGAATAATTAAAAAAATGACATCAAAAGTATTTGGAAAACAAGAAACTAAATTACAAAGAATTTCGAGTTCAAAAATTTGTTTTGGCTGTATTCATGTTTTTTTTCCATTTATTAGCCCTCAGTGTGCCTGTGCTAAAGGGTTGTAGTAGTGGATCTGCCTGTCTGCCTGTCTGCCTGACTGCCTTTCTGCTTGTCTGTCATTCTGTCTGTCTGTCTGTCTGTCTGTCTGTCTGTCTGATTGTCTGTCTGTCAGCATTCAATTTCATGAATGGCTGAGAACTTTAAAACAAGTATGACCTGACAAAGTAGGAGAATTTAAGTCCCTTAAATTGACTTTTTTTTCCAATTTCAATCAACTTTCCGAGTAAATGCGGAGAAACTTCAGCTCCAAACAAACGACAATTAGATGCAACAACCCCTACCTTTTGTGTACATATTTTTACTTCATACAGCAGCCACGTGATCACTTTAGTTTGCGTTTTTCTCTTAACTGGTGTGTCCTCAGTAGTTTTAGAAGTTGAACTTAGTTGTGTAAATGTGCTGAGGGTTCACACCCTTGGTGCTCTAATTGTTGCATGTAAAACAATCTGTTCAATTTTTATAAGCCAGATTTACAACAATTCAGTTTGTTTATGTAGTAAGTATACTGTATAATAATCAACATCAATTTTGAATATTATCATGACATACCTGATATTATTAGAGGACATCCCACTATTCCTTGATAAACTTTCATTACCAGATTCTTCATCTGTCTCAGATATTTTCACTTTCTTGATCTACAGTGTGTAATGATCAGGATAATGCTAGCAATAAAGAATAATACTCCAGTGGCAAGCAGGGAGGCTGCAATGATTATATTATGAGGTTTCGAATTGACTGACGCAGACTCTGTTTCCTGCTCGATAATCTGGCCTCTCTCTTCTATTTTTCTATTTGAAGGTTTCGTATTACGTTCTAAGATAAAGATAAAATGATATCACATAAATCCATAAAGCTGAATTTAACATAACAATTGTAATACATATTAATTGTTGTGAATGAAAAAATATTGTTGGGAATTGATTATCATTAGGTTTAATAATGATTGTTGTAAATTTTATTGCCCGACCTAAATGTTTTATGATCGGCATATGGAAATATACAATGTTATTTCTAATGATAAACAGATCAACACTAAATTAGTCAGCTATGAAACATTGTGTGGAATTAGTTAGATTATTTCAATAATTTTATTGCTACTTACTAAAGTTGAATGGATGTCTATGTTTGGCAGTAAATGGTTTACGAATGTAACGTTTACGGAATACTTCATTGTTTAGATTACTTGAATCCATGTACTCTTGCAGTTGGTTTGTAGGAGGATGATCTGGTGCACTATAAAGTCTCTTCCTTACACTTGAGAATTCCTTGCTCAGATATTGTAAGCCTTTTTTAATCATATTAGCTAACTCTGGTGTATGTTGTACGATATATTGTACAGCTCTGACGTAAAACCCATCTGCTGTTTTTATTGGTTCATCTCTCACACTTTGCTGGTTGGCATCTACAATGATTTAGTACTAATAACAAACAAAATGACTACTATTAACTTATACCATGATGATGTCACGTCTTCTTTTGAGTCCTCCTGCTGTAATTGAAAATTGTTTGAATTTTGTTAATCTGATTGACATGGTGGCGGCTTTGTGTCGTAGTTTCCATTGGTTGAGACAACCTTTCCTTGACCATGTTTTGCTTTTCATTCCGTTGGCCTAAATGAAACATTCCTGTTCCTTGTCTACTGTCAGATTGATAGATTTTGTTATGTTGTAATATGTCATACACCGTCTTGGGGGAGTGCTGCATAGTATTTAAATATTAAATAAAGAAACAGAAATAAAAAAAGACTTGAAAAATTATCCAGTCTAGCAGTAGTAATGTAATCACAATAATATATCAATTACATTTGATTTTGAATGAAAATTGAGTAATTTATGAATTAATGAATGTATGTACACTCTGAGTTTTAATTTCTATTACGTATTTAGCATAAGATACATGTGAAAAATAAGACATATATTACACGGTTATAAGTATTAGCTAACTTCATTTAAATAGTATTTTTTTAAAGATTAAATAAATTCTGTTATAAAAATTCTCTGAGAAGTACTATTTAATTGATATTATGTACAGCCAAAATAGCTAATAGCTAAATATGTACACTTACGTAAATCATCTGGTAAGGAATCTGTTGTGGATACAGCTAATTTTGGCTCTTGTGTTCTGTATATTATTTCTTTCTTTTGAGATGTAATGTAATTGTATCTATTACTTAAGTCCATTTGCTGTTTTTGAATATTTGTTAAATCTGCATTGACATTGTAACTTGGTGATTTGCTCGGAATGGGTTGAGGCGGCATCCATTCCTTGATCATTTTAGAGTGTTGTTTAGTCTGTCCATAATGATGTGTTTCAGTTCCGAAATTGCTGTCAATTTGTTTGTTCATGGTATTGTTTCAACTTACGTAAATTTAGTGGAGTAGTTGGTGAGCTTTGGTCAAATGATTTCATATTATTTCTATCTGTTATCCAAGATTCCATTTGCTGTTGTGGACTAGATATTGAGTCTTGACTAACATATTGACCTCTTTGCATACTTTTTGGTTTCTTATCTTGACCTAAATGAACTGTTTTTGGTATAAACTTTCTGTTAGTAGTCTTATAGTTATTCTGTGATGAGATTTCATTTGACAATGTATCAGATTTGGAGAAAGGATTAGATTTTATATCAGAAAGCTGATGTCCATTTACTACTTTGGCTACATCATGTTTGTTTCGCAGATAGGTATTCAGTCCATCATATTTCACATCTAATACGGTATTTACTGGGCGTACAGGCCTCCCATTGGCATACCATTGAAGTAAGTGCTCGGAAAAACTGGTGTACCTCGCTAATATAGTAGTATAAATGGAATTGCCCAATCTCTCTTGAATTAAATCTGTTATGTTGACTTCAAATTTATCTGTAAATAGTACATACGAATAGGATAATAAGTCAATGTCTTCTAATGTTTGTTTATGGCATTGTGATCAATTCTTAAAATTGCTTGCATATTTCAAACATTATTTCACAGAAGCACCAAGGCTGCGAACCCTCACCATTACTAAACACTTGCTAGCTATTACAAAGACCATAAGAATAATTGATTTGGAGTAGTATCAATATGAAAGCTATGTCAATATGATGTTCACACACGTCAATGCATAAAGCTTGAGCAAGTCGATATGCAACTCATGAAGTGAAACTGTATATGTTAATGCTGTCTTCATAAAAGAAGCTTAACATACCAGGTTCACTCACCTCACCAGTAGTTTCAAAGGGAAATTCCAAGCACTCCAATTAATCAAGAGTATATAACGTATTCAAATTAGCAATATAAACCAGTACTACATAATATATACACCAGTTTCTAAAATGTTTTCCTTACAATTAGATAGGTATCAATATCAGGCTGCAGTCATTGATACCACTTACACAAATCTGTTGGACGTCTGATTTTTGGATATTGTTGTCATGAGAATTCACACCATGTTGTATGTTGCTATCTTTCAATTGATGTTCATGATCAGCAGATGTGCCTTGGTTGGGAATTTGCAGTGGCAGCTTTGCTTGTGTCTGTTGATGAAGCCATTCAGTAAACCGGTTATTCAGTTTTCTATCTTGACCTTCTAGATCTCCATGGTTTTTTCCAGTATTTCTGTTTTCGCTACTACTTAGTGTCAAGCTACTTGGTGAGGTCTTCTTAAAAGTATTTTCATGGGATGTGTCTTGATCTAAAAAATTCAAAGCATTACTCAGATGATTGTATGCATGTATATGTCAGTCAGTCAGTCTGTCTGTCCGTCTGTCTGTCAGATCCTAATTATTTTAATTAAAAAAAATATATGCAACACAACATTAGTGTTAAACTTTTCACGAGACAAAGCAATTAAGTTCCATTGTGTGAAAAGCTTCATATATTCACTTCAAGTAGCTATAAAGAAATTATGTACAGTAATTACTTTCCTATTGTAATATTGTGGAACTCACTAAAATCTAGTGGGAGAGTACGTGAAATAGTTGTTCTTTGAACAATTTTTGTGTCAATATTCTGTTCTATAGATTTAGAATGAACGGGTAGGTGTGTCCAATATTGATGGTACTTTGTAGATTCTTGTTCTGTTCTGAATGAATTGCTTTTTTTTAGGAATTTCCTATTATTTTACTTTGTTTCTCCACAAACCAACTTGGAGACTAGTAACAACAAGTAAAATAATAGGAAATTCCTAAAAGAAGCAATTCATTCAGAACATACATTATCTGTACCATTTGTTGATGATGAGGAATTTTTAATGTATCCTTCCACTTAGTACCATTCACTTCGAGCATAAAGGTTCCATATGTATGATTAACATCGTGTTTGAATCTCAGATAGGAATTAAGTCCATCATATTCAACATTAAATACTGTGCTTGAGGGGTCTACAGGTTTCCCATTAACATACCACTGAAGTAAACGCTCAGGAATTCCAGCATATTGAGCTAATACAGTAGTGTAAATGGAATTGCCCAATCTTTCCTGAATTAGATCTGTTATGTTTACCTCATGTTTGTCTGTAATAATGTAAAACGTAGTGCTTTTAACTCATTAAAAAAGTCACTTGAATGTGTTATTAAAGAAATGGTAGTTTTCATGCAAAGGTTGTAATTTACATTAGTTTGAGAAGCTTATATTTAGTACAAAAGGAAGTTAAGCATTTATTCACAGTACACAGCTTATTTGTGTGCTTCTACACTAATGGTAGTAATAATTGCATAGGTAAAAACTAAGATTTTTTTGTAAATTTGAAATCATACCTTATTTTTCTAATAAATGTGTATACAAGAGCATAAATGGTGTGAGTTCTAACAATCTCTATGAAAAGATTGACGAAAATAGAATTTAAGGAGTACTATGACTTTTAAACTTGACATTTCATATACACTTTGTAGCATTTTAATGTTGAAGTGCAGCAGAAATAGCAGCACAAGTTAGCAATAAGAAGAACTTGTTACATTACAGAAGGTAGCATAATGATTATAAATTCGTGGTACACAAAGTAGAGAGTTCAATAGTAAGCTGGTGTTTAATCAACTGCGTCTTTCATGATACACGTAATGACATTAAGTACTTTATTGCAAGCTAAAATAAATCTTTAGAACTTCAATGCATTGTTGTGTACTCAATAATAATAATAAGACTCACTTGATGTGACTAGTGTCCTTAGTGATAATTTTGTACTAGTATTTGTTGCACAGCTGTAAAACCCTCGTTCTTTGCATCAAAGTGATCTATAGTAACATTAGCGGATTAATAAGTGTGGTGATACTCCATTCAGAAAATTGTAATGCAGATCTAGAGTAGTATTGATAAAAGTAATTCAAAATTCTGAGACTTGCAGTTTAGTGTAATTTTAGCATTGTAAGGAACTTTGAACAAGTGACGTTGATATTTTTGAGGGATTCCATTGACTTCTACCTCTAAATTACCTGTTTCAAAAAATGGTAGCATATTCAGTCATTACAAAATATTTTAACAACTGATACAATTAAGGATTTTAAAAATTATCTTTTTTATTGAATAGCTACCTTACAAACTGGTATTACTTTGTAACTATTAGCCAATAATAATAATAATTAATATTAATCATCAATTAATTAGTAATAATAATAATTACATTATTATTACAGTTATCGAAGATACAGGTTTTTAATTTTAATGTCACTTACCCTCAGCCATATTTAGATTAAGAATGTATATGTGACAGTCTACAGGAAAACGGGCACAACCCGCACCCTTGGTCACATATAAATAACAAGATGATCTCCATTTTGTTATAGCACCTTTTTATCTCAAGATAAACGCTACTACTACTCACGCTAAGTTAAAGCTGCTGAGTGGGTGGGGCCACGCTAGCTTACCGCGCGTTGTTCCAATGTTCAGCGATGCCACTTGTAGATAAACTAAATGCTTAAAATGTATGTACTAGTAATGTGTTTCAGCACTAATGACGAGCGAGCCATTGCGCAGGTCACGTTTCACTTTAGGTCCTATATGCCGCGACGCTCACGTCGCCGCGTACGCCACGCGATGCGAACAAAGCAAACGTGAATATCGCAAATACGCTCGGGGCCCACCTCAGTTATCGTTGTTTAAGTGTAGAGATTTTGTTTTATGTAAACTATACCAATAGCAGGAAACTGCTATAGA
>WLWI01004655.1_pt1 | contig 11562 bp, 6 predicted proteins | sample 6701501 | NCBI WGS metagenome assembly WLWI01 (sample SAMN12718690, study PRJNA515312) | sponge metagenome | isolation source: marine sponge | host: Mycale hentscheli | place: New Zealand: South Island, Marlborough, Capsize Point | collected 2014-11-01
ATTCAGGTATGCAGCTGTAGGCAGATAGTTATTACCCCCTTTCTTGTACGCAGAATTGCGTATTTGGCCTTTCGGGGACAAAATACGGAGGTACGCAAAATTGCGTATTTGGCCAGTAATCGGTTAAAGGGAATTTTCTGGACCGCTCTGACATGAGCCTTCAAATGGTACAAACCCAGGTAGCGTAGCTACTTCCATTCAAAAGTTATTAATGGTTTTTACCGAACCAGGACATATTATAGAGGATATAAGCTATTATTAATTATACATGTCATTTGGTATAATATGAATTGGTGTGGAAGTTAAACACCCCGTTTTACTGAGTAATAACATAAAATTTAAAAAACAATCTTTACACATTTGTGGTTTGTTGCTGGGTAACATAATTTGTGGTTTTCAAAATCTATAACTCATTAGCAACATAGTTGTTGGTCCTTGGTTAATTTATTATGATTTTTTATAACTTGATTATTGCCTCAAATAAATTCACCGGTAAAATGGTTAATAGAAGGAAGGATGCTATTAATAAGGAAAAAAAAAGTGAAATAATAGTTCAAGATTTATTAATTTCTAGCAATATTTTAGTATAATTTTACTGTGATTGGTCTAATTTTTTTATTGTCTTCTAGTTAAATCAAATTATTTTGATCAAAATGTTGATTAATTCACAATGTCTAGGTGCCATAACTCCAGAGAAGAGTGTCTCTATAAGTGACGTCACAGCAGCCATAATGGGAAAAGAGAGCATAAAACGAAAAATAGCCAATATTCTCCTGCAAGGACTTCCTGAATCTGGAAAGACATCGTTATTGGATCGTCTCCTGCATAAACCATTTCGTGTATACTATCCCTCAACTGGCATTAGTGAAAGAATAATATTAGTTGATATAGTCCCCTCCTTCACACATACTACAATTCACACTGGTGAGGACAACTCATGGAAAGTCGCAAACTTTGATGAGTCTGTGGTTTCTCAACTGGATAGTTGCAAGGGGTGTATTCCTAATTCTGTTGATGAAGAATCTCCACTGCATTCAAAAATGACTCCAAACCATCTAATGTTGGATACTAATGAATTAGTATCTGACATTGAGTGCAATGTGAGAGAAGTGCTCAGCAAGCACAATATGAAAAATATTGCTGATTTGCATAGGACTAGTTCAATTTATATCAGAGATACTGGTGGACAGGTGGAATTTCAAGAGAGCCTTTCCCTTCTGATCTTTGGTCCATCTATTTTCATCTTTGTCTTGAAAACTAATGTAGATATCTATGGAAAAAATACAATCAAGTACAGATCGCCCACTGGAGAAATTATCAACCATTATAAATCTACAATTTCAACAATGGACGCCCTCATTCAATTCCTAACCAGTGTTTCTGCCATTCATACCACTGAAGAGGGTGTATTTCAGGTAAACGGTACTTCTGTGTGTCACAAGCCTATGGTCTTTATTGTAGGTACACATATTGACAAACTTGGTTCAGAGGCTCAATCTATCCTTAGTAACATTAACAGTGCCTTGTACAAAATGATTCATGAAAGAAAATTCAATCATTTAATCCACCTTCCCAATAGTCCTTGCAGGAAATTAATGTATGAGATAGATAATGCTTGTGAAGATGATTCAGGTTTTCAAAATCTTCGTTCTGATATCAACCAGTATATCAAAGATAGAGACGAATTTTATATTGAGTTTCGTGTGAGCTTCCTTCTTTTCTGCCTTGAATTGAACAACATCAAAGAAACAATTTTATCTAAGGATCAATGCAGAACATTGGCAGCAAAGTTCAATATTGAAGATAAGGAGATTGACTCTCTTCTCCACTTCCTGCATTTCAGAGTTGGAATAATTCAACACTACAATGTCAAAGAAGTATCTGATATTATTATTAAAGAGCCTCACGTTCTTTTCAATAAAGTCACAGAACTCATTCTTAAAACATTTTTATCTTCAGGATCTATTTCAATGAGTGAACAAGAAAGCTTATGCAAGAAAGGCATTTTAGAAGAGTGTGCTTTTGAGAACCTTTTGAGCAAGGAAGATCACATTACACCTCAACAATTCCTTTTGTTTCTTCGGCACCTTCGTGTAGCAGTTACTTTCACAGACAGGAGTGGATTGCGGAAATATTTCATTCCTTTGATTTTGAACCATGTCCCTAAGTCGACATCAGAAACAGTCAACAATGGTATTGCCTCTCTTGCTATCACTTTCCAGCTTGGTCACTGTCCTAAAGGTCTCTTTGGTATGCTCATTTCTTTTCTCCTGAATCCAGAAGGAAACCAAGAGCTCACTTTTGACTTGTTGGAAGACTGCATATATCAAGACCAAGTATCTTTACTTGTGAGTTCCTCTGAAGATGTTGACCAAATCTGCCTCAGAAGTTGCATTTCTCACCTGGAAGTTAGTGTAGTCTTAGAAAACTATCCTCCTGCCAGTAACTCTGCAACGTATGCCCGTAGGGCAACTACTCCCAATGAAGTCTGTAACAACGTTCGAGTAATGTTAGATAATTGTATTCAACTATCGCTAAAGAAGCTTCACTATAGCTGTGATAAAGTGGGCACTGAATTTAGTTTGACGTGCCCTCTGAAATGTGGCTTACTGCATGAAGTAAAGAAGGGAAAACATTCTCTCTACATGCGTTGCAGAAAACATGGCAAGCTGACAATTTCAGAGTCTGGATGTTCATGGTTTAATGAAGGTAAATAATTATAACAGCATAATAAGTTCACACATACTTATTCCATGGGACATTTGCATGTAGGTAATTCTGTGTCTTCACTTATGTCACCAACAGAAGTGGATTCTGCTCATACATCAAGTAAACCTTCGCATAGCTATTTATAGATAATGTTATTAGTGTATAATTATTACAATCACTATAGGTAGAACATCAATGAGAATTGTCACTTCAGAAAATAAATTTCCTAACCAGCAAGCATCCAGCAGCAACAATTCCTTTGTGGCATCTCAGTGTCCAAGATGTTCTGCAGTTTTTACTACACCAGGTAACTAAAACTATGGTTTAAATTCTTATCATTATTTGTTGTTTGTTTGTTTGTTTGTTTTTTAATTCTAGATCTTGCCTTTTCTTTAAGAAATTTAACTTTGCTGGAGTGGACTGACAAAGATGGCCAGTCACAGACTCTCAGAGTGAGAGACGAAATAAGTGCTAAGTGGCAAGATGTTGGAGATTTACTTGAACTAACTCCAGATCGCTTACAAGGTATTGGTAGCCAGCGTCAAGGAGATGTCAGGCAGTGTTGTCGAGAGGTACTAATAGACTGGATAAAAGATGGATCTCCTTATTATCCACCAACTTGGGAGGGATTATTAGAATTACTTGTACACTTAAAACTTAGCTCAACTGCAGACACCCTAAAATTAGCCCTAAAAATGTCTTAAAAATGTTTATTGTAATCTTCCAATAATTTTTTATATTTCTTTTTCTTCTATTTTTATCTTAAAAGAACAATATAAATGAGCTGTATTAAGTACACTTGCAGCAGCGTAAATAATTACTTGGCTGCATCAATAAATGTCATATAATTGTCCTCCCATTACTGAGCCATGTATATCTGGCTGTCATCTATTGATGCAGGTTCAGGTTCTGACATGATATATACATAATAACTTGGCTTAGCATGTAAAGCGGAGCGAAAGCAAAAGTCTGATACTTTTTATGAATTTCAGTGAATGAGAGGCTTACGCAGGCTGGCCAAATATACATGCTCACGTGGAGTAATCAAATATTATGCGTGCAGGGTGGACCGTTAGTCTCGCGGGCCAGACCCCCTTTCCCTAATCACTCTGCTCGGAAGGAGCGATTAGGTAAAGGGTCTGGCCCGCGAGACTGGGCGGACCGCATAGCAAGTGTGAGTACGTGTATCGTAACTGGGCCGCGTGGCATAGACACGCGACATAGTGAAAGCCTTGCAAGTGTCTTTGGTAGTACTGTGTGTTTTACTTTGATAACTACGCGTGAGCGGAGGAACTGCGTCACTTGAACTAGTCAGGTATGTGGCGGAAGAATGGTGCGGGGAGCGGTGACAGGATCTCGGCGGGCCACCGAGGACGCACGAGGGTAAGTAGTCGGAGATAATTGGCGAGCAAGGAAGCGAGCGAGATAATATTAGGGGTGGACAAATGAAAATTGGGTATATTATGTTATATATATTCCACCCTAGATATCTTCACAATGTTATCTTTAGGTAGGTGACTGTGAGATAACCCACGTTATCACATAGTGTTATCTCATGGCTGTATTGCTGTATTGCACAAGCTCATTATCCTAGTAGTTATAGCAACCTGTCAAGTTCAACACTTTTCCCTGTTTTTACAGCTACCTTCCTCTGGTGTAGCCTACCCAACCTGGTTAGAGAGGCTGCTTTACCTGGTGTGAGTTAAGGTCCTAGTACAAACTACAGTAGTGAAGATATCTAGGGTAGAATAAACCAGTCATTACACTCGGCAGAGTGATATGGCAGGATATTTTACTCGCCTCTGGCTCGTGAAAATAAATTAGCATGGTCATGAAATATTTCACCATATCACACTCTGACTCCTGTAATAAGTACTATGTATATAAATGTATATATGGATGGTACCTATGCTTCTCTCAAAAGCGTGGGGACTTTTTTTTTCCAATTCAAAGAGTTGCGGGGAGTGGTTACTATGGCAATGGATCCCCTTTATTACGTAATTTAAAAACTCGACATTTTTTAGTAGCTTGAGTGTTAGAAGTTAAAATCAAACTTTTAAAATTACAAAAATAACTCTGGCCTTTCATTTTTGTAGTTGAGAGCTTGTTGTCAAGAGAGACTGGTAATTCAGATAGTCAGAATGGCTTCAATTTGATACTACAGAAGTTACTACTACTCAAGAAAATGAGGTAAGAAAGTAATTTTGTATTTGTTTGCTAAAATTAATTGTCTTTTGTTTTGTAGCTGAGAGTTTGATGTCAAGAATTACTGGTAATTCAGATAATCAAAATAGCTTAAATTTGTAACTACAGAAGTTACCAATACTCAGGAAATTGAGGCAAGCAGTAATTCCATATTTGTTGGCTAAATAACACTGGCCTATTTATTTTGTAACTGAGAGCTTGTTCATGAGTTACTGGCAATTGACGTAGTCAGAATTGCTCAAGTTTGATACTGCAGAAATTACCATTACTCAGGTAAGAGTGTAATTTATTATTTGTGTTGCTAAAATTAATGGTCAACTGCTATTATACTGTTTTGCATGAATTAAAATATAGATTATGTAGTAACAATACTGTAGTTTTAACTAGGCAGGCTCGCTCGCCATTTGTGCTCAAGCACGTCACTAGTACATATATATGTATGTATGGATGGTGCATATGCCCCTTAAACGCGCGCGCGGGGAACATTTTTTCTCTTAAAAACACGACATTTTAAGCTTGACCCCAGTTTATTCTGAAACTACAGCATTAAGCAAGCCTTACTTTAAACTTATGCTCCTAAGTGTGAGAAAATTCCTGAGAAAACTCTTGCTTTTCAAGACACAAAAAGTTGATTCGACCGGTTACTATGGCATTGAAGACCCTTTTCCAGACTTAATTTCAAAACTTCGCCGTTTTAGGAGGGATACGGAGTGCAGATTGTTGGTTGTCAAGAGCCATTGGTTGTCAGAATGCCGTAGTATTAATGCTAAGGGAGCTACTACTATTCTAAGGAAGCTGAGGTAAGTACGTAATTCCATATTTGTTAGTTAAATATGCAAAAATAACTCTGGCCTTTCTTTTTTTGTAGCTACGAGCTTGTTGTCAATAGTGACTGGTAAATAGTCAGAATGGCTCAAATTTGGTACTACAAATGTTCAGGACTCAAGAAGCCCAGAACAGGCATAGAGAACACTCAAGTAGAACTTATATATTTCATTGATCAGACTGGACAAACTTCTTTGAGCTGTTTGACTCCACTCTAAGAACAAGAGGCAAACACCTAAATGATATGGAGAAACGATGCCTACTGTTAAAGGCTATATCCACGGAGGAAGCCAAGAAGACAGTACGCATACACGCCAAAGGAGATGATGGCTACGACAAGGCAGTTGAAGCTCTGATCCACGACTATGGCAGCCCCAATATACTTTATCCTCACCACATGTGGGAACTAGTTACGGATGAGACCTACACGTACACTCGGGATGGCATCAAGAGGCGTTATCATCTCAACTATCTGGCACTAAAAGAAGTGAAAGGAGGCACTCTCTCACAATTTTTGGCAGCCCATGCATTCTCAAACTTCGATGACAAGTTAAGGGAAGAATGGACCAAGCATGCACTTCTCCCTTAAGTTGCAGACACTGCCGAGGACGACACCACACTCTTCTACATAAAGACAGTAAGAACTCAGAATAACCTACTACAGTAACGAACTCATTCGTGAAGGCCCTCACTCAAGATGGTCAGGAAGCTCAAGTCCAAACTCATCAGTCAGTGGACAAAAGCACAGCAGCTCCTCTTGCTCCTCCGGAGTTCTGTTTTGTGGACACAGCAGTGGTCCATGTGGTACATGGTGATCATCACCTTCCAGCTAGAGCAGCACTGGATTCTGGTTCTGGAGTCTCACCCATCTCAGAAAGCTTTGCTTCACAACTCAAACTCCCACGCTATCCGCACAGAGTGGTCGTCGAGGGAGCATATGGTGGTGGAAGCAGGAAGCATTATGTGCAAGCCAGGCTCCAATCGCTCAGCAAGCCTGAGCAATTCGTGACACTAAAGTTCACTGTAATTCCTAAACTCAAGAAATCTAAACCTCCTCACTCAAAAGAAGCAATCCTCGCTGAACCTGCAATCCGAAACCTCCAGCTTGCCGATCGAGATTTAGGAGGACCTCTGGACTTAATCATCTCTTCAATTGATTGCTGCAAGTGTATCACCAAAGACTTCATATATTACCCCGAAGTCCAGATCGCAGCCACCAAGACCATATTTGGGTGGACCATTACCGGACCTCTAAAGAATGGCAAGTCTACAACAGCTCCTCTACTACAGACCCAGCCTAAGGAAGACAATCTTTACAAATCCCTTGAACCAACTTTGGGAACTAGACCAAGTCCCGGACTCCTCAATTCTCACTCAAGGAGAAACAGCTGTGGTGCAACGCTTCCGAATACACACCAAATCCAGGCTGATGGTCGTTACCCAGAGTTTTCAATCCTCCAGATCTCGGTGAATAAAGAATCAGAGCTATCCAACGCTTTAGACAGAACGATAAATCACTCAAACGAAAACACAAGATCAAAGACTTCAATGCAGTACTCAAAGAATACCTGGATCTTGATCATGCGGAGCCAGTGCCATCAGAAGCCAAGGATACACTTTCAGTCTACTATCTGCCAATCCACGGGGTGTTCAAAGAGTCTTCAACAACAGCAAAAGTACGAGCAGTATTTGATGCCTCCACCAAGTCTACAAATGGTGCTTCATTGAATGATACTCTCGAAGCAGGCCCCAATCTCTACCCTCTCCTACCAGATGTGCTTATACGCTTTTGATGTCACAAAATTGGCCTGAGTGCAGATATTTCTAAAATGTTCAGGAAATATTACTGCATCCATCTGAGAGAGACCTTCATAGATTTGTGATGAGAAATCAGGATGGTCAGATCACAGACTACAGAATGAACGCCTCACCTTTGGGGTTAAGTCCTCACAATACCTGGCAACTCAGTTATTCGCCATCTTGCGGAACGTCATGTCTCATCACATCCAGAAGCAAGCCAAGCCATTTTATCGGACTTTTATGTGGACGACATCCTGTCCGGTGCAGAGACTGTTGAGGTAGCTGACCAATTACGACAACAGCTGTGTAACCTACTACAGCTAGCCGGTATGATTCTACGCAAGTGGAGGACAAGCTCACCTGAACTTCGAAGCCTTATACCAGAGGAGTTGATCGAAACAAAGGATCTAATACTTGCCACTCCAGACGCCATCCCTAAGGCCCTGGGAATCCACTGGGATGTAGACAAGGACAATCTTCATGTATCTACTCCAGTGTCCATTACCAAGGAAAAAGTCACAAAGAGAACGATAGCCTCAAACGCCGCCAAGGTTTTTGATGTTCTCGGGCTGTTTGCTCCTGCACTTCTCCCTGCTAGAGTGCTGCTGCAATCTCTGTGGAGGATACCTCTGAAGTGGGATGAACAAGTTCCTGATGAGATTGAACAGAAATGGACAGAATGGGTGACATCACTTCCTATCATTACCAACTTTGCGATCCCAAGGAGAACAACACAAAATGCCCCTTAAAGGCGTGCGTGGGGAACTTTTTCTCCTAAAAACACGGCTTTTTAGGCTTGACCCCAGTTTATTCTGAAACAACAGCGTTAAACAAGCCTTACTTTAAACTTAAGCTCCAAAGTGTGAGAAAATTCCCGAAAACGCTTGCTTTTCATGCAGGACATAAAAAGTTGCTGAGACCGGTTACTATGGCATTGAAGACCCTTTTCCAGACTTTTTTTTTAATTTTTTTACTTCGCTGTTTTAGGGGATACGAAGTGCCGATTCTTGGTTGTCAAGAGCCATTGGTAGTCAGAATGCTGTAATATTAGCTAAGGAGGCTACTATTACTCTAGGGAAGCTGAGGTAAGTACATAATTCCATATTTGTAAGCAAAATATACAAAAATAACTCTGGCCTTTCTTTTATGTAGCTAAGAGCTTGTTGTCAACAGTGACTGGTAAATTCAAATAGTCAGAATGGCTTAAATTTGATATTGCGGAAGTTACCACTGCTCAAGAAAATGAGGTAAGAAAGTAATTTTGTATTTGTGTACTAAAATTGATGGTCTTTTGCTTTTGTAGCTGAGAGCTTATCAAGAATTTACGGTAATTCAGATAGTCAAAGTAACTTAAATTTGATACTACAGAAGTCATCAATTTTTTTGTGGGGGACATTCCCCAGACTTTGATAAACAAGAAACTTTAGAATTTACGGTCTGATCTTGGGCTGCAGGCAAGCAGGCTGGAATGTGTTCAGGAAAGGAAGCTAGCATGCTAAACAAGTACACAGCTCCATACAGCAGTCTGCTAGCAAGGAGGTGCAGCATAGGCTAAAGATAGTGTGGCATTGAACCTTAGCGGACTGTAGTCACTAATTCGTGACAGGCATTACGTACCGCGCATATTGGAGTCATAAATATGTAACAATGCACGTACATTAATAGAAGACGGTTGTCACAAATTCATGACGTGTTTGTTCAAGCTATATTTTTCTACTAACAGTTTGTGTAATGTGCACACAATACCAGTAGCTTCTACTAAGAAAGGAGCAAGATTGTTGTGTACCTATCTGCTGAGAACTGTAATGTTTGAGGATAATGCAACAATAACCATTATTGCGATAGTGAAAATGATCATGGATTCAAAGGTCACAACAACAGTGAACCGTTTCAGGGAATAGTGACTACAAGTAGCAGTGAAAATGATCATGCTGCAATGCTTACTGCCAATGCAGTAAGTATTGGCAGTCCAGGAAATGGGTGTGGCTAAGACACTCAAAATAGATGCCCATCAAGCCAGAGTTGTTGACCAGAGCACTTGACATAACAGCCGTAATGAAGGCAGAGGTAGAAACAGGGGGAGTGGAACATGCAGACCAATGAGTATCACTAGAATATGCTATAAATAACAAATGAAAAAAGTGACATAAGGTAAACTCTAGCTTTAGTATAAAAGAAAGTATAGTAATACCAAATTAATCATTAGAGCTTTGACATTTACTATCTAATAACCTAGATTAGCCATTGCTTCGGTATCTAAATATATTCACAAGAATAGCCAGCAAAACTAAACTGGTCAAATACAATCTATGCTAAATTCTTGCCTAGACTCATGCTAAAAACAATCTACTAACGCATTACCATAGCTACTAGCCTACAGGTATCATGCTAGAGGTATACTAGCACTCACTGTTTTTTCTTACTCCATGCCGCACGCTCCACTGGTAAAATGTCGTCTCTGTGAATGAGTTATTATTACGCGTGTGTGTATTTGTAAATAAAGTGAGACTGCGGTGTTTGCTTCTATTTTTTTCTGAGCAGTGTTTAAAGTGCATGCACACAATCATTCTAGAAACATCCTCTAGAGTAGAAGGTCCTGAAAGTATGCAAGATGAAATTACAATTTGGCATCAGTATGAGGACAAATGGTGACGGAAAGTGAGCATAGCCATCTTGAGAAGTTACGTGAGTTTTGGGGGCCAAATGATGGCTAAGTCAGCCTTTCTCAAACTGAGAGGGACATAGGGGATTGGTAGAAGGAGAGAAACTCAGTGAGTCCATGTTGAAGGCAAGTAAAGAAGAGAAGAGGTTTATTGAGACATTGATCTCCCTGTACAAAGAACCTACAAGGATGCCTCATGGGAAAGAAACATCAAGAAAACGGAAGATTTATATTTTAAAGCATTTACTTCTAAAATTTTCATGTCCAAGACATCATTCTGGAAAGATACGTGTGAACTGCACATTGTTTTATCATTTATGTACAGTATCACTGTAAAAAACGGGGTGTTTAGTTACACCCTAAGTGGGGTGTACTGGAACACTTTTTTGCATTGGGGTGTATTGTTACACTCATAGGGTGTACTGTTACACTTACACTGCGAAACACTCTATGATCATACCAAAAAGAGTGTATTTTTGTCAGGAATAATAGGTAACACCCTTTCAGGAATACTTTTTTTTACATACCAACATTTTATAATGAACCTGTTGACTTATAATAATTTTCCATTATTATTTGTTGTTGGTTTTGTTTTATTTGTTGTTTCATTTTCCATTGCAGCAATAAAGGCAAGCTGGTATAACATGGAGCTGTGGATGAAGAACATAAATATTCATACTCGTTACTGTTGTACTGTGCCAAGTATATTTTATTCATTTGATCACAAATAAACTGAGAGTCATTAAAAAAAAATCTTTACTAGCCAGTCAGAGGGAGAAATGGTGAGCTTTAAGTTCTACAAAAATGTGCCTTGGTTTCTGCAATTTGATAGCCTCTCACCACACTCCACACTGCTTGAAGGTGCTCGTTTTAACTAATTGTTTTAGTTAAATTCTTGCATTATATTATTAAACAAAATTAGAAAGCTAGGAACTGTAACATGGCTGATAATTAATTGAAGAAGAATCCCTCATAAGCGCAAGCATATCCAGTGTGCATACTACTGCACAGTTTTATAACTGGTGCAGTTTTTTACTTGATCATCACTCAGGTCCCAGGTCCTTCCAGAGAAAGGCACAATTAGATAAAGACCCCACCTTGAGTTTATAATGTCCCTCCAACGGCATTGATGAAAATGTAGCTACGTTAAATATTTGTTAGGCTATACTGTTGCGTAGACATAGGCGGCTCTGTGCATCTTGAACTACCGCCTTCAGGCCCTAAGTACTTCGCTTGCGCGAGACGCCGGACCGTTAAAATAAGGCTGTTCCTCCTCGCAAAGATACTGCATTTTCTCATGGAAAACCCTTTTCCAATTACGTGTAGGTAAGTATCGCCGGGTTAAATAAGTTTAAAACGCT
>WLWI01004657.1_pt1 | contig 11559 bp, 7 predicted proteins | sample 6701501 | NCBI WGS metagenome assembly WLWI01 (sample SAMN12718690, study PRJNA515312) | sponge metagenome | isolation source: marine sponge | host: Mycale hentscheli | place: New Zealand: South Island, Marlborough, Capsize Point | collected 2014-11-01
TTTTAAAATGCAGGAACAATTCAGCTTTTGGCAACTGCAGAAACACATTGGAAAAATGTAGGAAATATTCCTGCATTTCCAAAATGTAGAAACATTTCTAAAATGTAGGAACAATTCAGTTTTTGACCACTGCAGAAATACATTTGAATAATGCTGGAAATGTTCCTGCATTTCCAAAATGTAGGAAACATTGCTACTTTTTTAAAATGTAGGAACAATTCAGCTTTTGGCAACTGCAGAAACACATAGGAAAAATGTAGGAAATATTCCTGCATTTCTAAAATGTAGGAAACATTTCTACATTTTTAAAAAATGTAGGAACAATTCAGCTTTTGACAACTGCAGAAACACATTTGAATAATGCTAGAAATATTCCTGCATTTCCAAAATGTAGGAAACATTTCTACATTTTAAAAAAATGTAGGAACAATTCAGCTTTTGACAACTGCAGAAACACATTTGAATAATGCTAGAAATATTCCTGCATTTCCAAAATGTAGGAAACATTTCTGCATTTTTAAAATGCAGGAACAATTCAGCTTTTGGCCACTGCAGAAACACATTTGAAAAATGTAGGAAATTTCCTGCATTTCCAAAATGTAAGAAACATTTCTACATTTTTAAAATGTAGGAACAATTCAGCTTTTGACAACTGCAGAAACACATTTGAAACTGCTGGAAATATTCCTACATTTAGCATCTTTTTTTCTTTTCTTATTTACTTTGGAGGATGTTAAAGTATCCTATTGTATTCTCTTATAGTGACTTGACTATTGGAAACGGATTTTCAAGAAAGAACTATAGCTAGGATAAACAGCGATTAACCAAGGTAACTTACCACAGCCGCTAATAGGATAGAAAATGAACTCTGCTAAGTGTAAGACTTAACTGTGAATATCTGTCCCTGTCTCCACAGCTTTTGGTCTTTATTTTTTCTGGCTTTTTTCAAAGTCTTTTCTCTGAAATTTCAAATGTTTACATTTCCCCGGTGGGCAGGCATTGATTTCTTTTTAGAACTTTGCAGTAATATATTTATTCCACCCTCAATATATTCAGTGTGAATTCACACCATAAACAATGAGAACTCGTGCTTACATTAATGCTGAATTATTTTTTAAGTTGAGTTAATTCTAATATTATATTTTAATATCAAATTATTTTTCAAAAAAAGATTAAGGCATGTTCCGTGCCTGAATCCCAGATCTCATTAATCAGCGGACCAAAGTCTACTCACTTACCTTGCACACAAGGGTCCAACACATTTATAATGTAGATTACAATGATAATAGCATACAGTTTTTAACTGCAAATGAATATAATTAATGTTTGGTAAAGGGTCCATGCTATTCCCTTGAATGTGAATTTCATGCTAAGTGAGCATTCACTCTAGGCGGAAAGTGTGAAGGACACGCTATGCACTAATGGTGGGCATTCACACCACCAGTTTGGTGTGAATTTGGTGGGTTTTCATGCTATAAATTTTACAGTGCAGGCTTTTATTTTCATTATATATAATAATGAAATATATAATATTATGTATCTATATATATTATACCAATTTTCAATTGAGACTCATTAGTAAGAGTCTCGCTTTGCTCGCCCAGTTAAACACATTAATCAATAGTACAATACAATCAACGATGCAGCCTCAATAATGAGCTCACACGCAATAATACAAATAATACTCTCAACAATAAACTCACCACTAAAGCAACACAGCCTACTGAATATGAAATAATAACTCAAGCTCCAGCTTCTATGCAGACACTTCAGGAGAAGAAGAAAAAACATGGATTGAGGTAGCTCAGGCAATAGAGTTCCAAACGAGTTCTAAGACTATTCTAGACACCCTGTTCTAGAGACCACTCTGATCGCCATATGTTGGGTTATTCCTCCTTCAAGACATAAGTCAAAGTAAAGGTCGCTGCTACCACAGTATTGTATATATAAACTTGCCTCTAAATTCGATTGCAGCATGATTATGAAATTTAGCTAAATGCTTATATTATTCTAGAATTATACCAATGTGCATTATAATGTCTATTATTCTAGAAAGAATACTAGCATAATCTGACTATATGCAGTTAAATTTACAGTGACTACATGGATTATTTGAATGCAGTTATTGTGGTCACATGTGTGGCCACAATTATAGTGTGATCAAGACAAGTGTGAATAGGTAATTGTAGTTATAAATAATGGGTGTGGTCAAGGGTTAAGTTATTCATTGCTGTTGATAGTATGGATTGACAGTAGGTGGAATAATTATAGTTTGATTCATGCTTGATATGGTAATTCATGGGTTGATGAATATGAGTACGAGGTTGTTGTGTGTTCATGATGTGGGTATACTTCAGGTCATGTGAGGTGAATAGCTGTGTGAGGGCGTGGCAGTGTAATAACGATTGTGTGAGCAATCGGCTACTCTGTTGGCAAGAGTGAGACATTCTAATGTTATCTCTAGGAAGTTCACAAGTAAGTAGCTTCATTACTCTGTTTTAGCTACTTAGTGATTTATGTGTATATTAAGTACATATTATTTTTTGAAGTTTGTTTACCTCTCTATACTTAGCTAAGTAGAATGTTTTCACATTGTTTATGTGATCATATACTTACCTTAACTCTCACCTCTACCCCTCTCTTACCATATTAGACCCTTTGTATATACACCGTCTTGCATTCGAGACAGTATCACGGACTCGGCTACCCTGGTAGTGACAAGAATAACAAAGTTACTAAAAATAAATTAAGAAATACCGGAAATAAATATGAATAGGAGTGATACACAAGTAGCGTTCAAAATAGGTAGATAAGTTAGAATAAAACAGAAAAAGCAAAACTATGGCAATATAAATAAGTTTGTTTGACATCGACGAACATCGACGAACAACGACATTAGCATTCCTTCGGAGGCGTATCAATGTCCAGTATCTTCTGAAGTCCTCCTTTGCAAGGTTTCTTCAGCCTGAACAGGGGGAGGGGGGAAAGGATGAAGATGCTACAATGACACAAAGTATATATGTTTTCCTGACAGTGAAACATTATTAAAAAAAACGAACCCACAGACTTCCTGAACGGACACAGTCATTCACATAGCAAACACTCTAGCACACCCGAGAGAGATCATGTGACCTCGTCTATTTGTTTCACAGCTGTTTTATAATTGTAGCATCCATGCTCATTAATGTTTATAATGTTCCTTGATGAGAAGCAGCAAATTTTCCTGCTATGGTCCCAACAGTATATATAATATATATCTCAACATTTGAAGTTAGAAGAAACTTCTATTGCTTGTTTCTTCCCTGCCTGGTGGAAAAGAATTTGAATAAACTAATAACATATAATCCTAGTTTTTTTTATCTGAGTTGCTTGCCCAATTGTTTATTTCTGACAGGTACTTATTTTAAAAATAGAAAAAATTAATCAATTTAGTAGGTTTGCAAACTCTTTTTGCTATCATGTGATCTTGACATTAGTCTTGAAACATACATTTACTAATTATTTTAACTTGTACTAGTATGTGTAAACAATATGGTGTATTTAGAAGGTGATAACAAGATTTTATATAATATTATATATATAAGATTATTCATTGCCCGATTATTTAAGGTACCAATGCTCCAAATTATATTGTATTATTTAAATTGATCCAAAAGGTGAAACTTTTATAAGGATATCTTAAAAGATGATGTAATAATAAATATCAATTTGTATTCATTTGTGTGTTATATTATGGCCAGCCTGCAGAGAGTGTCTAAAGCCATGGCAGACCAGCCCACAGACAAGGTAGAGTTGTTACAATTAGCAAGTGCTCCACCACACCAGTGTTGCTTGATGTACTAACTTATGCAAAAAACCTCTCAACCACTTGGTGCTTTTAACTTGGTTCTGTTTAAATAAATCAATTCATTTATTTTCTCACTGACTTTTCTCACTACTGTAGTAGTCGTCACTGGATGATGGTTACCAAATGGGCTCAGTTTTCTGACACAGATCTATTCGTGAATACACACACAACCATCTGTTATTACTGACGATGCTTTACTTACTCATTCTGACAATGCCTTACCAGCACTGCTCAGCTCATGAATTGTTTATTATGTCATCATTGTCATTACTGACAGACAAGAGTATTATTGTATAGACAGCTACTACACAGAAGTGTAACTAATAAGAACATAATGATAATAATGGTAGAGAGTGAATAGTGCTCCAGTTTATTTTCTATATATTGATAATTTTAAAAGATCAATCATGTGACTACTTTTTATGTAATGTTCTTAATGTAGGTAGACTTACTTCATCCTCTGACGAAACTACAATGTGAAAAATTCTATAATTTTATGGATGACTGCTTCCCTCGGCACTGTGTGATACTAAATGATACGGTAGCAATATTGACCACTCGTTATGGAATGTACTGTGATGTTCTTCATATCGCCTCTGTTGATTTGAAGTCATGGAAAACTTCTACATTACCATATAAGCTTATGTCTCTCACAGCCTACAGGTCCCAGTTTGTGGCAGTGGGTGGATTGGATAGGTCTAATAGAAGAGCCACCAACCAATTGTTCACTAGTGATACTGGACTAGAGTGGCATCCATCACTGCCTCCCATGAGTACTAAACGATATTATGTTTCCTGTATTAGTACTAGATCTACACATGTACTAGTAGTAGCTGGAGGGCTTGGTTATAACACTGTTACCTTAGATATAGTGGAATTACTGTTAGAAGAACAGTGGCATACTGTAGATCCATTACCTAAACCATGTCGTTGTATGGCTGCAACTCTCCATCAAGATGAAGTGGTGTTTACAGATTGGTATTCAGCCACTATATTTAAGTGTGACTGTACCTCACTCATCTCATCCTGTACAGAATCCAATACCACCACTGAAGACACTCCACTGTGGGCACTCTTAGTGGCACCTGATAAATACACTACTACTATCTCGTATTCCTCACATCTAGTCAGTATGCATCATGATGGTATGATTAGAGTGTATTGCATTATCAACCAGTCATGGGTAACAGTTGCCAGGTTAAATGACATCTATTTTTGTGGAGCAGCTGTACTGCCTACTGGAGATCTGGTCCTTGCTTGTGAATATGGAGTTTACAGAGTGAAGGTATCAGGTGAGTAATGAATTATTATGCAAATGATAAGCGATGATTTAATACATACAAGTTCAAATTATTTAGTCGTCACTATAATATGTTTATTGTTTAGTGTCTTCCTATCACCCAGACAACAAGTTCATGTCTAATGTCCTGTCCAGACTAGAAGCAGTAATGGGTATTCAGATAGTATCTGTATTGGCCAGCAGTTACATCTCCAAATTAACATCTTCATCTGGAGTGACTGAGCTACTGCAAGAATTTGATGAAGAAGGAAAAAATATAGCATTGCCTGACCCGCTAATTGATCCTATCCGCTATGTAGAGGAAGTAATTGCCCAGTGGTCTAGAGGATATAGTGATCGTCTTCCAACATGGAGACAGTTATTTTTAGTATTACAAGATATTGGAGTTACAGAATTGAGTCAGCAAATGGAGGCTTTCATGAAAGGTAAAAAATATATGCAACTGAAGAGATTTGGGGCAAATAATGAAAACATTAACTGAGTAACTAGAACTTAATGGAAGGGATTTATTTCCAAAGAGGGACAATATGTAGGAGACTTCACTTAAATGACTAGTACTAATAATCAGACATGAATACTAAAATTAAGTCAGAGTTTCAAGAAAAGAGCCAGAAAGGGATATTATTGTTACTGACATCTACTAGACAAAGTGACTTGGACTTAGTTTGAGACTTAGATTAGATACACTGAGTGGACAATATAAAATATACTTGTCCACTCTGTGTAAGTCTTTAATCTAAGTCTTTCAGCTTGTTGTTACAGCCATTAGTTAAGTGGAGTGGATATTAATTGATGATGACTTGTTATTAATTTTGTTTAATAGTTTAATACCATATATCTTTAAAGTGATGCTTAAAGTGTTTCCTGTATGTAAACTTGCTTGGTATTCTGCAGTACATTATGAACAGGAATCAGATCTCTGATTAATGTTTAATTGAGCTAACCACTTTAAGTAGTGTGCATGCCCATTAACCTTCTCAAATTTTAATATTCTATCTTGGTGTAGTGTATTTTATTACTATTGTTTTTATCACAGTTATAAATAACAGTTTACCAACTTATCACTTAAACAAATAAACCACTATAAGCATGGAGAAAAAACTGTTACTTAATTTTTGTCACATTTAAAGTCATTTTACTGATGAATAGAAAAAAATGTATTTTATATAATTATATTTATATAATAAAACTACAATAAAAATATCTTGTATATTGTATGTATTTTGTTACAGGTGATGCACCGTACATTCATGCTTATCGCCACTTCATTTCTACTAAAGATGTCCTAGAGATGCTATTCCTCAAGTTTCTCTTTCTTGGTCAGCCACGACGAGGTAAAACTACAGCACGTCGCCGTCTTATGGGAGAGATCATAGATCTGATGTCTGCTGGAGAAGCAGATCAGCCTCATGCCAGCACTGGAGCAGTTGAGTCTGGCCATGACATGATAGTCCAGGGTCATGCAGGCAACACTGCAGTCATTACTGGACGCCAGTGGTCAGCAGCACACAATCTCACTGATGAAGCACGTATGTTGTTCCACAACTTTGTAGACTGCATGCAGTCAAAACCCACTATAGTGGAGCGAAGTTCAACTTCAGGAAGTCAGCCTAATAATGCAGTAGCTGTTAATACTGCCACTGAAGTTCAGGCCAGAGCAGTTGTTCATTCATCTCAAAAAGAACCAGAGCCTGGACTTGTGAAAAAGTTGTTCTCAAAATTCAAATCACTTATGTCAAGTCCTAAAAAGACAAATGATATTCCTGAAATCAGATCCCTTTTTAAGGTAGTTAGTGAGAATTCTGAGCTTTGGAAAGAGGTTAAGCAATCATTCAGAGCATTCGTTAGAATGGAAGATACAGGAGGCCAGCCTGAGCTTATGGACATGCTACCAGCGCTCACTGTAGGACCAGGTCTCTATTTGCTGTTCTTTAGCTATGAGTGTGACTTGAAAAAACATTTTGATGTTTTCTATCAAAATGCTGCAGGTGAGACTACAGAACTTGAGAAGTCCACTGTCACTTTAGAAGAAATGCTTCTTTCTTCACTTTCTAGTATCTCTTGCTCCAACTGCTTAGGTCATACCATTAGTCCAGATCAAGCTAGTAGCACTGAGATGAAAGATATTTTAGATTCCTCAAAGTCTGTAGCTTACATAGTAGGCACTCACAAAGACAAGGTCTCAGAGGAATATGTATCTAGCTTTGACAAAGAATTACAAAAGGTCATTCGAGATACAGACTTCTTCAAATGTGAGTTAGTTCAATTTTTTTCTGAAGACAAGCTAGTTATATCCATGGACAACATGGGGGGAGGCAAAAATGAAGTAAGTCAAATTCGCAAGATATTGGAGGATGCCATGGAGAAACACTTCAAGAAGCTTAAAATTCCAGCTGTGTGGCTTCTATTTAGTCTGTGTCTTCGCATGAGGAAAGCAAGGATAGCTAGCATGGAGACCTGCTTGTCACTGTCCAGTTCTTTCAACATGACACCCTATGAGACTAAAGCAGCTCTGTGGTTTCTTCATCACCATGCAGGTGTAATGATGTACTTCCCCAATGTAGCTGGTTTAGAAGACCTAGTCATCATAGACATCCAGGTAGTGTATGAAAGTGTTACCTCTGTTATTCTCAAAGCAATGAGTTTTAGCAACGTAGGGCTTGCAACAGCAGAGAAGTTCAGAAAAACAGGTCAGTTTTCTTTGCAAGATCTTTTGTCAGCTGCTACAGTTTCAGAAGATCTTATTTCACCTCAAAAACTGGTAACACTTCTAGAGTATCTCCACATCATAGCTAGAATTATATATTCCAGCTCCACACCATCATCAGTAGCTACAGATGACGTGTACATCATGCCTTGTGTCTTACGCAGTGCCAGTAGAGAGACTCTGGATGCTGTTTCTAAAGACAAGTCTCGTCCATTGTCTATAGCTCCTCTGAGAGTGCGCTTTGTTTGCGGGTTTGTACCTACTGGAGTATTCCCAGCTCTGACAGCTAGCTTCATAGGTAATCACGAATCATTTGAACTTGTACAAACAGGTCTTATGAAAAACAAGGTTCAATTCTTATATGGTTCTGGCTATGCTCTGATTACGTTACTAGCACGTCCCAAGTCCTACGAGATTGTAATCTCTGAACTCCCTAAAGGTGATTACGAGGCACACGTGTTGTGCACAGAATTAAGGAAGGAGATAGAGGCCACATTTGAGAAGGTCAGTTCTCGCATGAACTACGGCAACTTCATGGACTATCAGTTTGGGTTCGCATGTCCAGCTCATCCTGAGGAGGATCATGTGTGTGTAGTAAATAGAGGATGTTCCTCACCACAAGCTATGCTGTGCTTACAAAACTTGGACAACAAAGTTCCACAGGAAATGTTAAGTATTCACAAAGTCTGGTTTGGAAAGGTGAGAATTTTAATAGATATTTTAATTATGTGCTTTAAATTTATTTATTTTTTGTAGCATTTAGATGTTTCATTTACATCACCATTACTGAGTCAAGCAGAAGAGTCTGACACTGCAGGTAAATGATAAGTTTTGGTTTCAAGATAATACATTGCATAATAATGGTAGCTATTACTTTATTATTTATAATGTGTTATTATTACTATTGTCTTGTTATTACTATTATAAGGTCTTCTTGACATTGTAATTGTTCTATTTAGTGATAACATGTCACCTAAAGCTCACTAATATTATCTGTCAATTGATTTCTTTCATATAAATACGTTATACATTTTTTTTATAGATATAGCAATTGCTTTTACGATTAAGGATGAATTTAAAGGTATGTGAATTTGAATGTATTAATTGATAGTGTGCGCTATATAGTTACAACAATTCTTATGCCATAAACTAATGAAATAATTTGTTTTGTTTTATATTTGCTCTGTTTTTGTGTGTATTTTAATTTAGGAAAATATTTAAGTTTGCTGAATGTCCTCAAAGCTCTCAGTACAGTTCCTATGGACAAGCGTGAGGATGTTGGCTTAGCTCTAGGAGTGGAATTTGAGCAGATTAAAGTGTTTGAGGCCAATCATCCGAGAAATATAGACCGAGTTTGGAAGGAAATCATTTCCTGTTGGTTGAACTCTTCATCCACCCACACATGGACTACATTAGCTCAAGTCCTGCTAGACAATGGCATGTCACATTTTGTCAAGCACTTTGCTAATTTATGAAACATTTTCATCGTCAGTATGAACCACTGTACTTTGTTGTGTGTGTTTGATTAGAAATTCGCAAATATTATTTAAAAGTTATAATAATGAACTAAGAGAATTTAACATTGGTGAATGTTAATTATTATACTGCCTCTATTAAACATCAACATTGGAGTTAGCAGCACCTGGATGATAGGTCACTTTAAAAATAAAAACGGCTGTAGCTTGTGCAATCTTAGCATTATCATGGCTTGCCATAGCAATTAGCGTTGGATTTAGTGCCTTGTGATTTGTTTCTACAACAAAGGAAGGACTTGGCAACAAGGTATAGACTGAAGTGTTAAACAGACTTCACCAGAGCAGGATGGTCTAGTTCTGTAGCTATTATCTTTCTCTCTGTTTGAATAGTATGCAACTTGGGAGTCCATGTTTTCACATCTTTCTCTGAGGACTGCACTCATGCCAGTAGAGGGGATGCATCTGTCTAACACAAATGTTACCTACTCAGGGCAAAGTTAGAAATAGCACTGAGACTAATATTTTCAAATAAATGCATTCATCATACATACAATATCTGCAGCTGCTTTGCACATTGCCTCAGTTAAATGATAAGAACGTTCAGGAATAAATCTTTGATAATAGCTGGTTAACCCTAAAAATATTCATAGCTGTTTTATATTCTTTGGTTTGTCAAAGTTTTTAGTAGCATCCACCTTGCAAGTAGATTGTTTTACATGTCCATGCCCCACACAATGTGTCCTACAAATTACACAGATGTCTGTCTACATTGACACTTCTACACATTTGCTGTGAGTTCTGCCTCTCTGAGCTTAGGAAATACTGAGTTAATGAACAATATTCTTCCCAATTTCTACTAACACAGCAATGTCATCAATATAAACTTTTGCACAGAATTTGATCTCATGAAGTACCTTATCCATTAGGCATTGATAACTGTATATTCATTACGCAATCCAAAGGCATGACTTTAAATTCAAATTTACCCAATGGAGAACAGAATGCAGTTTCCTTCATACCATCTGGTATTATAGGACTTTGATAAAAGCCTTTGTTAAGGTCAATTTTAGAAATAAAGTGGGCACCAGCTAATGAATCTAAGATTTCTTCTTGTATTGGTCTGGCTGGGTAACTTTGTTGTTAATAGCTCAAAAATCAATGCAAATCATTATATTCTTTCTTTTTCACTGTAACTATATGAAAGAAGACCATGGACTGTCAGAGGGTTGTAGCTATGATACCATCTACCAGAAGTTTATCGAACTCATTTTTCACTTCATCATACAGTAGGGGTTATCCGACATGGAGGGTTTCTTATATGGCTATAATCATTAGTGTTGATATTCCAATGAACTTAATTAGTATGACCAGGTGATTCACATACAACATGTTTGCTAAAGTAATTCTTAAAATATCTTGTTATTAAGATGCAGGAGCAAAATTTTCCCTAGAAAGACTTCGACTAGATGGGACATCATAATCATCCTAATCATCATTTTCAGATATCACAGCAACTCTGTACAATACTGTCTGAGGAAGTGTGCCAACATTGTGCCAGAGGTTGCAATGTAGAACCTATGAAGTACTGGCTCTATCCGGCACTACTACTTGGTAAGTGACTGGGGACACCTGCATCACAACCTGAAAGGGACCCTGCCAGGACTCACCCATCTTACTGTGCAACCCTGGCTTCCTAACAAGAACCATATCATCGTCCTTAAACACTCTTTCTTTGGAAGAGTGGTCCTAATATTCTTTCATTCTTACCTTTAGCTGCATGTTTCTTATCTGAGACTATCTCTGACATTTCGATTAACTTCTTAAGATTCAAAACACAATCATTTATTACTACTTCTGAAGAATCACTTTCAATTTAAGAGTCAGTCAATAAATCTAAAGGACCACAAATTTGTCTACCATACATCAGTTCAAAAGTAGAGCAACCAGTAGTAATATAAGGAGTGTCACAATAACAAACAATAAATACTTTAGATATCTATCCCAATCTTTGACCACACACACACGACTGCTTGATAAGACAACCATACCATCTTTCGAGAGTTCCATTTGTTTTAGAGTGGTATGGAGTAATATGTATTTGATTGATTTGTAATTTGTCAAAGAATTGTTGCGTAACTTCTGACAAGAATGCTGAACCTTTATCAGTCAAATCTCTTTTGGTATAGCTACTATGTCAGTCATTGCCTCCAAAACACTTTCATTATCTACC
>WLWI01004658.1_pt1 | contig 11558 bp, 9 predicted proteins | sample 6701501 | NCBI WGS metagenome assembly WLWI01 (sample SAMN12718690, study PRJNA515312) | sponge metagenome | isolation source: marine sponge | host: Mycale hentscheli | place: New Zealand: South Island, Marlborough, Capsize Point | collected 2014-11-01
TTCTGTTGTTTTTTTTTTTTCCTTTGCAACAATTTTCCTGCGTTGTTCCATTCCTTCTATTTCAAGTTGTGGAATGCCCCCCCCCCCCCCCCCCCCCCCCCCCCCCCCCTTCTCAATGAATAGTGTTCTGCGTTTACGTCAGTGATATTTCCAATATTTCCAAGCACAAGTCTTTGAGATTTAGAAACCATGGTATGGTAAGAGGAAGTGAACCGGCAATATTGGTTTGCAGTCATATACATACTGTGGTGCCAATGTCCAGACATCTTATACAGCCTGTGGCATAAATACAAGCTAGTGATCGTAGCCTATAATTGAGGGTCATTGTTGGAACCAAGTGAATGGCTAGTTATTAGCTGGCATCCTATTAGGTATTGCAGGATAACCAGGCAATGAATGTCTGGGAGTGCTGTATGGCTGGCCAGTTCTGGAATGTCCCTTTCCACCAGACCCAGTAGCTCAGGCTCAGACCTTCATGTGGTATTTGCCTCTAGCCCATCCCTAGCCAGAGCTGGTGATTTGCTGATGAGGAAGATCAAAGGGATCTCTAGGGTTTCTGAGGGTTTCATTTGGCTCTAATTCCTGCTTCGTTTTATACCTTTTAATTCCTTCTTCCCCTCCCATGGATCTTGTAATTACAAGAGATAAAAGGGATTGTCATGTGTCATTGTGGTTTACATAAATGTCATTCATTACCACTTGTCCCTAAATAGTGCCCGTCATAAAGCCTGTTTATGTCACTACTAGTAAGAGTCAATATCTTGTTGATGTTTGAAGTTACATTACTGCTGAATTGGACTACATCGTAAACACTCCTTTTCTTCATGTATCCATTGGATAAGCAAAAAGCTAGACATGTTATAAGAAGGGGAGATTGTGTTTTCATATCAGCTGCACATTTAGCTCTTGTATTTGTTTTCTCGGTCAATGTGCGCGTATGTTTGTGTGTGATTGTGAGGCTCAGTAGTCAGCTACAGAGTCTGTAGTTTGTTCTCGTGTTGCGTACATCATGCTGGTAAGGATTCTGTTTTATCATCCGACAGGATCAGCTGTTGGGTGCAGACATAAACTACTTGCTTCACTTTCATTTCAAAAATGAAAATAAGCTAAGCAACAGATTTCGTTGTTTATACATTCAAATTGTTTTTCATATTGTTTTCGAGCAAAGTGTGACAGATTGCAACCCAATAGCAGTGATGGAAATCTTCGAATTTCAAAACTATATCTTGTTCCACTCATTATTTTCTGTGGTTGTGATTTATACATCTCTCTCTCTCTGTGTGTGTATGCCTGTGTGTGTGTGTGTGTGTGTGTGTGTGTGTGTGTGTGTGTGTGTGTGTGTGTGCCTTTGTGTGTGTTCCTGGCATTTCTCTGTTTTTTAATTAATGGTGAATCTGTATTAGCAAGTTTTGTTTGAATTTTCTGAACAAAAACAAAACTTACTTCCAAAAGTGGAAATATAAGTGGAAATATAAATTGTATCACTCACAGCATGGACATTATAATGAACTCGTGAAATCTTTCTCTGTATTTGTAGTCGATGGTGTTCTTCACTCTGTTCTGTGAGATCATCCTCACCATCTGGGTGGTGATGTGGCTCGTGTTGAGATGGCAACGGTTCGTGACTCACCAGCTCCGCTACAAGCTGGCTACTCCAGCAACCACCAATGAAGACGACAAAGAGTGGGAAACTGAAGAAGATTAGAGCAATTAACGGTATTGATTTTTAATCTTTGTAATACGGAAAACTGTACCAACAGATAAGTCACCATTTTTATGCTTTATAATTTTAATGCCTCAGGCATTGTATAATTGATCATGTACCAAATTTTATTTCTCACCTGAACATTAAATATATATAATATATATGAGATGATTGATGACCGTGGAATAAATTTATGGTTTAAAATATGACCAGATAGTCTAGTAGTGCCAAGTGTCTTAATTGCATTGGGTTTGAGTGAGAGTATTTGAATGGATGCCTGCCGTGATCCGAGTTGTCTGCACTGTTATATGTCATGCGTCTCCTGAAGTTGGTATGGGGCTCTGTGTGCCGCTGGTTGACGGCAACCGCAGATACCTCCGCAGCTTGTTGTCCCAGTGGAAGCTTAGGGAGACAGACATCCATAAGGACAGGAAGAGGTACTGGAGGAAGGCCAAACAACACAGAACCTGGAAGAAGAGATTAGACACAATGAATGTGTGAGAACTAAGGATGTTTTTAGCTAAGAGGAATTGTAGTAACAAGCTTCATTGTCTGAGTAAGGTCTCAAGAGCTGTTACGTGTAGTATGTTTGGTGCTTAGAGAGTCTGAGTGCAAACATAACAGAACATCTCTCACTGGCAACATGAAGACCATCTGAACACAACAGACTCAAACAAACCACAACTTAAGGTCACAATTCTTTGTAGTTTGGATAATTCTTTTAGATTTTTTAAACAACGTCAAAAAGGATGTGTGAGAAGTAAGGGTGTTTGGTGCTTTTAACTTTTTAGGGAAGCTAAGAGAACTCTAGTATTATGTTTTATTTTTCGTCTGAGTGAGCTTCCAGGAGTTACTGTATACATAAGTGATCTGGTGAGTTCAGCCTGTGATCTGGTGAGTTCAGCCTGTGATCTGAAACACTTGGGACTTGCTACATGTTCGACAAACGATCCCTACATTGTTCTCACAACTAAAGACATGACATCCTTTCCCGTACAAATATAAATGCCAAAATGGCTCTGTCAAATTACAAGGTTTGGAAGGGTCAGCAATCCCTTCTCCCACCCCCCACCAGCCCAGTAGACAGTGGGAAGCCTCGCAATTTACCAAATTGTAATTGCTGAGTTTTTAGTGTGGCTTATCAAAGATGGAAACTATTTTACAAATACATGGTAGGTTGGGTGTCTATACAGGTGTGCTGTGTAGTGTGTATGTATATGGCAGACTTTTTTTTTTCTTTTTGAGAATTCTACTACAACTTCACTAGAAAGAGGATGCTGGGGAGATTGTCACACCTTGTAGTAGTAGTAGTGGTATTCTGAGAGTCGAGTACAAACATAAAGAACACCATTTCCCACCAATGGCAATATGGTGGTCATTTGAAGATATGGGACTACAACTAGATCACAGAGACACGCCATACCTCACACGTTGCGATGCTTTTCAGTTAGGATGATTTTTGCAGCTTTTAAGTTGTCCTTATCCGTGTTCTTAAATGGAGGGAGACAAAATGAAGGACATTATGAAATAAGAGCGTTCTAGTAGATTCTTATAGCAAGAAATTTCAGAGCGAGCTGCTCATATACGTAGCTGGGCTATTAGTTAAAGCAGTGCAATTGAAGTTACATGCTCTGTGTGGATGAAAGTGAAACGTGTTCACCAAGTGGGGCGTAGTTGTTACACAAGCTCCGCGGTTCACAAATATGGGAATCTCGTCTTAGACAAAGACAACACTGCAATGTGCAGACAGATAAAACAACAGGACCATGAATGGCGGGGTGAAGCACAAACTCGAGGCCAGTTGCGTGTCAACAGTGTTGATAGTGCTAATGAGAGGAGTTCATGGGCAAGTGTGAGGGAAAACGGCTGGTACTGTATATGCGAAATCTTGCAACCAAGTTGTTCCGGCTAGCCAGAGAAACCGACAGCTGGTAGAAGTCAAAACAAACTCTTCTAGCCGGTCATTTAAAAGATGGGATTAGTCTTTAAATTATTTGCTATCTGAACTGGTTACAATTATACCAAGTCAAAATAGGGTACCAGTGGAAGGCAGCCTCGAGGGCACGATCTTTATCACCTACGTAGTGTGCTAATTGCACGTATTTGCACTCAGTAACCAAATCAATGAGATGTGACCAGAAGTCATACTACCAACATGTGCTATAGCTCTCTTTGTCAGAGCTTACAGATTATATTATCAAACAAACATTGAATTCCTGTCACTAATGTTAACAACTAAGTCTAGAGTGATCAAAACTATTTCATAAAGTCCATTCAAAATTCTGTTACAGTTGTACATCTATTGTGACCGTACTGTATTGGGTCACAATGGACAACAAGAGTATATATTGAGGGCCGACTTTCCCAGGACAAGTCAACAACCCACAATGACAAATTAATTAAATAAGAAAAGCTGGGGAAGGAAATCGTACTTCCTTGGAAGCCAAACAGTAAAGTTTTACTTTTGTGTGCAGGGTGAAAATGTACATGGAGCTTCACGATGAACTTACTGCTGTGGTCATGTAGGTCCTCCGCAGAGGAGGGAAATAAGATGAGAAATCTGAAGAAGGATAAGCTTCCATTAACTCCACCAGATCCACAGTGATCACGAAGATAGGGATGGACAGGGTGAAGAAAGCAGACGCTAAGACGACACTTGCTACCACATCCTACAGCCATACATGACACAAAAGAAGGTCAACGAGTCATTTTATATAACTAACAAGTACACATTTAAAAGAAGAAGCTATCAATACAATAAATAAATAAAAAACACCAGCTTTAATGGTAAGGAAAGTGACCACATGCACACACACACTAGTGCAAGAATAGACGTGGCCCTGTGTTGAATCTGCATCAGTAGAGAGCCAAGTTAAAAAGTAATTGAAACTGTTCTACTTACAATGAGGTCATGTGCTAGTTTTGGCATTTCTTGTTTCCTTGCTGCTACACTCAAATTTGCTAAACACTGAATATTTACTATAAGCTTATTATAATTAAACCCATCAATTCAAGTGCCCACTTGTTATCATAGCCTAAGATCACTGTTCTTATGTTCGCCTGTGCAATGGTCCTAATAGTACTTACAAGTAGTCGTGAAAGAATTCAAACATTTTGGCAAACACCACATGCTAGATACTTCTCTTCCCATTCCCTAGACAAATTAACATCAGGAAGAGTTCTATTCGAAATAAAATACCCTTCAATTGAAAGCACTTTCTCTCAAATCACACAGAATTAAAAAGGTGAAGTGAATTACTCGATCTAATCACGAATTAATGTGTACAAAGTGATTCCCTTATCGGTGATTTTTTTTGCCTTCCATTGTGCTTTAGATTCTAGGAACTGTGTCTGTTGTTTCCCTGCTGGATTGTATAAACACTAAAGCAATAACAAGCTATTGCCACAGACAACATTGAGAAATAATGTGGCAGACACAAGATACTCACATAGGTGGTTCATAATCATGTGTGTGTGTATATATATATATTATATATACGGTATAGCTGTTTATATATATTATATGCTGTTTTGAATAACACTATCATACAAAAGTGGGAGATTTACAGCGTGATTACACATAGTCACTCAAACTCACAAGAATTCGGAAGAGTGAATTGTAGACTATTGCAAACTCAAAATTCAGAAATCTTCCACCAGCAATGAGTACTTGCAGTAGGAAGCCTATCCCAGAAGCAAGAATGACCCAAATGAGCACTTTGTGGGATTCAGACTGGCTAGAGTTCACAGCTTCTTCTGTTGTATTGGGAATCTTTAAGCGGAGCATTATCCACAGAGAGGGAAATAAAGTGATTCCAGCAAAGCTCTATAAAATATATAATAGCATTAGTAGAGCATAGAAACCATACCTATACCACAGTCGTTGTTGGCGTTGCTTTTGTTTTGTGTTATGATTTTTTTAGATAAAAACTCAAACTACCATGAATAGCTAAGTAGCCACAAATATTTCAACTCACAGCTGACAACAGTCTTAAAACTATCTCCATTCGCCCTTGCCAAAACTTCATTATCCCAAAACTCGGATGGGGCATGCAGCAACTTCTCGTGCATTCTGCTCCGCTAATCCTACCAAACCAGCCAATTTCATTCCTAAAGTCGCCAAAAGCAGGTTGCTCCTCGAGCTCCATATTGCAAAATAATGTCACCGCAACACAAAGCCAGCAGAGTAATTGGACTCGCGGTGGTTTTTTTTTATAAGTTCGACTTCGCCCCGCCTGTTCCGCTTTACAAGCAGAGGTAGGTGGGGCTTGACTCCAGCAACACCATTATTAAGTAAGTGGTCGACAAGCAAGTGTGGGCACGCCCATTAATTAGGACTGGCTTGGAAGAAAGAACGTAACGAAGAGGAAAGGGTGTCCGTTAGCCATTTTACCGAGGTTGCAGGGTTGAACGTGACGCCATGCTGGATTTAGGTATATTGAAATACTGGCAGGGAATCGTGGAAGTGATTCTGAGAATAGTGACTATTGTAAGTTTTTAAAGAATGTTGTTGTTGATTGTTTATATGGGCTTGTTTGTTGCTCTCAAGAAAACTCAAGTGCACGGTCGCTCCTGATCAATTTAGAAACAGCTGTGAGGTGTATGTATAATAGGTGCCAAGAACAAATGTATTTTCTGCAACTGTTCTTAGCCTTTGTTACGTAATCACTTAATGTATACACACATCATTAGTACAAGCTAGCTAAAGTAGAACACTTGTTATGCATTTCTTTTACTTCCTTTGTCCGATTTTCTATACTGTGTCACATTGGTGGAAGAATGGCGTATTCAGTAGAATGAATCTAGGTTTTGTGGACTAAGTGGTGCGTACACATGTGGTTATAGCTCAGTAAGTACATACATACCCTACAAATGACTGGAACACTTGACCCCACCAGGCAAGGTCATGGACAGTAGAGTGCTGTAATGGGGTCATTGCGGTTTATCCTTGACTTCTGTGTTGCCATTGTGTTATATCCTAAATATACTAGAACTCTATTAAAATGTCTGAAGTACTATACAATGCAGTGTCAAACATCTAGCGTATTGACTTGTTATGCATGTTACAGAGTAAGTAGCTGACACTTTTTTGTATTCATTATGTAATAATATTATTTAGTTCCTTATTTTTACACTTAGCTCCTCTGAGTTAGTAAACAAATGAAGTGGTAGCTAAGAAACTACGTGCAGGCTAAGCCTCACCATAGTGACATGTTGTGGAGACTCCGTACACCACAACCAAGTGTTATTAGCACAGTTCTTTCTTTTATCTGTCAACATCAAATTTTAAGATGGTTGGTTGGGCTGCAAATATCGCTATGTACTCAATCAGACAATGCAGGGCATATGTTGTGCATTGGAACTACACCATGTAACACAAGCAATACCAAGATATAACTGCCTCAGCCACATAGCGTGTAAGAACCTTACCCATTGTATATCAACCATACCCATTGTATATCAGTAACTTTTTCTCAAAAGAATCCAGACATATTATAATAGAACAAGAATGAATAAACACTATTATGAATAAGTCAATACGAAAAGCCTTACAGCAATGCTTTTTAATTGATGTGGTGCCTGTCACATCCCAATATTTTGATGGAAGCATGCGTCTGAAACCAAAATAGTTAAAAACCAATACTTTATGATTTTGTAGACAATATTGACAGCATTATTATAACGCCACCACTTGTATTTATTTTCTAGATCCTTCTCTTCATAGTGTTCATCTGCACAGCAGCAGTGGTTGGGTCTCTGTCCCAAAATACGACACCATTCACACCTATTGAATCTTTGCGTTTCAACTCTCGATCCCCGTCAGGGTGGATCTTGTTAGTCACCATCTTAGCAGTACCTTACGCTATCGTCTCTCTCATGTTGCGGTTCCTGGATGTTGGTTGTATCATCAGAAATGTCAAGATATTTCTGATAGTAGTAAGTATGGATGTTTTTAGCAACTAGGAAGCTGTTTACACTATTAATAAAGACTAACTAAATAAGCTGCTTCACTGTAACATCAGCATTATAAATAATACCTGTTGCCACATAGGAAATACATTATTAAAGTAAACAGGATGTGACTTAAGGCAATACTTTCCCATATCATCTGTACGTGTTCAGAGTTATCACATTGGGTTATTACGTCCCCCTAGGTTATACTATTGTTCATTGCACAAGAAACTTGTTACTACGGAATTCACACATGAGCAGTACATAATAAGTTTATTATTCATTGAATACCGCAGAATATCACTGGTCTGATTGGCCTTATTTACACTTGTGTCTGCATCACTCATGTAAATGCTAAGCCAACAAACTTGTGATATTCTGCTGTATCAAATGAATATTATGTGTATATAGTATAGTACTCATAGTGTCAAGCTTGGATTTCTGTAATTAGATTTGATAATTGCCAAGTGTTGCTAATTTAATTTAGATTGCACATCAACATAATGCTAGTGCACAAACCTTACAAAATTAATTCATTTGTAGTATAATAGAACCTCCAAACTGAGAACAATTTGGGACTATATTCTATTGGAGGGGCAAACGGAATATTTGCTATAATAGTGATATGCTCATTAAGGAGTTCACTATCAGAGGTTTCACTGTACTGGCAAAATTTATTTGTATAATCTTTCTATTGACAGGATTTTATTATCAATATCTGTCTTGCCGTTGCCTTATTCTGTGGAGCTGTCCCTATGGCCTTCTACCAATCTTCTTGGGTTGGATACAGGAACAGTGGTTCAACTGAAGACAAGAACATGTACAACTTCAGTAGCATCATAGCTGCAATGGGTGCATCTGCAGTAAGTAACGTATGCTAGAATAGGAAGTCTTATTACAAGTATTGCTAAATACATTAAATCCTTCGAAAAATAACAATCTAGTTATTTAACTTAAGGTTTCATTGTATTAATTGGGACTATAAGTCTATAGAATATTTAGATCGACTGAACGATATTTTACATCTTTATTCAGGCATTCTCGTTTATCACCACTTTCGTGGTGGTAGCGCTGGCAGTGTGGCTGATCCTGACTCTGGTCTTAAACTGGAACATATCAAAGCCGACTTACAAGAAGAATGACTTCACCCCTAAAGTAACCATGGTCAGTAGTGATGAAGGTGATGGCAAAGTTACACTTTGAAACAAATGCCATAGCACTCCAAACTATTTGTTTTAAACCAATCTTTAATGCAATTTTAAAAAAAACGCTTTTAGTATTGAGTCAAAAATATTTTTTTTGCATTGTATAGATCTCCAATTTGTTCAATGAATTAAAAAATGAAATAAATAAAAGCACAATTAGGCCTCATTACTGTGATTCAGCTGCAAATGTTCCGATGTGTGCATAATAACGGGAAAGCGCACCAGTTAGCGTGAAATAAGAGTTAACTGCTAGCTTATAGTTGTTATCAAAACCATTCCCCCCATATTTTGGTGATTAAATAAAGATGTGATCGATCAATTTATAAACTAAAGAAGAAAATGAAGAGTTAATATAATTAAACTGTAGAAGAGTTGCCACCTGCATACAATAAACAACAATAATGACAGTTAAAATACATTGTTGATCCAACTCACGTTCAGCTGTGCCTTGCTCTGTAGCATCTCTGTCCCGGTTTCTTCGTGATCTGTTTTGTGAACCACTGTCGCTACCGCTGCTTGAGCCAGGATCTGATATCATTCCAGTGACGGCAGAAGGGGCAGGGCCAGAGAGAGAAAGAGGAGTGGCTGAAGCAGAGCTAGGAATGTCTAACGGAGTTGGGGAAGAGACCACTCTTTCAGCCGTCTGAGAGGCATCCTGAGCAGGTCTTGGTGTCTGTCCCTCAGTTCTATAGGCCAGAATGGTGCTGTCGGGCGTAAGAATGGTGTTATCTGGAACCAAAATAACTGGCAGCCTGGCCTCCATTTCCTCTTCTGCTTCTTCCTCTTCATCTTCATCCTCGTCATCCTCGTTCAGCTCATCCACCTGACTGCTGCTACCATTGCTTGAATCCTGCGAGAGAAGAGAGGCATCTTGTTCCATCGAATGTTCCTGAGCGGCCACCAGAGAAGCTCGAGTTTGAGATGGACGATGGCTGCCTTCTCCTTCTATCCTCCCACTCACATTACTGCCTTCACTACCTCCCACCAGGACCCTGGCACTGCCGCCAAAATCCAGCGATGAATAGTGGACCTGACTGGCAACTTCCTCCAGAGAGGGAAGTGACCACGAGCTTACTGCCTGCCCACCTGACGACCCAGACCGACCCTCCACAGTGTCCAGGACGACTGCACTCCCACCAATGGAGCGAGGTTGGATCCTAGAGGACAGCGACATAATTCCACTCATGGCCAAGCGTTCACTGGACAGGCTAAGGCTGCTGGAGCTAGTTTCGATGGCCTCTGCTTCTGATGACCTGGAATCTGCCGTGGTATCTTCAGAGGAAGACAAAATGGCGGATGCCAAGGACTGCTGCACATCCATACCCATGTTAATATCTCCTCCATCTGCACTTGACGAGGAAACAGTAACAGCTGGCTCTCTCTAGATAAAAAAAAAAAAAAAAAAAAAGGTGAGGAGAGTGGGATTATAATGTATTCGTTTTTTTATACTAGATGCTGAAGTACCATTACCACTCTGAAAAATCAATGGTACGGTCAACAGTGCAGTTATGGCAAATGATCTAGTCCAGCCAACAGAATTTAATTAGAAACTATTTAAGTGGTATGTGTTACCAAGCTCTAGGTGATACTTTACCATATTCAAGGATTCACTGACTTTTTTGTTCCATTATATAAATTAAGTAGTTCACAAGTACTTACTATAATACTGTATGAGAACAAGCATCCCAGAATAAAGTTGTGTAAAGCGAGAATCAAAATATACAGTTTCATGAGCAAGACAAATGACATTCTAGCTAAATAACGCTAGAAAAGTTCACACCCATGTGTTATAGTTATTATAACACATATTCCATGTGTTAATAGTTATTATAACACATAACATGCAATAAAGTGCTGAAATTGACAACCACTGGGTAACTTTTGGACCTTGCAAAACAGGTGAGAAACTAAAGCACTAATTAATGAAATTATATTATTACTTTATTGTTTACAAACACAGCTAAGCTAGCTCACTCGTAGCACTCCAAATAGTTATTGTATTGGCTGGCAACACACACACAAGCCTGATGTGCTAATAATATATGTATACAAACATTATACATTTTTTTTCGCCACAAATACACTCCAATGGATTCTCACAAACATGATATTACCAGTTAGAAATTGGCGAAGACTACACATCTACATAAAAAGACTAACATCCTTAGCTTTTGTCTCACATAAAAAAGACTAACCTCCTTAGCTTTTATCTCCTCCTCATATTTCTGCTCAATCTTCATTTCTTCCTCAGTGCCCCAAATCCGAATAGTACAGTCATCACTAGCGGAGGCCAGCATGCTGCGATGGCTTGTGTTCCAGTCCACACAATTCACCGGACGAGAGTGACCTTTCAGAATCACCACTGGAGTCTCTCGCCGATGGTGCCAAATGTAAATGTGGTTATCTGCAAATATTGGTCCAAAAGAAATGAGCTAGATAAAAATTCAATACTAAGAGTTTAAGGGTCAACCAAGATATTTCAAAACTTGTGATGTTTGAGATTGTGTATACAAGTCAGGAGTCTTCTGAAGGATAATCTGGATCCTTCTGGACACTTGTTCTTATACCCACTGAGGTAAGGGACTCTCGGGAGGATCCTAGACTATCAGAATTGCTCTTGACTCACCCCCCCCCCCCCCCCCCCCCCCCCCCCCCCCCCCCCCCCCCCCCCCCCCCCCCCCCACCACCCCCCCCCC
>WLWI01004660.1_pt1 | contig 11556 bp, 8 predicted proteins | sample 6701501 | NCBI WGS metagenome assembly WLWI01 (sample SAMN12718690, study PRJNA515312) | sponge metagenome | isolation source: marine sponge | host: Mycale hentscheli | place: New Zealand: South Island, Marlborough, Capsize Point | collected 2014-11-01
TCTCCAAGTTTTATCGTCGTAGCTTAAGTCGTTCCCGCTATAATAGACCTAACCGTTCCCTTCCGTCGGCTTGAAACAATACATTTTTAAGAAATCGATCGATCTTTTCTCGATATTTACGTACGCCACGTTGTGCCCGGTTTTCCCGTAGACGGTCACATGTATATATTGATTTTATTGTGTCTTCTGGTTGTAATAAATTCATTTCACTGTAGTTTGGATAAATTTATTACAAGCTGGATTCCCTTCCCCCCACTCCTCTTCCCCCGTAATAACTAAACTCTAACATATGCACACGCACACACACACACACACGGCCAATTTCAGTGCTGATTGCTAGGCTGCTCACTGCAGGGTTCATTGGTCTGCCGATTTTGTCTTACCACAAAAATTAATAGAAGTATGAATATTATTAAGTATGCTCCCGTTATCTATTATTGTGAGGATAAAATTAGCATGGACTAATGCACTAATTCTGGACTCGACTTTCTTGTAATGTAGCTCCATAAAGGTCCTAACATTTAATTTCTGTCACTTGATAAGTATTGTTCGCGTGACCTGGTCTTCACAGTAGGTTCTTGTGACTACTATCTTTCATTTACTAACCACTCACACGGACATGGAGTGGTGGATTACAGTCAAAGGGGTCTTGTCAGGTGATCTTCTCTCCTATTGAAATGCACATCTAGTCATTCCTGCGAACTGGAAGAATGTTTTTTTTTAAAGTTTTTCTCAAGCGCAGCCTTTGGCACGTTGTTCTCCTACAGGCCCTATCATGCGTGGTTCGGGTGTATTTTTCATGGATCAGATCTTGTATAGCACAAATTCATTTATTACTATTATTTATTTACTAGGTTTTGTGTGCCTCCTATGCCGACTTCAAGTATGGTAGAAGAAGCAAAGACTTCAAGCCAGCCATTGAGTGGGAGTAAGTGATAAGAAGGGACTTATTTGGAGTTAGTGTGACACAAGGAAGGAAGGGTAGGAAATATAAGGACTTGAGATTCCAATGATTAATTGAGGTCATGGTGAGGTCATTGCACACCAAACTGTTTGTTAATTGCTGTTCATAATTGCCTGAATGCTGACATCATGTGACTAGGTCATGTGGTGGCATTTGTGTCTCAGAAAGGAATTGCCTTAGTATTGAATGTCAAGAGACATGTGTGAAAGAGAAACTCCCCAAGTGCATGGTAATTGATATAAATAAATTAAACATTGTTTAATGAATTTATATTAGGCCACTTTGCAGCAAGTTGTTGGAGTATTTTCCACTCTATATGGTGCCCTACTCACTTTTGTTAGGCCAATACCTAGCCTAATTTAGATACATGCTGTTGTTTTATGTTCACGAGGCTATTGCTCGAGTCAGGTGTCTAAAGCATTGTATAGTACAGGAGAGCATGTTGAACTTATGTATATTAATCCTTCCCCATATTTGGGTTCATTGCCCAAGCTGTAACATTGTGTGTGTACCTCAGAGCTCTCTTTATTGAGGTTTCAAGCTTATGGGCTCAGTTGTTACCGATCTCCCTTTTGGCCTATTTATCCTCATTCAGTTCACACAATACCATTCAGCTGGGGGATGGACATCCATCTCAATGTGTATGTGTCACGAGGTTTCACATTATTTGTTAAATTTTAAGTTTTATTTAGCTGTAGTACAATGTGTTTTACTTTTTGTTTTTATAGTATCTGCACTCACTCACGGATCCATGATGCATTGAGCTTTAGCTAATGCAAATGGTTCTTGTGTAGTAAAACATATTACGTATACTGTATAATATCAGACAATGATAACAGTGAAACATCTGTCTGTTTTTTGTCTTTATCCTAAGAGGTACATTGCCAGGTGGTGGCAGCAGCAGGGGATAGTACATATCACAATGCAATTAACTTGGTTAGTCTGGCATAACCAGACCCTTTACCAAACCGTTACACGGGGAAAGGTGCTATATAATAGTAAGGAGCTGCCTCGGAGGGAACTACTGATTTAGGGTCCTGAAGGTCCTAGGTTGTAGCATTTCCAAGCACAGCGAGGGCACTACTTAGGGCTGAAGGACCCTAAAAATGGTAGTTCGTGACGGCTGTGCAGTGCCTAACTAATTTAGGACGTAGTGACTGCTCCTAACAACGGGACACTAAGCGCAATAGGATGAGACTAAGTGTCCCTGCCCTCAAGGCGGGGACACTAAGTTAATAGTGTCACTCTTTGAAGGACCTAAGCAGTTTAGAGTTCCTCTGTCACAATACAAAAACTACAGTAGCTATTTTCTAATATAATTTATTATTCATTGTATCACTGGTGAGTGTTTTTCATAAATGCAGCTTGTTTTTCCCGTATCTTGTAGATGTTTAAAAGAGTATTTACCTTACCTTGTGTAAAAGCATTTTTATCGTTTAATCTTTCTTTACTGTTATTATGCAAGTATATGTCAATCCTTACTTTATGTAGAATATTAATTAAGTCGTGAAGGTCATGAGTCTATGCTGACCCTTCTCAAAGGTTGTTTATCTGCAGAGCACTAAGAATGTGTTTTGGCTCACAGCATACAATCCACAAGCCAACAATCCCCTCTCTCTCTCTCATACATTCTAGGAAGCCATTGGCAGGCCCCCTTCTCACTCACTCACTCACTCACATGATCGACTGGTGATTCAGTTGGAATTCTGTCTTATGTTTACTGCAGGTTTTCCTACGAGAGAAATGATGTGTTGGTTTTCACGAAGCCCTCGCAGTCCCGTTCAAGTTCACAGTGGTAAGAATGTGTTTGTTTGCTGAGGATCTTCTGATAGCTTAAAATATCAAACCCCCTTTCCCTGTTTTTTTCTTGGAATTGATAATGATCAACTGGGCAATTATTATTATTATTACCTGAACACCTACCTTAGCATAGCTGCAAATTATATGATGCACCTGTGCCATATGAAGAAGAAAACTAAAAGAGGACGAAACCATTCTGGGCATGGGGTTGTATTAATACTCAACTTTGGCAAGTGTGTATCCACAATATAGCTTTGTCAGCTTTACCTCTTTGAGCTGTAATTAAGTATTAAACTTAATCCATCTAGAGAACTTTTTAAAACTCCATCTTCATTTCCTTTGTGTGCTTGCATCTGTTGTTACTGACTGCCTCCTTTGTACCATTCAGGGTTGGGGTCAAATACGTGAGTATTTGTATTTATGCTGTATTTAAAGAATATTTGTATGAGTAATAGCATGGGTAACCGTGCTATTTGGAATTAATAGCACGAGTAATGTGATTGAAATAGTACGAGGCGAAGCCGAGTGCTATTTCAATTGCTTTACAATTATCACTCGCTAATAGTAGGCCAGCTTTTAAAAAGTCATTTGCAATTGTAGCTATATTATATCGTTCACTCACTATCTCCTTATTTCAGGATTAGCTTCCGCTGGAACTTTCTTTTCAACGTGCGGCTCCTCCTAATCTGTTGTAAAACATTCTGTCTAATACGGGTAGAGGTTCTGTGGTAAAGAAGGTCATTGTCTCCAACTAAAAACTACTCGAACTGTACGTTTCCAAGGTTAACACTGCACGCGTGCGCACTTACCAGTACTATTTCACTTAGCTACCGAGGTATTTCACTTAGTTTCCACTTAGTTACCGAGGTATTTCAATTAGTTACGCGCTATTTCACTTTCCCCGTGCGATTTCAATTGAACAACGATTTTTCCCATACATTTTTGAATGGGCAACTTATGCGCTGTACTATTAGTTTATATATATGTGTGTGGACGTATGTATGTCATTTTGTACTTTGACCCTCGTGTTTTTGTGTTTGCTTTGTGGTCTACCCCTTCCCATACCTCCACTAAACAGAATTTTTTGGTTTAGCGATCCCATATCATTCAAGGAAATTAATTATTTACCCCTTCGTATTATGTTGCTTCTGAATGACACAAGACGCACTTAGGTCTTAAAAACATACTGCTATACTCAACACTGTGCATTAATTCTTTAGAACTTCTTGTTTTTTCAAGTCGCAAAATATTATGACGAATGGTTACTATGGTATTAAAACCCTTTACCAGATGTAATTTTAAAAACTTGGCCTCTTTTAGTAGCTGTGAGTGTGAACGGGACTGCCTAGCAAGTGGAAGGCTTTATCCCGGTGAAGTATTCACAGACCTTGAACAAACGGGCTCGTAGCCAACCTGACCGAGGCAAGACTCACTAGCGAGTGTTTGAACGACGAAGTCCTAAGTAAAGGGCGTGATTTTCTAAGTTGAACGTGTCCCCGCCTCTTTCCCAACCTATACGTAGGAAAGAGGTCGTAAATCTCTGCTGCTGTATAGTCAAACTTAGACCCTTCTTTGATACTGTCTTGCCTATGAGACAGTATCGCCAATGTATACCCTGATTGTAAAGGAATAACAAGATTAACAAATAAGAAATAGTGAAATACCAATGTAGTTAAAGAAGATACAGAGTTCTGATAGAGATGAGCTGCAAGTGAAGCACACAAGTAGGGAAATGAGGGAAAAGTTAATAATAAAACAAAACTAAAATGTCATAGCAATATAAACAAGTTTTGAAGAACGGGCGAACATCGACGAACTTCGACGAATGACGAACATCGACGAACTTCAACAATAACGCAATGTGAAGGGGGCGAAGGCTCAAGCCTGAACAGAGTTCTTGTTGTGAAAAGATACTGGTAATTCAGGTAGTCAGAATGGCATATATTAGAGACTACAGAAAATACCAGTACTTGGGGAAATTGAGGTAAGAAAGTGGTTCTGCATTTGTTAGCTAAAGTATATAATGGTCACAACGGTTACGTACTTAGCTATACTTTTAGAAATGAACCGATAAATTCTTTTGAAGTGTTTCATTTGTGCTGGCTTGCTCGCCCTTTGTGCTCAAGCACATCACTAGTGTATTTACGTGAGTACCTTGAGTAGTTTTGAAAAAAGGAAAAGAAAAAACAACAACACATATCTAGGAGGACTTAGTCTTAAATATGGTGTACTTCTCTCTGATATTAACATTGTATTTGGTTTATCTCTACTTCACTACTGACTAACAACTAAGTTTGTCGATGAGTGCAGTTAGCTAGTGTATAGTAATGCTGAGGGTTCACACTCTTGGTGCTTCATTGTTATTGTTTTTGTCTCCAGTTTCTCCAAGGAAACCTAGCTCTATACATAAAATACTCACTGGGCTTGGATAGGGCATATCCTTATATCATCACGTGCCTCATCATCTCTACCACTTGCTGCATAGTCTTCTGGCACTTCATCATTGCCAAGTTTGGCAAGAAAACAGCCTACTTCTGTGGGATATGGAGCTTGATGCCAGTCATGCTGTGTCAGCTCTATTTGGATCGTTTACCTTGGCTTGCTTATATCTCCACCACATTTGCAGGGATTGGAGTATCTGCAATGTACTTGTTGCCATGGTACGTCTATAAAAAAAGAGAGTTTGAAGTAGAGTTGTAGTGTCACATTGCCTCTCTTCAAAAGAAGTCTTTAAGGTTTACCTTTTTTTTTCTTTTTCTGTATTGTAGGTCTATGTTACCAGATGTGATTGACGAATCTATCCTAAAGTATTCTGTTCGACGTGAAGAACTTTTTTACGCTTACTTTGTTTTTGGTAACAAGTTTGGAGGAGGATTTACTCTGGCGTTCTCTACGGCAATTCTCAAGTAAGTTTGACAGACAAAGGTAATTTAATGAGAGATGAACGGAGACTTAGTCAAAACATATTATGTAGAGTTAACCAAACCCTAAAAATGAATAAACTGTTATTATTTTATTTCAGCTAAGAATGACTGAATCTTGTTAATAGTATAATGACATTTTTAAAAAAAAGAAGAAAAAAAAGAGAGTGTGGGGGCAAGTAGGAATTTAGTTTGTGTATCATTGCTATTGCTTATATCCTAGCATATGTTGTTCTTGTAGAATTGTAGGTTATGATGAGACAAAGTGTGAGCAGTCGTGGCTGATCCCACTCACAATGAAGCTCATTGTGACTGTCCTTCCAATTGTGTTCGTTTTATGTGGCCTTCCTTTTCTATACAAATATCCTATTACAGAGAAAACCAGAGAAAAGGTGAAAAATGTGCTTGCTGAGCGAAGGTGAGCATGAATATAATGAGCAATAGCTAGTTCCCAGTCATTTGAGCAGTTTTAATAATGGCAATATCCTGATGATGTTTTTATAGAAAACGGAGGTCAAGTGATGAAGAAGAGGATGAAAGGAGACCCACTAGAGTTTCTGGTCGACATGAATCCTATAATAGAAGTCAGAACAGTCCTAGCCAAGTCACTAAATCACTGACGCAAACGTATTTCTAGAATGTATGTCCAAATAATACTTCGTTGTGTGTTGTTGTTGTTTTTTAATGTAGGAGTAATATTTCATTTTTTATAGCACGTAATTTTTTAAAGCACGTAATTTAAAAAAATATATTTTAGATTGTGGTAATAAAGCATTTATTTATTATGATCGGTTCGTATGTGTCAAACTGACCCAGTGCAATCTGTAAAAGTATTGGCACCCTTCCTCTTATGACCATCATTGTCATAGAATTCTGACTGGCCACGAGGATACCGAGGTAATGGCTTCTCTTCCTATTAAATAAACAACAAAAATAACTATAACAACCAAAATAGATTATCTGTACAATGAAAATCGAAGTATATGTAACTATTGGTGTTCCTAATGTTAGTAGTAACTTTTGACTAGTTATATTTAATCTAGTAAGATATTCATAAAATAGTGGTCACCTAGTTCATAAGCATGTAATCTTACAGGTGGTGTGCACGGTGTCCAATCATATGGATACTGATAGTCAACCCTCTGTGTTGTATCTAAGCACATTTTTCCATGGCTTGCTGGATGTCTTGGTAGTGCACTGCCAAATCCTTGCAGTGGCTTTCCTATCTGAGCTTCCCTGCTGTCCATAGAAGAAGTGGCAGCAAGGAAGTTGTCTTCATTCACTGTGACCTTGTGAATATCTCTGGCCTCGTACTGGTCTTTCAGATTGATCACATCGCTCATGGCTTCTTGTGCTGTGGACTGGGCATCTTTGTAGGACTGAAATTAAACGGACCACATTGAATAAATTGGTAGACAAGGAAGACTAGCATTGTGCTAACGACTTCATCAATCATCATCAATGCTAAGTGCAAGAAATTGATTTATTTTTTACCACTTCACTGAAAATCACAAAAGATTGTAGTTGTGCTCGTGCTGTCAGCTTGTACACCATAATGGTTATTTGAGACACACTTACCCCATCAGTATCATCTCCCACTCTATTATATGTTGCAGTCCTGAGGTTTCTGTCTCTTATATTAGTCCAATTGTTTATATCATAGTCTTTAGGTTCAGCTTCTCTGTCTTCATGCCTTGTGCAGAATGAACAAAGTAGTAATAATTTATTTAGTTAAAACCATAGATCTATGTTAAAACAATGTCTGGTCTTACCATTTTGCATTCAAAGTTGGTCTGCTGTATTTCATACAATTTTTAGATCTCAAATAAAGTGAACCCTTTACTTCTCGCGATCTAATTTGAGCTAGGAGTTTGGAATCTAAGCCTACTAAATCGTCCATTACCGTGTGCCAAACCAGCCGCTGCAGTAATTTTTAGTTTTCCATGTCTGTGTTGTTGCCCCGGAGACCGTTGGGTGGGCGTGTTCGGAATTATTGAAAATCATGCTCGACTCGAGCTTTGCAGCAACATCATCAACGACCATTTCCTCCGGGGTAGAAAACTAGTCTCGTTGGGACGTTGCTCGCTACGCTAACTTACTACTAAGGGAGGATGAGTGTTCTGACTGTTTTAGTCTTGGCTCTAGCACTTAGGTGTTGTATAGGATGTACACCTCCCGATTGTGACAAGCCTGATTGCGGATCGTGTGGTAAGCTGGGCTTTTTTTAGTGGGTCACTGTGAGTTGCATGTAATGTACTGTATATAAATGAATATGTAAAATGTATGCATTTAATTACAGGTACAGCGTGCTGTATGCTGAAGTTTAAATTTGGTGAGTTATTAACAATAGGGCCATGAAATGGAAACAAAAAGGTAGTATGTTAACTATTTTTGTGAACTTTTTAAAAACAGTGTTATTGTAATAATTGTATATATTATGTGTGTGTGTGTGTGTTATATAGCTGTGTCTCCAGATGAAGTATTTACAGCTCTGGTAGGAAGCCTAAAAGCAGGTGATGTGCAGATATAGTGTATATTTACAATGGTAGTGCTTATTAACACATCGTTAGCCACAGTTAGGCTGCAACAACAGCCCGGCTCCTTTCTTTATAATCACTTGTTAATTACACAATAGTAGGCAGACCTCAGAATTACTAGAGGTATGCTTGAGAACAAGTGGCAAGTTGTAATTCAATTACAGTGATCTACTAGGCATCAATTTTATGTGTTTTCCTATATGTTCATAAAACTCTAAAGCTTGGCTGCATATTTATATATTTTACCTGAACTTAGTGTTTTAGCTCCAGTTTATGTAGTTAGGCTGACATCATTCAGTAGAAAAGTACAAGTATATATTTGTCAATTACTTATAGCTTACAAAATTTAAGATTTTTTTTTTGAGTAATTTTTTTCCTGATATTTTTTAGTTACCAGGAGGAATTACATGAAGTACCTTTAGTTTTTGACAATAAGCTCTAGCTACTTAAACCAACCAAGTTTTTGAAATGAAATTTGGTAAAAAATCTTCAATGTGTGTCACAGTAACCATTCACCGCAAATTTTAGAAACTTAAAAATTTTTTTTTTTTTAAATAAGAAATAGGGTACAGTTTTAACCTTTTTGATGCCGACTTTCTTACAACAGTTCGGCGTCTTTTAGAATTCAAATTATTTCTGCCGCAAGCAACCATAAACAGCTAGCTGTAAACAAACCAGCCATGTATGCCTTTTAACTAGCAAAAAAAAAAAGCTTCTAAAGTCTGAAAGAGAACAGGAACCAGTTCATCTTGAGAAAATAATAATTATTTCGGCCAATGACTGAAACATTAAATAGATTTTTTTTTTAAATTGGAGAATGCAGGCCTATCCTCACCCGCATATACATGTCAAAAGGGTTCAGTCTTACATGAGGCTTACTCCTGTTTACTAGAAGAAAGTGGGGTTAGCCTCAAAGCCTGTATCTTTAGGAGAAAAAGGCACATGCATGTGTTTTAATGGACCATGTAGCAAACATGTGTATAAATATGTATGTACACAGCAACAAATTTGTATTGAACACTCCTACTCGTTCACTCGCAAAACTAGAAATAACACTTGACTAATGTTGATAAAAAACAACAACAACACACACAACAACGAACAAACTATTGGGAATAATAATAAAAAAACTTTTTAGCTCTTATCTATTGTTTTCTTTCAATTTTCCTTTCTTGTGTGTATCTGTTTCAATGGAAGCCTTATCATCCCTGATGTTGAATATCTCTCATGCATGTCGACTGTAGGTGGGGCAGACAAGAAGTATAGTTACGTCAACAGCAAGGACATGCACACCAAACCAGTCAATGGTCTCCAGTACACAGTTCAAGGGAAGCATTCTGCTGGCCAGAACTCTGTAGACAGCATCAACATGGCGGTGTCTTCCGTGTCTAGCAATTTGACATTTGTACAGGTACTAAAGTACAATAAAGATTTGATAGATAAGGCAAACTGTATAACTATGTATATAGTGAGTCTTTTTTTTTTTTTTTTTAACAAGGAACTAATTGCTGGATATAGCTAGCAATATATGGTATCTAGATGGTCAATAAGTCCTAACCACTCCTTTATATCACACTGTCCCAAAAAAAGAAAAAAACTACGAAAGAAAAAAGAAGAAAGAAAAACAAATACAATAGCAAAAATAGGGATAATATAGCTGTACCCTCAACTTTGACTCTATGTTACAGCACATGTGATATCTCTGAGTGAAGGTGATTACTCATGGGACATAAAGGTGTGCTATTTATCAGTATTTGATTTCACTTTCATTTAACTACGGTCGCTTGGTTTCATTGTGAAGCTCTACCTAGCTAGTATATTTGGGAGAGAGTCAGGCTGGCAAGGCTAGCTGCGTGCATTGGGTGCATGCACGTCACGTGATTTGTGCCCTCCCGTTTTGCGGCTTGGGGGTGAGCCGAGGGCCTTCCCTCTGCTACGACCCTGGGGATGCCTGAGGCCCAGCCCTCCAGCCTGACCAGTCACATCCGCAAGGTGGCGTACGTCCTTTTTTCTTTTTTCTTTTGCGGATGGAAAATCCTTCTGCTGCCTTTCTTTCCTCGTTATTTATTTATTTATTTATTTTTTGCTGTCTTGCCCGATTCAGGAACCGGACGGTGCAGGGGATGGTGGTGGGTCGTTAGGACGAGTTCCGAGGAGCTTACCGTTTAGCCGCACTTACTCTTGTCCGAGCCACGAGGTGGTCATCTGGCACGTGCGCCGCGCCTCTCATCGATTTTCGTGATCACTGCGCCTGCGCTGTGCTCCTCGCTAGTGGGCGGCTGCCCACTTGGCTCGTTGCATGCTGAGCCCCGCCTGACTCCCTCCGTTAACATAGTTTAACTACGTTAAACTCTATTTAACTACGGTCGCTTGGTTTCATTGTGAAGCACTACCTAGCTAGTATATTTGGGAGAGAGTCAGGCTGGCAAGGCTAGCTGCGTGCGTGCATTGGGTGCATACACGTCACATGACTTGTGCCCTCCCCTTTTGCGGCTTGGGGGTGAGCCGAGGGCCTTCCCCCTTCTTCCAAAACCAGGACGGGAGAGCGGTCATGAAAGCATGGTTTGTTGAGCAGTTCAGACTAATTCTCGCCGACATCGGGGCTCCGCACCACCAGTATGCCGGCCACAGCTTCCGGATAGGGGCGGCAACCACAGCAGCGCGGGCCGGGGTAGAGGACTCCACCATACAAGCCCTGGGACGATGGCACAGTGCCGCATTCCTGCAATATATCAGGACACCGAAAGAAGATTTAGCACGCGTCTCAGCAACTCTGGCCAAGCACAGGAGACCTGGAACTAATGCCGGCAAGCTTCGTTAGGTAGTCCATCACCATGTCAAACGCGGTGTCACTCATTCTGTCACTTGATGTATAATTGCTAGTTTCCTAATAGATGTTTACAGATGATACATGTGCGGGGGGAGCGAGCGCTATCTGAAGCTACCACACCATGCACAGCAGTACTGTAAGTTACCTATGGGAGGGGTAGATAGGTAGGTACGTTGCTCACACCAATCCTAAACTAAGCTTGGGGGTGTGGCCCCCACTATCGGGGGCCACTTGGGCTGGGCCTCAGGCATCCCCAGGGTTGTAGCAGAGGCCCTTGCTGCTGCCCCTCTGCTTCAGGTAGTCCAGGAGAGCGGACACGGGACATAAGGTGTCCCCAGTAGCTCCCACCACTACATCCGCCCCGGCCCCGAACTGGTCGCATTTGGATTTTTTCAGGTGGATTTGGACCATGGTGGGTGCTGACTGGTTGTCGACTGCCACGTCTCCCCATGCCAAGCATGTGGCTTCGTTGAACTCCTGTGCAGAGTTGCAGAGGAGTTCCCC
>WLWI01004661.1_pt1 | contig 11555 bp, 7 predicted proteins | sample 6701501 | NCBI WGS metagenome assembly WLWI01 (sample SAMN12718690, study PRJNA515312) | sponge metagenome | isolation source: marine sponge | host: Mycale hentscheli | place: New Zealand: South Island, Marlborough, Capsize Point | collected 2014-11-01
AATGCGAGTAGACGATGATGATGGGGATATGTTCATGTACGTGCATTTTGAAGCATTTAAAAATAATTTCCAAGACTATCACTAGCTATGACAATAAACTGACTAGATCATTTTAAGAGAGGTATAATATAATATATTTTCACATCATCAGCAAACTAAATCAGATGAAAATGAACAGAGAGACAGTAGGTCAACATTAGCTTAAATAAGAAAAAGAACACTACACCTGACTGGACAGGAAGTAAATCTGATTTATGTCCTTCAATCTCAACAAAATGTCTGCTATTATATAAGTATATATTTGAAAAATAAAGGGGTTGTGGGTATATATGCAAGTAAGAGTAGAATTGTAAATATGAGCAGAATTTGTATAGGCTAATGTTGCCATGTCCTAAAATATTAGGGTCTAGAGAGTTTAAAATCGAATACAGTAGAACTTCAGTAATCCGAACTTGATTATCCGAACACTTCAATTAACTGAATACTACCCATATAATCTAATAGTAGCACGTGCAGACATGAAAAATTGCTTGACCACGCCCCTTCATCAGCGCTTGATAATACGTTTTCAGTTATCCGAACATTTCAGTTATCCGAACACCTCTCGGTCAACGTGTTTGATAGTTGAAGTCCTACTGTATTTCACTTGAAGAAATCTGTATGGTGCTAAATTACTATGAAGGTGTAGGAAGATAATACATAAGGGGAAGAGTAACTCACTTCAAGTAAGAATGAAGAAGTGATTGAAAGATTGTTTTATCAAGGGGGTCACTTGTAGCACTGCGTGTCACCATGCTTACGTGTGCAAGGAAGTGAAGGTGAGCATTTGAGATGTGAAAGGTGACAATAAAGAGAGTGAGTCATACAAACACACATATAGAAATATAATCACATCATAAATAATGTCTGGCAATAAGTTAATACTGTTGTGGGGTGTGGTCCCTATTTGTTTGTGTGTTAGTTTCAATAGTTGTAGTAACAACTGAATTTTAATTTTATGTATCATTTTTATGTTGCCTAGGTTACTGTAATATATACTGTTGTAGCTTTACAACTGTAGCGTAGCACTCTTAGTTCTTACTTGTTCACTGTTTGTAGCCCAGAGGTAAGACTGGTTATTATTACACATATGTACAACAGACATAAATACACAACATTCAGTGTGAATCAATGGACCAAGACAAGTGTTAATTAGTGATGATATACTCGTGAATGGTTGACAAGGTTACTAATGGCTTGTTGTGACAACGTCTAGGAGACTGTCTGATCATGCCACAGTTACTTGTTACTATTTGTGTGAATGTTTGTTCTCTCATTTGATTGGTTAGTTTAATAGTTCTTTATCCTGTCAGTTTTACAGTCTATTTTCTTTTCTTTGTGATCCCATTGGCAACCTATAAAAGGGCTGACCAGGGACAGTTGTAGATTCTGACTCTGGACACTCTGACACTCTCACTTCATTATCTTTATATTTGGATTTATTAAAATGATTTAAAACTTGAACTGACAAAGGGAATTAGTTTAGCATTGTTGGGTGCATCTAGCCAAGAAGCAAAGGGCCTGACAGTGAGGGGAAAAAAAAATTGAAGTTAGAGAATTTATATATTTTGTTGATTCCAGGATTGGTACCATGTGAGCAAGTGCAGATTGTGGGGAGCCCACACCTGATCTTCTAAGATAAGGCAGGGAATGTCTATTCCTAGGGCAGTCCATTTAGCAGCTGCTGTAACCTGGTTAGGTAGGCTACACCTGAGAAAGGTAGCTGTAAAAACCAAGAAAACTGGTAAGCTAGGCTGGTTGAGCTTCATGGTCAGTACCTAAAAATAACATTGTGAATATATATAGGATGGACTAAATAAATAAAATAATAAATAAATAAATATATATATAATATTATATATTTATATCTCAGGATATCACAAAGTGTTATCTCATGGCTGTATTGCTTGTCATTACCATGAGTCAGAGTGTGATATGGCTGAAATATTTCATGAGCAGGCTAATTTATTTTCACGACAGTGAAAATAAAGCCTGAGAGTGAAATATCTTGCCATATTACTCTGACAAGTATAATAAGTGGTTTATTCCACACTAGATACTGTAGTTAGTACTAGGGGAAGGGTAACTCACAGGTAAAGTTGGTTGTAGGGGCTACCCACACCCCCCCCCCCCCCCCCCCCCCCCCCCCCCCCCCCCCCCCCCCCCCCCCCCCCCCCCCCCCCCCCTCCCAACCCAGCCTACATTTTAGCAGCTGATCATAACCCTGTTGAGCAGGGTACACCAGAGGAAGGTAGCTGTAAAAACTGAAAAGTTTGGCACTGTTGCTATAACTGCAATAGTTTGCCAGTACAGGTGAAATAACAGTGTGAATATCATGAGTTATTTCATGGGTCATGTACCTAAAGATATCATTGTGAAGATATCTATGGTGGAATAAATAAATATATATATATATATATATAATATAGTACTTATTACATGAGTCAGAGTGTGATATGGTGAAATACTTCGTGAGCAGGCTAATTTTGCAGAGCTGTTAGCTGTTACCAACAATACCATCAATATAAATAGCTATAGCTAACTCCTCAGACTCAAAGAAATATCTACTGCAATATACAATTAATCATAAATAGTCAGCAGCAAATTAAAACTTAAAACTGGAGGAAAGGGGGAGGGGGTAAAGTGGATTGTTATTAGGGGGCAGATCCACCCCGCTTTTAAAAGTGAGCAGAGCCTTCCATTGAAACTGAAGTGCATATATCTAGTGTGCATAATACTATACATTAAAATTTTTGTTTAGCCTCACAATTTCCAGCCTCTTTTGAAAACATAACATTTATTTCCTAATGTTATTTCTTCATTTTCCTAAGGCTATTTCTTCATTTAGCCTCACTTGTGGATATTGTTTTCTAAATTACAGATGGATCAGGTTTTTCATTAGTGTATGATGGTATTCATGACCACATGGTGTAACTACAACCACTACCATGTTTGGGTACACTTTGTTAGAGTGTACTTCTCAAAAAATGGCTACTTGTAATCAAGGCTATAAGTGTGAGTTTATGGACTCTGTTCCTGAAGACTTCTACTGTAAGAAGTGTACTCTGGTAGCTAGGAGACTGATCTTTACCAGTTGCTGTGAAGAAACCTTCTGCTACACTTGCATAGTGGACTCTAAGAACCAAGACAAGCCTTGCCCAGTATGTGGTATACAAGAATTTTCCATAATGGAAATAAAGAGATATCAGAATAACGTAAAGCAGCTCCAAGTCTACTGCAACATGAAAGAGAGGGGGTGTGTCTGGTCTGGGACACTGGACCAGCTAGACTCTCACTTGGACCCTGACCTGGACAACTGCCAGTATGTGGACATCAAGTGTCCCCTCAACTGCCCTCTAGCCATCCCCAAGAACAAGGTGGAGCAGCATGTGGCTCAAGAGTGTTTAAAGAAACCTCATATCTGCCAGCACTGTGGCTTCAAAGCTACCTACGAGGAAGTAGTAGACACACACTTGCCAGAGTGCAAGTATGTAGCCTTGCAGTGTCCCAATATGTGTGGGGTGAGTTGTGAACGAGAAGTGATGGAAGACCACATGAAGATATGTCGTCTGGAAGAGGTGGAGTGCGAGTTCAAGGGAGTAGGATGTGAGGATCGATTCATTAGAAAAGACCAGGAGGAACATGCCAGAGATAATAGCCTACAACACCTCACCTTAACTGCTACTCTAGCTGTAGAGAGTAGAGCACAGCTCGAGCTGAAATTACAAGAACAAATGATAGAAGTAAAGAATCTAAACAAGGAACAGGAAAAGAAAATAATGGATCAAGAGAAGAAGCTAGGAGAACAAGAGAAGAAGCTAGAAGAACAAGAGAGGAAACTAGAAGAACAAGAGAAAAACATGATTGAATTTAAAGCAATTCTATCTGATACAGTCGAAGTTCATAAACTGTTAAAGCAAGAATTACAGGAATCTAAACATATGGTCTCCCACTGCACGAATTATTTACTTCTGAAGAGGAAATTTGAGATGCAGAACTTTAGCAAAGAAAAGGCTAGTAACAAAGTTAGAGAGTGGAGGAGTCCAGTCATGTATTCCCATTTATTTGGCTACAAGTTCTGCATAGGAGTCGATGCTAATGGATATGGCAGTGGGCGTGGCAAGGCAATTGATGTGAACATCAGGTCATTGCCAGGGGAATTTGATGATAAATTAAAGTGGCCAGCAGAAGGTCAGATCACTATAGAACTGATCAATCAGCAAGGAGGAGAAAATGCAGAGGGTACGACTAAGTTTAGTTGGAGGAAATCAAGATTTCTCATTAGTATTAATCGAAACTGTGACGGATTTATTGAGCATTCTAGCACAGATCCTTTCCTAGTGAACGATACATTGTGTTTTCATATCATTGACATTAAATGATGTAAATTATTGTTCTGATATGTATTTCTTTACTAATACATTGTTTTTTGTAGCATTTATTATTATTACTGATCTAGCTTTTCTCAAGGGTGACACTGTTAAGCTGGGTCACATAATCAGTATTATGACACTGTTAAGCTGGGTCACATGTCAGTATAACGACACTGTTAAGCTGGGTCACATGATCAGTATTATGACACTGTTAAGCTGGGTCACATGTCAGTATAGCGACACTGTTAAGCTGGGTCACATGATCAGTATTATGACACTGTTAAGCTGGGTCACATGTCAGTATAGCGACACTGTTAAGCTGGGTCACATGATCAGTATTATGACACCATTTGTTCTCACACCACATGTACAAACAAAAATACTCATTGTGGTTCCATGGACAAGTTATCAGTTGTATGTGAGTGTGTTAGGAGAATGGAAGGATATTACAACTCAAACTAGTCCATTTAAAGTGGTATGGGTTCGCAGATGCAAAGCCATAATATAGTATTTTGTAGATAGCATACACAACTGATCAGGCCTGTGGGCATGGCAAGGGTGTGCTTGTGGGGGCTCGTGTGAGCCTCTATTTGAGCTAACTGTAATTAACTATTGTTTGATGATTTTTTACGTTGTTTTGCCAATCAATAGTTTGTAGTAATGAGTGGATAGTTTTAAAAAATAGAATAGAAAATGCAAGCACATTCAATCACATTTACAGTTACAACTATCAGCTTAAATGAGCCTCCTCTTTGAAATTTGTTGCTGTAGAACTGCTCGGTGAGTGCTCTATCCACCAATCAGGTTGCAGAAAAATGACAACCTGATTTCTGATTTATTTCCTCTGAATTTCAGAAATCAGCTTTTCCAAATCTCTACTTTTTTATGGGAGAGATCAGAATTTGATCTAGTTGCCTGCCGAAACCTGACAGATTTGCATTGTTTTAGCCAGTTTCAGAGCTCAGTAATCTGCTGATAGCAGTCCATATCAGCTTTCAGCTCCATTAAAAATTAAAATTTCAGCTATTTTTAAAGCTGCTTGAGCAATGAAAATTTAAAACTGAATTGCTCCCTGTAATTTCAGCTTTCAGAAATTTGGTTGTGACTGCTCAAATTGCTTCTAAAAATAGTTTTTAAAAATACAAGAACTCTGTATTAGTAGCTTGGATAACCCTATACCTCATACATTTTTGATGGTAAATTACCAACAGTTACTGTATCTTTTTACAACTAGATTATCCTACCACAAAAAGTTCACTTCTTTATCTGATTTTGCACCTGTACTCCATTTATGAGTGACAGTCAGATAAGCATATAAATGAAACAAGCATGCTGACAGAGGAAGGGTTTCCAAACAACAGGATGTAGAGGACACCCTTTTCCTACAAATATTTGACAGACATGAGTTAAGAAATCTTGAGTTGTACAAATACTTCATGTCATTGGTATCCATTGGCTGTGTGTGTCCAACATGTTCCGTCCTGCAGGAATCATAGGTGTACATGACTGCTCATCCATCCTAGCACTGGATTTTCACCTTTTCTCAACGGCAGATTAGCAGTTACTGTAAACATTCTAACTTTACTACAAGACTAGTTGAAGTCTAGAGACAGATTGGAAATGCAAACTGTGGTCTTTTTGTGTACTCACACTGTTGTTGTTTGGATCCATATAGCATTCAGTTAACTATACCAGGAAAGAACTTTTTAATTTGTGCGTGTGGATAAGTAGAAAACTGGTAAGTCTCTAACATGTGGGTGGCGGCTAGTAAAACTGATATAGAAAAAAGTCCCTTGGTCGCATTTGTTAAAGAATTAAAATGTAATGATTGAAGATAATATAATAACAGTTGTAACAGATGTCTGTAACTAACACATTTTCTGCACAAATAATTTTGCAGGTGATATCAAACTAAATTGAAAAAAGAAAGTTATATACTGGTGTTTTTGTGCCATTTATTTTTATTAAAATACCTACATTATATTTCAGGGTCTGACATTACTTTGTTGCAAATCAAGATAGAGTTTGTGATAAAAAAGTATGGAGATATTGCAATAGCGAAATTACTAAACAATGCAATAAATAAATAATATTATGAACATAAGTAGCTAGTGTGTGTTTTTTGCAAGAAATTATGGTAGCTAGCTACTCTATTTTACCAATATTAATATGCTCAAAATTACATTCATTATGAATTGCTACAATAATAGAGACACAAGTCAATTTTGCTTTTTTAATCAACAAAAAACTGATGCAATGTGTAATTATAAAACAATTAGATTTTTCAACATAGCTAGCAATATTGTAAAATAACTGAAGCAGAAATGTAGTTTTTCTAGTGCTTTTTAAACTTAGTTAAAGAATTTGACAGTAGCTAGTAAAAAAAATCAATATTTTGCTGAAGTTGGAGAAGCTTAAATTAGAAGTATACGTATATCTTGCATGCATTATCCCATTTTGGTAGCTATATAATAATAGTCTTACCACCACCATGGAATAGATCTATTCCTAAACAAGCTAGTGAGTTCTTCGATTACCATCCTCACAACTGTGTTTATTAATGTGAGGATATACTACACCAGTTGATTGAGACTGTGCCTGCAAGTTTGACTGGATTTGCAACCTGTGAAGACTTTGAAGCAGGCCAAGCATACTAAAATTAATCATTGTTGAGAAAGAATTGATCGTACTCTGAGCAGATCTCAAGACCTTTTCACAGGATTGTGATCCTAATAGCCATGGAGCAAACAGAGCTGCAGTTCCATCAAAGTGATCTCTGATGGTAATGAGGAATATTAATGGAGCATGGACATTCAATTCAATACATTGTATATGCATTGTAAGAAATGAAATTTTCCATTGTATAATCATACAATAATACACTGACACCAATAGTGCAAAAAGAAAACTGTATACCATAAATTTTGAAGCCTTTCAAAGAAGTAAGCATTTTGTCCATATAAGAATCTACAACATTTTTAATTCGATCTATAAATCTTTGGTTGCATTGGCATCTGGAATATTAGCTAATAATATTAAGAACAGCATTACAGTTTTGTTTATGATTGATGTCATGCTCCCCATGCTCGTCTTTCCCAAAATTAACTTGCAGCATTTTTAGGTGTTGGACATTAGTATACATAGTAAGTTGCTCATTGACAGAAACGGTATCACAATACTGATCATGTGACCCGGCCTAACAGTGTCCAACCTGATCATGTGACCCGGCCAAACAGAGTCGCAATACTTATCATGTGACCTAGCCTACCAGAGTCACAAGAAAAGTACGATCTGTAATCTATAATAATACGCTTGTCTGTCAGCAACGACAAAATGACGGTGATGACAATTTATATTCATGAATAATTCATGGTTGGTACAGGTTGGTACAGGTTGGTAAAGCATCCTCAAAATGGGTTAGTAAAGTATCGTCAAAGTGGGTTAGTAAAGTATCGTCAAAGTGGGTTAGTAAAGTATCGTCAAAGTGGGTTAGTAAAGTATCGTCAAAGTGGGTTAGTAAAGTATCGTCAAAGTGGGTTAGTAAAGTGTTATCAGTTATAAGGTGTGTGTGAATAAAGCTGTGCTGGGTTGGTAAGGAGTCATCAGTACCGATAATGATGGTGGTGTGTGTGTACATATGGGTCAAGAAAAGAAATGAGATAATAAGCAGACTGATGCAATTAAATCAAGTAGTAGAGGATTAAAAATACCTCACACTATTTCATTCTTAATTTGCAAAGTTTGTACATCAAGCGCCACTGTGTGGCGGCATACTTTGCTAGTTGTAATAAATATTACAAACAATACTGTGTAATTCTCATTTTAAAGAAATACATACATGTATTTGAACATTATTTAATGTTAGTGATACGAAAGAATAATGTGTCATTTGCTAAGAAAGGATCTAATTTAGAATGGTTAATAAACCCTTTCATGTTTCGCTGAATACTAGCGCGAAATTCTTGTATACCAAGTGATGGCTTTTTCCATGTAAATGTTACAGAGCCCTTTGCATTTTCTCCTCCTTGTTGATTGATCAGTTCTATAGTGATCTCACCCTCCGCTGGCCACCTTAGTAAATGATCAAATTCCCCAGGCATTGACCAGAGACCCACTTCAATTGCCTTGCCACGCCAAGCTCTGTATCCATTAGCATAAACTCCTATGCAAAATTTGTAGCCAAATATATTTGAATACATGGCTGGAGTCTTCCATTTACTATAATCGTCTCTCTTTTTTTCTTTGCTAAAGTTTTGCATCTCAAACTTCCTGTTCAGAATCAAGTATTTAGAACACAGAGAGAGAATCTGTTTAGATCCCTGCAATTCTTGCTGTAACATTTTTATGTTTTTCTCTTGTTCTCCTAGCTTCTTCTCTTGTTCTCCTAGCTTCTTCTCTTGTTCTCCTAGCATCTTCTCTTGTACTCCTAGCTTCTTCTCTTGTTCTCCTAGCTTCTTCTCTGGTTCTCCTAGCATCTTCTCTTGTACTCCTAGCTTCTTCTCTTGTTCTCCTAGCTTCTTCTCTGGTTCTCCTAGCTTCTTCTCTTGTTCCCCCAGCTTCTTCTCTTGTTCTCCTAGCTTCTTCTCTTGTTCTCCTAGCTTCTTCTCTTGTTCTTCTAGCTTCTTCCTGTGTTCTCCTAGCTTCTTCTCTTGTTCTCCTAGCTTCTTCTCTTGATCCATTATTTTCTTTTCCTGTTCCTTGTTTAGATTCTTTGCTTCTATCATTTGTTCTTGTAATTTCAGCCCGAGTTGTTCTTTACTCTCTACAGCTAGAGTAGCAGTTAAGGTGAGGTGTTTCAGGCTATTATCTCGGGTATGTTCTTCCTGGTCTTCTCTAATGAATCGATCCTTGCATCCTACTCCCTTGAACTCGCACTCCACCTCTTCCAGACGACATATCTTCATGTGGTCTTCCATCACTCCTCGCTCACAACTCACCCCACACATATTGGGACACTGCAAGGCTACATACTTGCACTCTTGCAAATGTTTATTCACTACCTCTTCATAGGTAGCTTTGAAGCCGCAGTGCTGGCAGATATGAGGTCTCTTGGAACACTCTTGGGCCACATGCTGCTCTACCTTGTTCTTGGGGATGACTTGAGGGCAGTTGAGAGGACACTTTTTGTCCACATACTGGCAGTAGTCCAGGTCAGGGTCCAAGTGAGAGTCTAACTGGTCCAGTGTCCCAGACCAGACACACCCCCTCTCTTTCATGTTACAGTAGACTTGGAGCTGCTTTACTTTGTTCTGATATTTCTTAAACTCCACCATGGCAAACTCTTCTTCACCACATACTGAGCAAGGCTTGTCTTGGTTCTTAGAATCCACTATGCAAGTGTAGCAGAAGGTTTCTTCACAGCAACTGGTATAGACCAGTCTCCTAGCTACCAGAGTACACTTCCTACAGTAGAAGTCTTCAGGAACAGAGTCTATAAACTCACACTTATAGCCTTGACTACTGGTAGCCATTTTACAAACCACTCCACTGAAGAGATGAGTACCCAAATATGGTAGTGTGTGTGAGAGTGTGGTCATGAGTATACACTATACACTATCGATATTTAATCTCAAGAGTAGTATTACTCAAAAACCTGTATAGGAGGCACACACACACACACACACACACAGGAGGCTTTAACATAAATTAGAGAAATGAACATTTTAATCTTCTATTGGATAACATCTATAAAGAGCTATACCTGCTGTTACAGTTCTTTAAAGGGATTATTTCATGGCAGAACTAATGTGTGTCACACACACACACACACACACACACACACACACACACACACCATGGAATTGTACACTCTTTAATTGTCATTTCCTGTGTGGTTATGTTTAACCTCCTACATCACTCTATATTCAATCTATTGCTTTTTTCATTTGATTCATTCTGTATTTGGTTATTCTACACACACACACACACACACATACACTTAAGTACCACATTAGTTAACTTAAAACGACAGATCATCAATCAAAAATTAGCTTCTTTGGAGACTAGCCATGTTAAAAAAACAGGCAGTCATGGGCATGGCTTAATGGTTACGTAGGTCACGGAACAAATCCAGTGTGAATGGACTACTATCAAAGCAACCTTGCATAGAGTAATCTGCACCACCTTGGTTTAGAGGAGGGGCTGGTGAGGTCAATATGGTTTGCAGATGTGTGGGCTGCTGTAGGCTGTATAGTAGCACCCACAAGGATGGTGCAAGCCTGTTCTTATTACCTAAGGACCTAGCATGAAGAGAAAATGGGCAAATGCAGTGAGGAGGACTGGAGACAAGTGGAAGCTCACCAAGCACTCTCTGTCACAATCAATCCGCCACTGCAGAACACCTACCATTGTAACAGTATCATAAAAAGCAATTGGCAGAGACCAGATCTGATACAGAGTTTACATCCACTAACACAGCAAGTCCAGACGGATCAACCAGAGAGAACTCAGTTGTTTCTGAGAGATCGCCCTACCCTGTGCGGGCTGCTGAGGTCCAATACAAAGAGAACTCAGACGAAGAGAAGGAAGAGGGACGGTTGGACGGTAGAGAAGGTGAGGAAAGAATGGCTAGGAGGCCAGAGGAGACGGATTTGGGTACCTTGATGAGGTTGATGATTGAGAGAGATGAAAAGAAGAGAGAAAGGGACGAGGAAAGAAGGAGGGAAAGGGAAGAAGCGGAAGGGAGGAGAATAAGAGAGGAGACGGAGTGGAGAAGAGAGGAATAAGAGCGGCGACTAGCCAGAAGAGAGGTAGAAGAGAAGGTTAAGACTAGGAAGGAGTTATTGCAGGAGAAGTTGAAAGGATTAGGAGTGTATAAGGAAGGGAATGAGTTAGTGGCGTATTTGGGCAAGTTTGAGCGGATTATGAGAGAGAGTGAAGTGAGTACGAGCGACTGGGCTGAGAGATTGTACCCCAGGTTGCCTGAACGGTTGTGCGAGAGAGTGGCCCAAGCCCGAGACAATGGGGTGGGTTACGACGGGGTCAGAAGAGTGCTGCTGAAGGCAGCGGGAGAGACTGCCATTACGTATGGCAATCAATTGTTTGAAGTGTCGAGTGAGTTTTTTAAGAGTTTGAATGCGGGAGGCATAATGGAGTGGATAAAGAGGATTGCGTGTGGGGTGTGCCAGGGGTGCACCAGTGTCG
>WLWI01004663.1_pt1 | contig 11551 bp, 6 predicted proteins | sample 6701501 | NCBI WGS metagenome assembly WLWI01 (sample SAMN12718690, study PRJNA515312) | sponge metagenome | isolation source: marine sponge | host: Mycale hentscheli | place: New Zealand: South Island, Marlborough, Capsize Point | collected 2014-11-01
ACAGGATCACAGCAACTCTTGGAAATTAGTATCAGCTGTTGCTTTCTTTTTAGTTTCCCTCTCATTCTTCCCTTCCTTTTCTTTCTTTCTTTCTGTTTTTTTTCCCTTCCTGAAGTTTAAACAAAAAATCTGATCGTATATGGGAAAACTGGGCACAACAAGGCCAGTGTTAAAAACAAACAAACAAATTATCTACTAAGGGGAAACAGTTAGGTCAAATATATTGGGAAAGGCTTGAGCTACTTGCAATGAGAGCTCAGTTATTGGATACTGATAACTCTGTAAGTGCAAAAAAAATGATGGGTTTCCTGTAGACAGTCACTATTAAAAAAAACTGACAAGATTTCTTAGAAACACAACCATTCCACTTAGCTATAATTCATACCGCAGCAATCCAGTGGTTATGAATACAAATGGGGGTTACCTCTTATTCTGGCACTTTCCTGCACACACAAAAATTATTAATATTAAAAAGGAAGAAGATACCATGAGTGGGGAGGGGAGAGAATAGGTGAGGGAATAGAATTTGAGAGAAGGATTAAACAAATGTTTTCAAGGATTGGAAACATTAAGGTTTTAAATGTCCACATACATTTACAATGACTAATAAGCCAAATTATAGCTTACCAAAATAAAACTTGCTACCTCACAGGCATGGTCTAAATTGCTGTGTAAACGTTCCCATAAGTAAGAACTAAAAATGTAAAAATCCTGCAGAAGAAAAACAGCAACCAAAAAAAGAAGAAAATTCGAAGAAAAAAAACAAAACACATGCTCAAAATCATCATAGCAAAAAACAAATGTAAGCCCTTTGTAAAAATTAGAGTTACATAGTTACCTTGCTATAGCCATTCTTTTGGGCATAATAAAGAGTTCTTCCTAATGCACTATTCAATCCCTAATTAAAAAATGTATGTTACAATTTCAAAATATCAACACAAATGAAAATTACAATAGCTTAATAAAGTATCAGATATAGATTTGAGGGAAATTGTGCTGGAATAATAAACATAATAGGCAATGTTTAGGAAAATAGGAAATCCAAGGAATTCTATAGTTTGTATGAAACATAGCTAATCGGCTTAGATACGAGCACCATCTATCAATTTTCATTCTCATCATTTTAACACCAATTGTTGTGCTTAATAATTATATTATGCTCTATAATTTAGGATAATACCACCATTGTGCATCCTTAACACCCTCCTCTTCCATTTGCTTTACGTATAACCTTCACTAGTTACTGTAACTTACCTCCAAACCACAATGATGGGTAATATAATTTACCATTTTTAATGATATAAGAAGTGTTAAAAATTTAGTACATCAAATGACCTCTAAATTAGGCTACAGTCCTTTATTAACTAACATAGCTACTAGCTATATTCATAACTGGTCTTCCAAATTCAATTGTGTCCAGCTGCTTACCTCATCACACAAACACTTCTGGTCTACCCATCGAGATAATCTACTGATCCGCTGAATTGCTGCTTCATGAATTATACTACTCTTTAATTCACAAGATTGTGGATACAGGATAGCATAAGAAGCTGAAGAAGCCATAATAAGAACTCTAAATTTTACCGAATTTAACATCACGGTGAGGGCAAGGCTTCCGGTTTGCATATCCGTTAAGCGGAGACTTATCTAAATCTCCACCCACCACTGGCAGTCAGTAAAAAAAATCTAAGTCGAAAGTGGGCCCAAAAAAAAAATTGGCCCGGTCCGGTCAAATGCAATGCGGGGCATTACTCTTTTATACATAAAGACCTTTTACCTAAAACTAAGACGGTTGCTCTGCGATTCGGTAAAGGGTCTTTCATTATCATCGTAAGTGAAAACCTGTGACTCTTCTTCGCGTCGTCATCCTAAGTAGTTGTTATTTCTACTCCTCCCTAGCTGCACCATTATGGTAAGTATCTGCTAGAAAGATTTAAGGAATATATATGCTGTAATGTCTAATTTCATGCATGCAATAGCATTTAAAAGTAACCACCACTTACCAAATATTTTTCAGAGTTTTTTTTGTTTTTGTTTTTAATTCACATCCACTGCAATTCACTCCCAGCAGTCCGCTGATATGAGTAATGTGTAACAGTGTTTGTGGGGATGAAGTTTTCCTGTAGGTTAATATAATGAGTATTATTGTGGGTTCATATGTCAGGTCCTGGATGCAACATGCCAAATGAACAAGTACAAAGTACAGTTTTTTTTATTTCACTGAATGTACCTTGATATTCGTATAATTATTGGTTGGTGGGTGTAGAGTCCTCTATCCAATTGTTTACAGGACTAGCTCACATCACTTGAGCACGTACTGTTAAGTATATACTCTGGTTGACAATAGGGACAGCATAAACTTACTTACTTCCACAGAGTGGTATTAGTGATTAGATTTGCAGCTGTAAATTATTCTTAAAACAAGTTCATTTGGAAGGATTGATATTTAATAACTTATTGAACTTTCACAACTTCTATGACCACACCCCCTCCTCTCCACTGCCTGCCTGAAAAGTGTCCATTGACAACCAAAACAAAATTGTAAATTAGTGTACAGTTTGTTAACCTCTACAGCCTTGTCAATTTTTGTTAACTCTAATTACCAAAACAGTTTACGGATTTAGCTATGGTTGTAAATGGACTCTTTTCACCCTGTGCTCTTGCTCTCTTGCTCTACTCAGTCTTCTTGACTTCTGTATATAGAAATTCTTTGTGTGTGTTTTGCTCTGTCCTTAGTTACGCCGACAGGCAAGACTGAGGAGGGAGTACCTCTACAGGAAGTCTCTGGAAGATAAGGAGAAGACCATTTTAGAGAGGAAGAGGAAGATATTTGACAGCATGTCAGGTCAGCACTGCTCATAACAAAGTGACTGTATGGTAGCTTTTTTAAGCATACATACATTGTTTGTTCGTACAGTGTGTGTGTGTGTGTGCGTGTGTTCAACTCAAGGCATGGTATAGTGTTATATTCATACCCCTTTACCTACAAGTATATGTTACGGTCCAGTTTACGGTATGGAGTGGCACGTGTTCAGTTAGTGTTGTTACTGAGGCATTCTTTTATTACTCGATTAAAATCAAGTGCTATGCAGAAGGAAATACATCAATGCAGAATCAGCTTGCACCCTACTGCCAATAGTGATGTTTAAGGGAGCTATATATATATATGCTATCCTCAATAAACTCGCGTGTGTTTGTTGTTGTTGTTGTTGTTTTTCAGTTTTTGATCATCTTTTTTTTGCATTTTTTTGTTGTTTGTTGTTGTGATCTAGAGGGTAAAGTGATTCCTACAGAGTTACAGAAAGATGCAGGTCAACTCTGGAAAAAGATGAAATTTGATGACTCTGAAAGAGAAGGTAAGATGTCGGAACAAAGACAAGGAGAGCTTAGCAACAAAAAAAAACCATTTGCATTTTTTTTTGTACAGCCTCAGCAATATTAATAACAGTTCAGTGTTTTTATTGCTATTTTTATACTCACTTTGATTATATGGAATATGCATACAGCATACATACACATACATACATACATACATACATACATACATACATTATATACATACACACACCAGTGTTGGGTCAAGCCCAGTTGAGCCTTTTTGAGCTTAAGCCCAATTTTGTCAAGGGCTTGAAGAGGCTTGAAGCCCATTTCATAAAAATGGTCAAGGGGGGCGGTCACCATTAAAAAAAAAAAATTTTTTTTTTCTTTTTTTGACTTTTTATTTTCATATTTTATTGTGTAGGTTGAAGCTTTCTGAAGCTGTGTCCAAAGTTGGACATTTATTTATTTATTTATATATTTTTTGTTATCCCTACTTACAGTACTCGCACCACCCGGGAAGAATCCAATCTTTATGTTTTACCGTTACCGTTTGTGTAGCACGTCTTCGCCATTCCTCATTTACAACTATGGCTCATTATAGTTTAAAATAAAGCACACAGGAAGAGCTATTTAACCATTTAAACTGCACTCCAATTGGGGCAAGTGTGAGTGACTGCGCACGCGGAGCAGTACTTACTTTTTTAATGAACTTCGCGCGAGTGTTGTATCGTTTCTCCTAACTTTCCAGTCCTACCTGGCATTATGGGAGGCGAAAAAGGAGCTAGAAAGCATTACCGAAGCTTTCACAGAACCCTGTTTCGAAAGAAGGCTACAGTGGAGTCCAACACTTGGACTGGAGGACCCCACCTTCGGTTACTAAAATTAATGGCGGCTTATTAGGGTTTCTAGGGGGCGCTCTACTACTGCATTGCATCGTAGAGGTGGTGAATCCTCTCCTGAACTTCCAAGCAGTACTTCAGGAACTGTCAGAATAGGCAAGCCTAAGTATGATTTGCTTTATTGGGCAGTATAGTGGTGTTTTTAGAGCTGCTTGATCACTAACCTGGGCATTCCCTGACAGTTTCAGAGAACAACAGTGAAAGGCAGGGGTTAGTTTCTTGTGTATCTGCAGTAGCCAATGGTTCCACCATACAGTTTCACAAAGGAGAGCAATTGAAGGTACTACTTATGCACCAGAGTTGCTCTTAGAAGATGAAAATTTAGTACTAAATGTGTCGAAAAGAAGAGCAACCTAAGTGTCAACGATAAGTCGGGGTGTTTTTTTGAGGCAATGATGAGGCACAAAACCCTTTAAATTTGACTTAATACTATGTACAATAGCTTCTAAATTCCTGTGAATCTGTTTATTTAAGCTCTTGTGTAGGGACCTGTGTTTACAATGTAGCATATGCTTCATTTTCTTCTGTTGCAGGCATTATCAGCTGGAATAACTTGTGTTGTGGTTTTCCGCAATTATCTCAGAAGTGAAACGGTCAATCTTCAAAAAATCATAATTTATTCTCATATTTTTTTTACAGAAATGTTTTTATATCATCTGAAAACTCCTTTTCTACTCTTGAAAGTAAACTACCAACTTTTTAAAAAAATTTTGGGGGGGTTGAGTTATTCACGTTTTTTTTCTTCAACATTTCATCAAAAACAGCCATTTTTTTACCAAAAAAATTAATATAAAATCAAAAAAAAAATATTTAGAAAAATCTGGTAGTTCACTTTGTAAACAAGGTATTAAAGAATGTGTGTTTGAAGTCTTGATGTTGAAGTAGGAGGGGTTTAGATTCGCAGGGGTGGGTAAGGGTTTCTTGACGTTGACGCCTTAGAATTTTGGTGGGTGTGGTTTCTGCCAATATTTTTAGCTCACTTTGAAGAGCTTCAGATGGGTAATATTTTGAGCTTCAAAGTGAAAATAAATATCCATGCATAGTAAAGTTATGACAAAAAAATATAAAACCACAATTTTATGGTGACCGCCCCCGCCCCCCCTTAAGCTCTATCACAAAATATTGGGCTTGAGCTAAGCTCAATTGATTGATAGTTGTTTGCTGAATGGAAGCAAAGAATCAATATCAGTAGACAATAACACTTTCCCATTTTACCTAATAGGCTATTAGCCACACCCAATATTAGTAATTTTTATTAATAAAGTCATTTCCTTTTTGTTTATTGAATTATGTAATTATCAATGGGCTTGGGCTTGAGCTTAAGCTCTAAAAATCTATAAAGGCTTGAGCTTGGACTTAAGCTCTTAATTACAGGGCTTGACCCAACACTGACACACCCATTGTGTGGATTTCCTTCCTGTAAAAGCAGGAACTTCACTACATTCAGTTATTGAAGTTAGAGAAGAGCCTTTATTGAATTGAACATCAGCACTCGTTAGTTTTAGTAGAGTTGGGTACCTATTAAAAAAATTAAATGCATACAAGCTGAAGTCAAATGGCTATTCAGTAGAATGTACCGTAGCATAATAAGTCCCAGCTAAAGTATGGCGGTTTGTGTTGATGAGATTACTTAGCCATCTTTTGAAGCAGTAGAGATAGAGAGTATTTCTTGTTGTATCAATATAAGTATTGCAATAGCAGTGTGGAGCTATGCTTTGTGTTTTGTTTACTGAAATACATTTTCCCTTTGGTATCAGCTTCACTACAGTCTAAGGTTTAGTTCTCAGATGTTAGGTTCACTACAGTCTAAGGTTTAGTTCTCAGATGTTAGGTTCACTACAGTCTAAGGTTTAGTTCTCAGATGTTAGGTTCACTACAGTCTAAGGTTTAGTTCTCAGATGTTTACATATTTTATTTTGTCTGCACTAAATCTGAAGATAATATTTTAATTATAATAGAAAAATTTCTTGTTCTACCAGCCAATATTGTTAATAACACTTGACCCGACATTTCAACTTCTTGCCGAAGTAACGAGAAAAAATAGGCTATTATTATAATTATTTAGCCGAGAATAACTGAATCATGTGTGTTGCTGTTGTTTTGTTTGTTTGTTTGTTTGTTGTTGTTGTTGGTATTTGTTGTGTCATACATACAAGGTCTGGCAAGCCTCACTCACATGGACGATGAGTATGCGTGGGCGGGAGTGGAAGATCCTAAAATTGTCGTGACAACTTCTCACAACCCGAGCAGTCGCCTCAAGCAATTCTCTAAAGTAAGTACGCCAATAAGCTGTTGCAGGTGAAGAGGCATATTCTGGTTATAATGTCTGGCGGGATATGTTAGTTAGACCATGGGTTCGAGGAATTATTGCTGATAACCGTCCCGATCCCGAGGGTGAAGCCTGAGAAAGTGGGCGGTTATCTAGCGATAATTCCAAGAATTGCCATGGTTTAACTATTTTATATCATAGTTAACTTTTCGAACGGATAAAGGCCAAATAAAAAGAGAGGATATGATTATTTTGAGTGGAAAAATATGTTCAGTTAATGCAGCGAGGGTCATTCCAAAACACTGACAATAAGGGTACAGTAAGTGCATTTCGTTCCCTTTCTACCGCCTTCAAACATTGACTGGTATACCCAATATTTCTACGTCTCTCTCTGATGCTCAAGAGGGATGAGAGCCCCCAGATTCTATCACTAATAAATTCTTTTGGCTGTTGTGGGTTAATTTGACCACGTGGCTACACCGATATAAATGGGTGGTGACTTTTATAATACATATGGACAGTTGACAGCAATGGTTCTGGTGGATACAGTTGTGCCAGTGAAAATGGTTTTTACCTTCCCTGAAAATTTTTATTACCTTCATGGAAACATTTGCCCCCAAATTTTTATGATCAATTATATGGAAAAGGCCGACTCGCTGAATTTCAAAAATATAGATTTGACTTCCTTGAAAATTTTGTTTTCCATTTTATTTTCAATGGTTTTTGCAACTTTTTAAAGTAATTAGACTGACTCGCTCACCATTTGTGCACATACCACTAGTTTATGTTATATATGTGTGTGCGTGTGTATGTATGTGTGTGTGTGTGTATAGGAGTTGCGCCTCATGTTCCCAAATGCCCAGAGGCTGAACAGAGGCAACTACGTCATGGAGCAGCTGGTGCAGGCGTGCCGAGCCAACAATGTCACAGACCTTATCATTGTGCATGAACACAGGGGGGAGCCCAGTAAGCTAGGAGGGAGGGGCATTAGGTGGGTGTGACATGTGTAAGTGGCAATCATGCAGAAAAAATATGGAGTAGTGGGTGTGACAGAGAGAGAGAGTGTGTGTGTGTATGAAACACAAATATTCGTCTTAAGCATTGCATCTTTTATTAATTAATGTCATTCGTCATAGAGTGGTTCTGATGTACATAATGGTACCCGATGTAATTGTACCGGTACCAGTATCTGTATCAGCTAAATAATATATCTTTTCTAAGCAAATGAGTGAGACTAACTGTAGTATTGTACTAGCAAAGCAGGTGCAAGCTATGTAGATACTGTGGTGTGCTATACACAGTATCTTGCATTTTTAACATCAAAATCAGCATCAGTTGAAACCCTAGGCCTGAGTCTACTCAGGAAGGGATTAACCAGATAAAAGGCTACGTATTAGTGTGTTTAATCTTCTTCAGATAGGTTTCTGTGTGAATGTGAATCTATGCACTGTAGCAATAAATTGTGCACACTTTACGTCATCTGCAGATCAAGTGTTGTCATTGTTTTTAAGTATGACGTGCTGTAGCTATTGTACACTGATTAGCTCTACACTAACAATCCCATGTGTGATGTGAAACAACTAATAATTAGTGGAAGTATTGCAATGTTGTGATGTGTGTGTGTGTCAGATGGTCTGGTGGTGTGTCACTTGCCGTACGGTCCGACTGCGTCTTTCTCCATATCGAGCACTGTGATGAGACACGATATTCCAGATGTGGGAACAATGTCTGAAGCCGCACCTCATCTCATCTTCCACAACTTCAAGACAAAGCTTGGACAAAGGGTGTGTGTGTGTGGAGGAAGGGGGTAGAAATAGGAGAGGAAGGGAGAGAGAAGGTGGGAGACCAACTACTGTGTATGAACAGCACTGGTTAGTTTTATCAGGTTGTGGGTTTTAACATTTATCACTGGTAGGGACATCTATATATCAATATGTCTATGTATGTACATTAGACCCTCCAAACAATTTTTTTTTTTCTGAACCACTGGCTACATTCTTACTATGTGAAAAAGTGGTGGCCAAGGGGGACAGCTCAGCAGCAGGATAGGGAAGGGGGTGGGGCTAATATTTAGATGGAGTACTAGCAATGGTAGGATGGGTCTGAAGGGGTGATGAGGTCATGCAAAGAAAAAGACACACACATGTCGTATATAAATACAGACTTCTGCAGTATCAAAACCATGCAGAAGTATCTGCGTGCGCGTTGCATCAGCATGCATGATGAACGTACAACTGCCTCCACCCCCTCTAGAAATCCCGTACCTGGGTGACATTTTATTGAAGCTAGCCAGAGATTTCAATATTATGCTTGATACGTGAGAAACCTCTTCTTCCCATGAGCGTCTAATTATATACGTGTATGTCCTTAAAAACAATAACTGAACTGAGCAATGAAGTTGTCTACCATTTGGTAATGACTTGTTGTGCATTGAAACAAAAAGAGGGGTGCTATTTTTGTAACAAATCTAAACACATAAATTGTTGTTTACTTTATCAACTAACTATGCATAGCCAACTATTAGAGCCACTGTCACTGTGAACATCGCAATTCATTTCTAGTGCCGTTAAATGAAGAGTGCCAACCACACCAACTTCTTCTGTTCAGATGATTGTAAGAGTCTTTGAAAGGCTACTTTAATTGTTGGAAATCATTGTTAAACTCAGAGGGGTAGGAGAAAAGGGGCAGGAGAGACAACTGCCTCCCCCCTCCCCCCCCCCACTTATTTATTTTTGTTATTGTTTTTCGTTGCTGTTGCTTTTTTTTTCTTTTTTTTTTTGTTGTTGTTGTTGTTTTTGTTTTCTAATTTTAATTTTTGAATTATTATTATTATTATTAATTATTATTATTATTATTATTACTTTATAGGTGATGAATATTTTGAAATATTTGTTTCCGGTTCCGAAGGAAGATTCCAAGAGAGTGGTTACATTTGCCAATCAAGAGGACTACATATCTTTCAGGTACACACACGCATACACACTCGGTACATGCATACACATGTAATGGAGTCTAACTTATCAGTAACACCAAATCAATGACTCAGTATTTGCATTCCAGGCATCATATCTATAAAAAATCTGGTTCCAAAGAGGTGGAACTGAAGGAAGTTGGTCCAAGATTTGAATTGAAATGTGAGTTTAGAAGTACCTGAGGTGAGCTACTTACGTGTGTATTGTGCAATTCTTTAATCATATGATGGTGGAGAAAATCAAAGAAATTGGCATTAGTATAGTAAACTATAGTTGTATCAAAACAGTAGAACTTATCATGGGGTCAGTAGAGCTTACTTTATGGAAGGTAATGAGTGAACGGTATAATGGTAGGAAATTAACTACCGTTGTACAATAAACAAGACCATGATATCGAGTAAATGTACTCTACCTCCATAGTTTTCAGGTGATGCAGTGCTAATTAAAATAATAGTAATAATGCTTAATTTGTGCTGCCATCAATCAGCTCTTCTTTTTTTTTCTCTCTCTCTCTTTTTTTTTTTTTCTTTTTTTTTTTTTTTAGTGTTTGAGATCAAGCTGGGGACAGTAGATCAGGCAGAAGTCAACATCGAGTGGCGACTTCGACCATACATGAACACAGCCAAGAAAAGGCAGGCACTAAGCTCAGCTGAGATAACAACTTGATTGGATTTCTTACAGAGTGTGTGTGTTTCCTGGGCTTTTATGTGTTATGTGAAAGTATCATAAATAACAATCATATTATTAATAATATTTCACAATTTCTTTCTCAGCCTTCTTTTACTCATTAGACGTATTCTCTCTCTTTCACAGGTTTTATTTGGCTGCCACGGGAATTGAACCCAGGACCGCTTGTATAGCACACAAACTCTCTGCCACTGAGCTACAACAACCACCTGGTGAACAAACACTCCAATTCTGTATTTATACTGTTAAGGGGTACTGCTATGCTACTCAACAGACCAACGAAATTTCTCTTTTTTCGAAGATTCTTATTATTCGTTGAATTTTTTTTCCTCATCTAATTTATCACTTCACAATTTCTTTCTCATTTGGTCTGTTGAGAGTGAGAGCATAGCAGTACCCCTTAACAGTATAAATACAGAATTGGAGTGTTTGTTCGCCGGGTGGTTGTCGTAGCTCAGTGGCAGAGCATTTGTGTGCGCTATACAAGCGGTCCTGGGTTCGATTCCCGGTGGCGACCAAATATTTTTAATTCTGTATTGTTTAAAAAGCCTGTGAAAGAGAGAGAATAGCTACATCTAATTATTGTTACTATTTTTATTTTTATTATTGTGAACAATTATCTGTGTAAATGAAGCACAAAAGTGTGAACCCTCAGCGCCACACTCACTAGCTATTACTAAATCATCTCGGACCATAAGAATAACTTATTGGCTACTCTAACCGGCATCAATACAGCTCGAGCAAAAAAAAAAACGGTAACGCAGTTTACGCACGTGACTAGGACTTGACGATAGGGGGCGTTACTCACAAACAAAGCTGTACCTACGTGCGGAGGTGAAGCTTCGCATGTTCTAGTAGTGTGCTTGAGCACAAATGGCGAGGGGCCTTTACACAAACGAAACACTTCAAAAGAACTTATCAGTCTATTTCTAGAAGTATAAGTACGTAGCTGTTGTGACCATACTTTAGCTGACAAAATCCCGAGTACTGGTATTCTGACTATCTAAGTTACCAGTAGCTTTTAACAAGAAGCACAGTGTTGAATCTAGCAGTAAGTTTTTAAGACCTAAGTGCGTCTTGTGGCGTGTAAAAACAACCTAACACAAAGGGGTAAACAATTAAATTTCCTTGAATGATAAGGGATGTTAAACCGAAAGATTCCGTATAGTGAATATGGGAAGAGGTACCACGAAACAAACACAAAACGTGAGGATAGTACAAAATGACTTACGCATGTCCACACGTATATACAAACAAACAAATGTCCCTGATTTTCATGGCCATTTAGACGTAGGCTAGGTGGGGTTAATCCAAGGCGGAAGTTCCGGCATTGGGTAAGGGCGGCACGACGCGCGCGGGCGTGCCGGGCGGGTAAATGGTGAGAGCACATGGTCAGTGGTTCA
>WLWI01004664.1_pt1 | contig 11551 bp, 10 predicted proteins | sample 6701501 | NCBI WGS metagenome assembly WLWI01 (sample SAMN12718690, study PRJNA515312) | sponge metagenome | isolation source: marine sponge | host: Mycale hentscheli | place: New Zealand: South Island, Marlborough, Capsize Point | collected 2014-11-01
CTTGTTTAAATACTGTATTTTTTAGCCATAGAGCTCACAGTGTAATTTGATCGACTGATCTTTTTAAACTCTGAGATCTCCGTGTCCTCTGTGGCAAAAACTTGCTTTAGCCTAGCTCCACTATGTTAGGGAGCCGCTGATTAAGTCCAAATAATCAGTAAGCCGTCATTCTGGCACCCCTCCGGGCATAAACTCCGGCCAGAATGACCTCCATGGATGGAGGGAATGCATAAGGATTGCAGGAGCAATCCATGCCCAGTTAAAACAATTGTTTACTGGATGCTGGTAGGAATTTATGCCCGGAGGGGTACCAGCATGACGACGAAGGTACTTGATCATAGTTTCTTAGGTCGATTCAAATCCGAATTCTTACATACTAATTTTTTAAAACTGAAATCAATTCAGACAGTTTACAGACCGTACCAAATATCATACTAATATTCTTCAAAGTAGCTGCATGCAATTCCTGAGCGTGAGATCCAACACATTCTTCTGCTACGACAACATCAAACCCATTCATAAAGCCATCACGAACAGTGGAATCAATACAAACGTTGGTGACGACACCTGTCGGTATGATAGTTGAGATATTGTGCTTTTTTAATACATCAACTAATTCTGTGTTGAAAAATGCACTGTAACAATGCTTGGTGATCACGGTTTCATTCTCGGCAGGCGAGAGTTTGAAAAAATCCGCTCCCCAGGTTTCTGGCTCGCATAGTATCGAGTCAGAAGAGCTGTTTTGACGGAATTTGGAGTTCATGCTGGCCGGTATGCGATCTGGATGATAATCAGCTCTTACCCAAATCACCTTCATCTTCGACTGTCGCGCAGAATCCAATAAGGTTTGAATATTCGCGGCAACTGGCGTTGCAGCACTGACATCCTTACCTAATACACCCTGTATATAGCCGCCCTCGGCACAAAAGTCATTCTGCATATCGATTATCAACATCGCTGTATGCGAAGGGGAAACCTTTTCTGCAAAATTGCCGGCCGACCTGGTCTCAACAATAGTACTCATCGAATTACATGTCCCAGGCAATACATCCCATACCACAACGAAGCTCGACTGCTGGTTCATAAACTATTGTACGGGCCGCCCGATTTCCGACCGCCCCCATTACTGCTAACCATGCCAGTAGTTCGCTTGTACCGCCATCACCTGCTGCGACCATGCGTTCCAGCGTAACTTCTTTTAATACTCTTTGTGGATCGCCCTGTTCCATGAGATTCAGAAACCAACGATCAAAATCTTCATCAACCTGAAAATATTTTGGTCCACCCGGGTCGTGTGACAAACCTCCGGTACCCATTAACACAACACGATCGTTTTCCGGCAGTTTGTTCTTAATCACATCAGCAATCACTTCACCGATTCGATAACACACATCTGATCCTGGCAGGGGCGGAACAATACAATTCATATGGATTGGTATAATCGGGATATTGTGCTCAGGAGTAAGGTAATAAAGTGGTACTGACCAATTGTCGTCAAAAAGCAAATCATCTGAAAAGGCGATAGAAATTCCGGCCTTGTTGATCTCCTGGGCAAGGATACGTGCTTCTGCAGGCTTACCGGCAACTTTGTAATCAGGCACGTTGACCCAATCTTTGAACCACTCGGCAGGACCTGACCACTCGGCAGCAGTGCCAATACAAAAGTTCGGCAGGTTGTTAAAGGGTAAATTTAATCCATGGTCGTTTACTATGCCGATGATGTAATCTGGTTTTACACCACGCACCAATTCTCCAAGTTCTTCGTATCCTGCAATCAGACGTTGCTGTTGATCTGCTGGCGCCTTATCTATCCAGCCGGTCAGACCGGGCGCATGACTAAGAGCAACCGTGGAAACTAATTCAGCCATTGCCTTTTTCTCCTGATATTTTATGTGGAAATGATGAGAAAAAAGTAAGCCAGCTATTCACTATCATTTTCGTCATCTACCATATGCTTCGCATACAGTAAGGCGGCGTCACTACTATTGTGATTGTAAGCTGCGCCACGAAACAATCGACTTACCTGCGGCAAAAAGTAGGGGTGTACACCGAGCTCAGCCAACTTACTGATATCTTCTTCACGCCAGGCCGTCTTTTCTTCCTCTGAAAGTTCATATTCAGCCATGAATTTTTCCAGTCCTTCTGGAAACTGACTATATAAATCCGGGCTTCGTCTGATCGCGAAAATCATCTGATTCGATGGTAATGTTCGATCAGTATTCATAATGCCCATATTCAATCCCTCTTACGATTATCTACAGCTGCTATTATTCGTCATATGCCTATACCTGAATACTAGCCAATCGATTAGGTCACAGAGGCCGTTCTATTGCAGGTAATAGCGTGGATGTGAAGCTGTTTGCTAGAGCTAAAGGCTTACTAATGACCATCACTCACACGGTCATTGTTTTATATTGCTGGGATACCTGCTGGTTTTAACTAGCCTCGTTCGGACCGCTGGCACTATCCTTCAAGACCTGTTCAGATAAGGAATATTTCATAATAATAATCACCGCAATAATCACGAATATTGCAGGTATGACGCTAATTACCATCTTGATGCCAAGTATGGCACTGGCGGGTTGACTAACATCTCCACCGCTTGATTCAATATAACCTGTCCAGCCAAGCATAAGGCCACCAAGCAAGCTTCCCAGGGCAAAGCCTATTTTCTCAATCGCGATCATTGCTCCTGCAAATATACCGCCTCTTAAAGTTCTGTATTTAATTTCATCCCACTGAATGATATCGGGCAACATAGACCATGTGGATACCTGTGTGGCAGTAAACCCCAGACCAAATATTGCAAAAGCCATATAAACGAAGGGCATGGGAAGCTGCGCATGGACAAAGAAATTACAGGCACAGGCAATAGCAATCAGACCGAGACCAACTTTATAACAATTGTGCTTTTGAAATCGCTTTGCTACGAAAATCCAGAATGGAATACTAAGCATTCCTAATATTTGTGCCGTACCAAATATATTGGGTACAAAATCAGGACGAAGAAGAATATAGCTTGCAAAATAGGGAACCACTGAGGTCATACACCCCATCGCGGTGGTATATAGTACAAAGCTGAACATAAAAATCTTGAATTGTTGATTGCCGCTTACAATCTTGATCTGTTCGACAATAGGTACAGATTTTTCATTAGTAGAAGAGAACCTGACTTTACGCGTACCGATAAAGGTCGCCAAAAATGCGCCGCCAATTATTATGCCCAGACCAATGGACATCATTGCATAACCATCTCGACCGCCGCCGGCTTTCATTACGGCAATAGGTGCCAGCACACCCGCAGCTAATACGCCTCCCATCGCAAAAAAAGTACGGACAGACATAAGCTTGGTTCGCTGATGATAGTCATCCGTCATTTCGGCTGACATTGCAATATGGGGGATCATAAAAACAGTCGCCCCTGCAATCATCAAAATATAAAACGACATTACAAAAAGTAGACGAAGGTTTACAGACTCAAACTCAGGCGTATTAAAAAGAAAGCAGGCAGATAGCCCGGTAATTATTGCACCGAGTAATAGATAAGGACGGCGTCTACCCCAGCGTGATTTTGTTCGGTCACTGATTAGCCCCATTATGGGATCAGATATGACATCAAATAAGCGCGGTGCAAACATTGCCAGACCAGCAAGCGCTGCCGGTATTGCCAATGTGTCGGTCATGTAGATCAGTAAGAGGATACCCGGCGCCTGTACCATCAGGCCGGTACCGATACCTGCTATACCGTAACCTAGATAAGGAAGTTTATTTTTCTCCTGTGACTGAGTGCTTTCTTCAAGCACGATTTCGTTCTCTCTCCTTTAAAATATAACCGAGGAAATCTGTCACCAGTCGCGCAGCCAACATAGTCGTCGCCTCCGTACGATCATAGATAGGTGCAACCTCAACAATATCAAATCCGATAATCTCACCGAGACCAGCTATACCTTTTAGCAATGCCCTTACTTCATCATAGAGCAAACCCCCAAAGGCAGGCGTACCAGTACCCGATGCAATAGAACAATCCATGCCATCGATGTCGATTGTCACGTAAAATTTATCGCACTTTGGGATCTTGTTAAGTGTGCCCTGGGTTCCCGCCGCGCGCATCTCCAGCGGACTCATAATCACACTGCCATATTCTCTGGCGGCATCAAAATCGGACTTCATACTGCTACCCTGGCCATGAATACCGAGCTGTGCGAGTTTTGTTACATGATCCATCTCCGAAGCTCGTCTCATGGGACTGCCATTCCCGTTACGTTGACCATTGCGTTCATCAACAAAATCAAGATGAGCGTCGAATTGAATGATGCCAAAGGGGCCTTGATCTTCGAGTGCTTCGAGGACTGGAATAGTCACTGAATGGTCACCACCGAGTCCAACCGGCATCGCCCCTTTGCTTACAATCTTACGCACCAAAGCCCGGGTATTATCAAAGCTGGTCTCAAGATCACCATGCAACATCGCCGCATCGCCACAATCAACAATACGCCACTGTGGACCGAAGTAGGTGCAGTCATCTTCAGGGTCATAGGGCTCTGCCGGAGAAATAAGACACAATGCAGAGCCCTCTCGAATACCCTTGGGTCCGAAACGCGCACCCGGTCGAAACTGCGTAGCGATATCCGAAGGTATTCCATAAACGGCAACATCGGCATCGAGTGTATCCAGATCCAGAACCATTGGTGCATGGCCGAAGGTTGCAGGAAAGGTATAAGGTACTGCCAGTCGATCTGTAATTGTCATGTGCTTTCTCTAATTAATTCTCTCTTGATCAAATTACGGGGCATCTAATTCATCTGTTTTCTTCTAAGAGTAGGCGCGATTCAGGGCAAATATTATCAGTCCGGTTTTTTATGCTTTAAGGACCAATCAAGCGCTTCCAGATGATCTTTGGGTAAGTGTTCTGACAGCAGGTTAGGGGGAATCGGACTAAAACAATTTTCATACATGGGCGCATACAATTCTTTTCTTAGCATGGGTAACTCATGTTTTTTCCGATGTGATGCAATCGGTAATGTCGCGTAAATAATTTCCTCACGGGAATCACCGGTCTGGCTCATAACAAAACCATATTGATCAATGATCATTGAATGACCACCCTGACCATTCTCTGGAAAAGGCATACCTTCAAACTTGATACTGCTACCCGTACTGTTTGCGAAAATACCGAAGACATGGTTCGAACCGCTGTCGACACGGGCGGCGAGAGCCGGATTGCCAAGATAAGCATACTCACCATTAAATGGCTCACCGGCATTATTGGCTGTACTTCTTATCAGTATTTCTGCGCCGTTCATGGTGAGCGCTCTTGCCGTCTCCGGCAAAAAACCTTCTGAACAGACATAGGTACCAATATTACCGATGGGTGTCTTCGCAACCGGCCAAACTGCATCCCAGCCATGACGTTCAACAAATTCATCGAGAATATCATGCACGGTGGTGGCCCATTCAAAGGAGCCGGTAAAACCCTGGGCGGCCTTCATATGCTTATGAATGATGGTGCCGTCTGGCCCAATAATGACACTCATATTAAATATATGACCCGGCCATTCAGGATCTGTAGAGTAATTGGCGAAACAAATGTAGCAATCATGTTCCTTTGCCTTTTCACCCAACCTTTCAGTTTCAGGCCCGGGTAGTGAAATTACAGTATCGATAATTTCCTTACGTGACCAACTGGTATCCATTCCATTGATTGCAAATTCCGGGAAAGCGATGAGCTGGACACCACCAGGTCGTGGCGGCCAGGTATTTGCCATGTCAATCATGTAACACATGTGCTCTATATTGGCATTGATACCTTCGGACGGGTTCTCAAGCGAGACTGGTTTAGGATTCATCTGCACGCATGCGACACGAATTTCGTCATACTTGAGAGGCACAGTTTCATAGTGCGGGCCCTCACCAAACGCTTGCATCATTCGCATGCCAATTTGTTGCAGCTTCTTCATTACATTTCTCCTAATAAATATCTAATTAGTATATTTATTCTTATCATAGCGGGCATATCCCGAATTCCAGCAATAAAAACCCCGCACACATATCGACATATGCTGCAGGCTCAAAACTGATATATAGACAATTTTCTCTTATTGATGCTAATTGTGACATGATCTTTACTCAGGCGGTGCAGTGGATGCTACTAGCCATACGACTAGGTTGGATTTTTGATATATATTTCAGATAATTACGTCATGTTGCAAGCCGACATTGAAAGTATGAAATTGAACACGCCAGGTGCATAATATTCAACCTATAATCGTCATATTCAGGATAAACACAAGAAGATATTTTATGAAATTTAAAATAACAAAAGTTCTGCTTAGCCTCCTCTTTTTAACATTCTCATCAAATGTCGTAGCTGAAACACCACAAGCGACTATTTTTACCGCCGGGGATATTGCCAGTTGTGATGATATGAAACCCGGGCGAGGTGCAATAGAAACTGCAGCACTACTTAAAAGATTAATACAAAAGCATCCCGATGCAAAAATATTGGCGCTTGGCGATCTGGCTTATAACAGCAGCTCCATCACAGAGCTCAACTCTTGTTACGAACCGACATGGGGAAAATTCAAAAACCATACACTTCCCGTCCCCGGTAACCATGAACACTACGCTACATTTGATTTCGTCAAGGGATTCAACCTCGATCATTACAACGAGTATTGGGGCGAAAGATTTACCAGTTTTCCCAAAGACGCCGGAAATCCACAGAAGGGATATTATAAAATCGAAATTGGGGACTGGCGCCTGATCGCAGTAAATACTGAGGTCATTGTTGATAACGCCTCTACCCTGGCAGAGTATCCGATGAAACTATTTCAGAGAATTCCGGATGAAGCTCAACGAAACAAACAAATTGCGGCTCTGAAAAACAGTCTGGCAACGGTTGATTCTGAGTATAGTACTACCGCCGAGAATCAGAATAAGTGGTTAAAGGAAGAAGCGTTAGTTGATGACAAACAATGTAAGTTGGTATTTACGCATCATCCGAAATATAGCTCAGGCAAACATGGCAACAATAAAAAGGAAACGAAACCCTTAAAATCTCTTTATAAAACACTTCATGATAATAATGTCAGCCTGATTGTCTCTGGACATGATCATCATTACGAACGTTTTTATCCTCTGGATGGTAAGGGACATCGTGACTTCAAAAGTGGAATGAGAACATTTGTAGTGGGCACCGGCGGAATATGGTTACGAGCACTTAAGAACACACAGGCCAATAGTGAAGTGCGTCGGAATGACAGATGGGGTGTGCTAAAAATCGAGTTGTTTGAGAATTCATATTCATGGCAATTCATACCCACAGAAGGTGAGCCCATGCCTAAACATATGGAATCTTGTGTGCCCAGAGAGGTTTAATAAAGGGCCTTCAGCAGAACCTGTGGGTCAACAAGGAAAGTACACTACCAAAAACCGTCATTCCCGCAGGCTTTTAGCGGGAATCCAGTAAAACGAATTAGCACACTGGATTATATTATGTTGGCCTAAGAAATATCATCGGACATTGTGCCTATTTGACTACTTGTAAATCATTGATGCCCCTGCTTGCTCACTAGATTCCCGCTAAAAGCCTGCGGGAATGACGGACTTTCTTTTTCCAGTCCCAATAGGACTGTTGTACTTCAACCCACAGATTCTGTGGAAGAGACTTAATAAATAACCGGAACTATTCGCTAACAGGTTTACAACTGCATCTGTTTTAAGATAGCCCTACCCAACATGCCATGCGGATTAGCCATAGTTTCATAAATCTCAAAATGGTTATAGCTATCGGCTACCAGCAGCTCAACTGATTTACCTGCTGAACTTAATGCCACAGCAAAATCCTCCGACTGACGTATAAATTCTGGCGTTTCCAGAGTGCCATAAGCAACGATCACCGGAGCATTTATGTTGTCCAAATGTCTTATCGGACTCAAGGCTTGCTCCATATCATCTGTAAAATTGATATAAGAGCTTCTGTGAGATAGACGTACCGGTTTCAGGTCATACATACCACTGCAACACAGACCACCTTTAATAATATTATTTGGGAGTCCAAAATCCTTTTCCCAATCTGTCGTCAAGACTACTCCGGCAAGATGAGCTCCAGATGAATGACCAGATAAATAGATACGATCCGGATCACCGGCAAAACTTTCAGCATTCTCATACACCCAGGCGACCGCTCTGCGTACCTGCTCAACTACGGGAAACAAACTTCCTCCTTCATCCTGCACCCAACTAAAGTCTGGTAAAACCATGTGCGCACCGGCCCTGACTAAACATTCAGCGGGAAATCCATGAACATCGGCTGCACTGTTACACCAGGCACCACCATGAATCATGATATTGACAGGGGCATTAATCTGCTTTGTCTGAAACACGTCCATCGCCTCAATGGATTTATCACCATAAGAAAGCCGCAAAGGTTCACCAATCGTCTCTCGATTCAGTTTGCTATTACTCTCCCAGCGTTCGAGCAATTGATCACTATTTGGAGCATAAACAGATTGAGAATAAGCATTATCCAACTCTTCCTGAGTCATTCCATTCCATACTATAGCTTCATTACTCATGTTCGTGTTGGAGGCCATAATCTTAAACTGAAATCAGCTCGTTCAGTTTCACGACCTGTTCCTGCGAGTCCAGATCAAGCAAAAACTTTTTCAATTCATTCGCCTTCTCTGAGCCAATTACCGGTGTGGCCAAATCAAAATATTTCTGAGTTATCTCATCTTCTGAAAGTGGGTACATTGGTGTACCCCTGGGTGAGGCCGCACTCGCCTCGTATTCATCACCACTGTTTGTGGTGATGACAACCCGTGCCGAAATACGTAGTTTTTCATTATGAAATATTTCATCACACTTGCTGTCCGGGTGAATTTTCACCCGCGAACCTATGGAAAGCACCTCGCTATTTGTGAACAAGGCTTCATCGAACCAATCTGGTCCGGTTTGAATACCGAGTAAGGTTAAAGCGGCGCAGTAAGGAAGGCTGAACTGGGCATCCACCAATTCCTCCGGTTGGATAATATCGAACATCTCGCAAAGATATGACACCGACCAGACATCAATTTGCTTAATGTCCTGATGCTCTAAATTATGCTGACCAATAATGGTCTTTATTGCATCCAGTGTCGGATGGATAAACCAGCAACAGGAATAGGTCTTGATACTGGCACCGAGAAGATAAAACTCTGATCCGAGACCCTCCGTCATCATTTCAAAATCACATTGATCAGAGGCTGCCATTCGCCAAAACCCGGTATTGCCATCCAGAATATTCTTACATCCTAAAAATCCTGCTTCGGCAAGTGTCGTTGACATAACTCCTATCTGTGCAGGAAGCGCAGCAGTATCTTTGATCCAGGTCAATGGTCTATTATCCCAGCCCCATTTTTGACCAGAAGGAACCGGGGCGCTCGCACCGGCAATTCCCATGGCGTTGAGAGTTTGTAATTTATCCAGCTTCCTTAATTTTGCTGCTGTGGTTACCGCTCCAAACGTCTGATTGGTACCCAAACCCCAAACCTCTTGAAATCGTTCTATCGAAGGTTTCGTGGCTTGCGCCACCCGCGCAGCGATTTCAAAGCCTGTCACATAGGCCAACAATAAATCGCGCCCGCTTATCCCATCTCGGTCGATTAATGCAAGCATGGCCCCAAGCAATGTCGACGAAACATGTCCTGCGGCACTGCAATCATCAAAATCCAGTGCATTAACCAGCATTGCATTCAAAAATGCTGAGGTTTCTGGATTTACTGTCTCTTTTCGACCCAGAATATTTGCATTCCCGGGTGAGGTTTGCGAAAGCGCTCGAATCGCCGTATCACCCAATTTAGACTGACTGCTACCAAAACCGCAACCAAAAGAATCAAGTAACTGGAATTTAGCTTTTCTCACCACCTCTTCAGGTAAATCTGAATAGCTTGTCTTCGTAATGAAATCTGCCAGTATTTCGGTAGATGAATTTTCCATATTCCTGCTTTATCGTTGTTTATTAGAGATGCACTAAATGAACATCAACTTGTAATCGATATTCACGCTTTGCATGGGTTCTTATTCTTATAGTCAGAACGTGTAGATATTGTTCTAAATCACCACATTGCTTACTACTAGCCAAACGATTAGGTTAAAGGCACAAATACTTCATCCAACACACCTTTTTGAGTTTCAAGGTGAATTAGTGGGATATTTCTGATATTTAAAGTGAGTAAAAAAACTGAATGCTCAAAGTGTGTATTGCGAACACCTCAATTTTCATAAATATTGGGCAGCAAACGCTGTGGGTATGGGTACTTACCTTAATACAAGCGAATAAGTTAGAAATAAAATCAGGGCTACATTTCGGGGTATTTCGTATACTTATCAACTCATTTTACAAGGGTTAAAAATAGCCTGGGGGGAAATTTCGACTCCCGTTAGCGCATCCTAAATGTAAACTGCCTTCGGGAGGTAGAGGTCGTGAGTTCGTATCTCGCTACCCCGACCATTTGAATCAATAGCTTAAGGACTCAATCTGTCTTTGAGCTTACTTCTTTTATGCTTCTAATGTCCTACTAATGCATCATCCGCAGAAAATAGTAGGACTAAAAATTATTCTGTATTTATATTTCCTTCCAGGGAGACGGCGCGTACAAATCCAGGCCTCCTGCTTAATCGTTCCAGGTAAGCATCCGTAGTAGGGGCGTAATCGACCCTGAATCCCAGTATTGAACCCAGATAAAGTGCATAACCTACAGCGATATCGGCGATCGTGAATTGCTCATTCACAAGATATTCGCGTTCAACCATGTGAGCATCGAGTTTTTTCAAACGGGCGTGAAACCAAATGCGATAATCTTCGGCTACCTGGGCTTGTTTTCGTTCACTTGGCTCCAACCGCTGATACCTCAGATATATCGTCTGTGGAAAAGTCAGTGTCGCATCGCTGTGATAAAGCCAATTCAGATAGTCACCATACTCAGGATGTTCTGGACCTAGTGCAAATTGATGTTTATTGTATTTTTCGACGAGGTAATGACATATACCGGTAGATTCCGTCATTTTTACCTTGCCATCTGTCATGAAAGGAACTGTACCAAGTGGATTAATTTCCAGATAGCTTTTTTGTAACATTCGAGGAGGAAAAGGCAGGAACTCGATTTTATAGTCCAATCCCATTTCTTCCAACGCCCAAAGTGGTCTAAGTGACCGAGTATTTTTACTATGCCAAAGTTTGATTTCCATATTTCCTCAACATACTCCGGTTAAACTAGCGCTGCCGTTATTCCACATATTCATCAACAAAAAGATCGATTTGCAGCTCAGTGCAATTCGGATGGTATTTGTATTTATCAAAATTCACATATCCTCGATCAATCAAAAGATTCTCATCAAGATACGAAGCTCCCGTAAACTTTTTACAATCACTAAGTAATAATTCATATACTGCATCCGCCACTATTTCCGGTGTCCTGGATTTATTCATTAGCTCTTCATCTATCGCATACTTCACCGCATCTGTAGCGATTGTGGTTTTTGGCCACAAAGTATTTGATGCGATTCCATC
>WLWI01004665.1_pt1 | contig 11550 bp, 7 predicted proteins | sample 6701501 | NCBI WGS metagenome assembly WLWI01 (sample SAMN12718690, study PRJNA515312) | sponge metagenome | isolation source: marine sponge | host: Mycale hentscheli | place: New Zealand: South Island, Marlborough, Capsize Point | collected 2014-11-01
TAACTCTTCGTGCCTAATCATTGCTATTATTTAGCGATTTCCTTCACAAATCATCTTTACCTATACTCATATATTTACTCGCTCGCCATGCATTTGCGCTATTCGAGCGCACCACTAGTTTATTTGTATATATGTTTGGACGTACGTATGTCATTTTGTACTTTGACCCTCGCGTTTTTGTGTTAGTTATGTGGTCGACCCTGTCCCAAATTGCACTAAACAGAATCCTCTGGTTTATACATCAGTATCCGTATCACCCTAGAAATTGAATTGTTTACCGTTTTGAATTCTTTTGCGGGTGCAGTTAAAACTTGAAAACTTAAGGGACTTCCAGTTCTATTCGAGTTAGTGGCGGTGGTAAGTCAATGTGCTCTTTGTCATGGTTATAAGCCGTACGCAACAGTATTTACTTGAAAACGCATTGTCCACTATACTAACCGCGAAGGTAGGTCTCGTGTCGATGTATGTGTGTACAGTGGTGGCAGAAGCATTTTTTCATTGGTCAGGCAAATTCATATCTTCTATTTTCATAACTAAAACAATGTTATTAAAATTTTTAATTTGAAAAAATAGAAGAAAATTAATGATTAGCTCGAGTTAAAATGATCCAAAAAAAATCTTGTTTACCTTTCATTTTTGCAAACTCCGCTTCGGGAATTTAAATGACTTTTACTGCTCTCCGGGTAAGCTACCGCCACAGGATAATGATTATTACCACACTACTCACGATCGCAAAGAGCGCAGAGCTCAATAGCTTGTGGGTGTGATTCCTATAACAGGGCATAGCTAGAAATGAAAGTAATTGCACTATCGTGTCGAGGGGTAAGTTAATGCTTTATTTCGTTGGGACAAAAAGGGAAAAGAGTTTTAACTGTTTGCTCCTGGATTGGTCCGGCGGCTGCCGGGTCTGCCGGGCCGGTTCCGCCACCCCTGGTGTATATGAACAATATTCATAAGTTTGGAAAGGTAACTATTTTATATTATATGAAATATAGGATCAAACCTATAAATCACCCAATTTCACCAAATTAGCTCAATATGGCAATAATTGTACACAATGTAAGAATCTGGTCCCTTATCAGAGCCATCCATTCTAAAATTATGGTCCTTTTAGCACCTTATATCTTCATATCAGACCTTAACTCCACAGATCTGTTGAGAACTGTCTTAAAGCAATTTCACTATCAAAATAATAAAACGGAGGTTAATTAACACCTTATTCATTGGCTACATGACATTGTGGTAAAATATTTAAAAGATATATGGGATGAGTAATGATGCCTTCGTGTCTGTACCAAATTTTGGATCTCTAGTACCTGTAGTTAAAAAGATAATCACCAAATCATTAAAAAAAACTAAAATTCTACTCTTTAAGCCTGTGACACTGTAAGTGCAAAAAAAAAGTTTTCACAAAGGGTGCCGCGTTGTGCCCGGGTTTGTTCCTGCTGAGTCAGCTATTCCCTCAGCATTTAACCACACTGCAATCTGATTGGACTGCAACGTACTTGCAGCACGGTTTTCCTGTAGACGGTCACATATATCTTTTTATTATTTTCATAGATACCCCAAGAACTATACATCAATAGAATAATATGGATCTAATGAATATGATTGTGGTTTTGGTTGCCTAGCAACTAAGTACTAAGGTTTTGCATGTGGTTATTTGGTTGTTGTTTCTATTTTTTAACTAATTCTTATGAAAACAGCAATTTTTCTTTCTTTTTTATAATATAATAATGTTTATTTTCAAATAATGTGTGTAAATATATTGAATAAATAATGGCTGTAGAATAATAACATCCAAGTTTTGCAGATGAACAAGTGGTTTCCATTCAGAATAGTATGATTATCACTTCTAATATTAATGAACTTGGAGCCAACCTTCTTGAGCTTCCTGTTCTAACACTCTTAGCCACTTTGCTACCACCACAGGTTTATTATCCCTTTCTATAATCATCTGTTTTATGTAGACTACAATTTCTGCTGGACTTTGTACAGCTTGATTCTACAGGCTTCCTGATGCTACATCATCACTTTCTAGGGCACTAACTCTAAATATTACTGCTGCACAGGTAGGTAACTATCTGCCGTCACTTCCTTCTCCTTCGCGCTTGTCAGTGTGAATTCTCTGGAGACCGACTCACTAATAAAGTATTTTTATGCAATGACTCTCAGCCAAATTCAGTGTTTTATCGAGTGACACTACACGGGGCACGTCTAGTGACAGTTGCTCAAGTTAGGGATGTCTTTATGTCCTGGTCATCATCGAATATCTTTGTCCCAGTCCAACTTGAGCTATTGCATCTTCAAGGTGTATGTGAAGTACCTCAGAACTCTGCCTCTAGCAACAACACAAAGTCCATCACAAGTTGCCTAGTTGGTGTAACTGCCATCGTTGGTGGTAGTGTGGCTGGAACTCTCCCGCTTGTCTTTATAGTACTCATTGCATTTGGAGTTGCTTTGTGTAAATTAAAGAGGAATCGTTGGTATGTTAAGCTTTACATTAGATTTGTGATACGTAAAATGTTGCTAATAAATAGCTTCAATCCAATAAGTACTGAAAATGGCAGTCAATTGGTATTAAGACCGTATTCCTGTAAACTATTTCAATAATATTTAGCTCAGCAATACTGGAAATCTTTTCCAAATCAGTAATAACAATTGCAGTTATCATTTAGGTGTTAATAGTTAAGTTTTCCATAATATTTCATAATGATGGGTCAGATTGTAGAAGTTAATGATAGCTAGCTACTGTAAATATTGAGGACATATTAACATCATTAACTCTAGTTGCTGACATAGCTAGACAATAAAATTGTTCTTTTTAATATCAGTTTAAATCCGTCCTATTCTGATACACCAACAGTTGATTTCATCCCATCAAGTCGTCATGTGACATATCAAAGACATCAATAATATGGATAGAGAAAAGATACAGTGTACCACATGCCCCGCCTACTAGAGGAATGCATCTCAAGGTGAACATAATAGTAGTACCACACTATCAGAGCTATAGTCCAGTATCACTAATACACTGGAGAAAAGCTTGTAATTATTCAGAACTTTATTAATTGTTACTCTGTTGTAAAGCTTCTTTTACACACAGATTAAAATGTGTATTTGTGTACATTGAAAGTTCTTAAGCTTCATATAGCAGCTGCTTATACACCTTTAGATAATGACACAGTAGCTACTAGCAAGTTTAGGAGCACGCGACTTATAGCGAGCTAGGTATTTTACATAAGCTACTAGCTAGCTATATGCCATTAGTAATTTAACGTCTCTAGTTAGAACTTTCATGCACTAATTCTCTTCATAGTCATGCCACTTCCTTCTGTGATTACCAAACTGAACTGGATGTACTGTTATCCAGGGTGTAAAGATGTGGGGCCCCTTTCACATAGTCACTGGAAACTGTAGATTGGACCATTCAGCCAGCAAACCTGTTTGTGTATTACATGCATCTCCTTTAACCGACCAACTATGGGATACTTACCAAATCTTGTCTATGGAAAAGTGACACTAAGATATTATTCCTGTGTTATTTCAGCTTGAGGAAAATGTACTTGATCACACCTGATCTATATGGAAAGCATGTGATACAGCTATGTTGTTACAAGAATTCTATTTCTATTCCTTCTGTCAGATGTCTGAAAAAAGTACGCATAAAAAGAGTTCTTAGTTGATCAGAGTCATAGACAAGTGTTAGATGATTTTAGTACCTACAAAATATCTAGATAAATTGACTCTTTTTCTTCAAATTGCTACATAAATACCCTGCTAATAGTTTAGAAACATTGTCTTTTTTTTTTGTCTTTTTTTTTTTCTTTCTTTCTTTTTTTGTCTTTTTTTACTAACTTATAAGAATGCTTTCATACTTGAGGTTAACTAAATATCATAGTACATGGTTAACTCCATCACACTCCATCATCTTGCAGTATATTATAATGCACGAATCTCTTAACACAGAGTCTAGTCAAATGCTCTCAAAGCAGTTGTGGCTAGTAAAGCCTTTCAACTGATCACACCCACCTCATCTGCATTCCATCTTGCAATTAATATCTTATCTCAATTTTAATTCATTTATTTCAAATTTGAAAGTACAAATCAGTTCAAGAATAATCTTAAATAGCATAAATAATCGTGACGACAGGGAAAAAAACGATCTGAACTTGAATTATCTGACTGGCTGAAATATAGCTAGCTTCTAGTTGAAGCCTCATCATAGTTGAAATATAGCTAGCTTCTAGTTGAAGCCTCATCATAGTTGAAATATAGCTAGCTTCTAGTTGAAGCCTCACCATAGTTGAAATATAGCTAACTTCTAGTTGAAACCTCACCATAGTTGAAATATAGCTAGCTTCTAGTTGAAATATAGCTAGTTGAATTATAGCTAGCTTCTAGTTGAAGCCTCACCATAAAGCCTCACCATAGTTGAAATATAGCTAGCTTCTAGTTGAAGCCTCACCATAGTTGAAATATAGCTAGCTTCTAGCCTCACCATAGTTGAATTATAGCTAGCTTCTAGTTGAAGCCTCACCATAGTTCAAATATAGCTAGCTTCTAGTTGAAGCCTCACCATAGTTCAAATATAGCTAGCTTCTAGTTGAAGCCTCACCATAGTTCAAATATAGCTAGCTTCTAGTTGAAGCCTCACCATAGTTCAAATATAGCTAGCTTCTAGTTGAAGCCTCACCATAGTTGAAGGTTATGCTTCCTAATTAAGATGTAACTATAGTAATACTCACAGCCGAATATGTACTTCCATTTGTGGTGCTCTAGTAGTATATTGTATATGTGCAACACTAGCTATCAACAATTGTTCATAAAGTAGATACCTAGTTCTGCCTCATTCTGTAGTGTCCAAGGTTTCAACAGGACATGTGAGTTGAAACATAGCTACTATAATAACTAAATCTCTTACTAACTATTAAGCATTCTAATAACTAATTATAAGTAGCTACATTAACTTCTTTAGCTACTCTAGAATTCAAAGTTCAAATTGTAACTTAGAAAGCATGTATTGGTACTAGTATCACTAGTGGTTAGTTTTTGTTTATGTATACTTCTTCAAAAGTTTAATCCTGACAAGTAGTACAGGACATCTTTATTATCAAATGCATATGCCCTAGCCACTACTTCACATGTTGTTGTTGTTGTTGTTGTTGTTGTTGTTGTTGTTGTATTAGAATTATTTCTAAAATGTGGATGAGAACATGGAGTTGGTTATTCTATTACATAATTAGCAGCACCACAGCTAAAGGTAAGTAGCCAAATCAGTGCATACAGCTAAGGGAAAGTGGAACATTAGTGCCTGTGGCTACACAGCTAAGGGTAAAGGGAAACCAGTGCCTGTGGCTACACAGTTAAAGGGAAAGAGTCTGTAGCTGCACAGGTAAAGGGGAACCAGTGTCTGTAATGAGGAGAGCAAGCCTTATGACTGTGTTGAGAGAAGCTTGCTCATTTCTTAATCCTAGAATAGCTAAGTTACCTTATATACCAACAGTCCCACACAATTGATAACCCTTTACCCTTTACTATATTCAGTATTTTCACTATTAGAAAGTTGTCACATTGATTCCAACATTTTTGTTTGGGGGGGGGCTTATAAATATTTTGAGCTAGTCACTAAACTTGATGACATAAAGGAGGCTCGCTCTTCTGATCACATATTTATGAACTCAATTATATATCAATGTTTTTGCAGCTAACGTAACAGTAACAAATAATTATGTGGTTGCCGGGGAGACTGCACATGTCGTCTGCTCCACCACACAGAATGCAACATTGCTCCACTTCATGTGGTACTTCAATGACGAGCTAAAACTCACAGCCACTACATCTGCAATGAATTCAACTTTTACTATATCAGGAGTAGGAGTAACTGATGCAGGCGGGTACAGGTGTGTAGTCATGGAGGATGGACTTGGCACAACAGAGACAGAGCATTGGGCACTCTATATTCAGTGTAAGGGATCACATGACTGATTAATTGATGGTAGTCTTAGTTAGTCCTCTCAATAGCAAGTAGCTAATCCTGAACTATCGTCCCTAATTTAAAATTATTTGAATAAAATAATTAGGTAATAGTTATAATATGATTCTGTTGTTGTTATCTTTCTTTTATGTTTTGACATACTTTCTTTATAGCTAAATATGCAATGCTAATTTAATACCTAGAGCCCTAGGCCAAAAAAAAATTCTTACAGGTCCTACACTATAGGAAATGTAACTCTCCAATAGCTAAGTTTCGAAATTCACTCCTGTTTTACATAGGATAATTGTGTAGATGTAGCAAATTTCAGTTGTGCCTATTGGAGTATTCAAAATGTGGACTGTAAGCTCGTATGTAGATCTGAACTGAGCACATTATCTTAGAAGATTTGTAATTCTTTGATGAACACAACATACATTGACTTAGTGCCAGTTCAATGCAAAAATGATTTTTCTATATACTAGTGTATGGTTTTCTGTGTAATAAAAATATGACTGATAATTTACATATTAGTGCCTGGATTAGAATGGATTGTAAAGAGATCTCGGATTGGACCTCTATACTGGGGCACTGCGCTATCCGTCTCATGTATTGGACTGCTCACTACCAGCAAAGGCATTGACGTAGTTGTTGCAATCAGAAACCAGTTCAATCAAACTATACCGGCAAGTGCAGACAATGGTCGAGTCGGAACTAATTTTAGTTACACGTTAGTGCCGCCACGTTATGTGACACGGCTATATATAGCATCGCTGAACCCCTCAGATGATGGAGTGTACACATGTCAAGGTGACGTATCTCCTACTTCCCCGAGTCCATATATCAACCAATCCACAACTAGTGTATCATTCAACATTAATACATCAGGTAAAGGGTGGATCTGGTGGATTCATTGATTTAATGTATATAAATATCTGTGCTACTGTGCAGTATCTCCTTCACCCTCACAGCCATTTAATATCAGGATTGCAACTGCTACTCCGGATATCATTATAGTGATCTGGGATACTGCAAACCCACGTAGTCTTCAAACTTATCGAGTAGAATACACACCAACACACTGGAATAACCAGACTGTCTCAATCTATGTCAATGATACATCTGTTAACATCTCTGATTTCTACCTGAACACAACCTATTCGATTGTTGTGGAAGCTATCAATGAACATGGAACTAGTAGAAGTAATGTTAGTTATTTCATCACTCCTTACGAAGGTTGGTTACTCAATGTGTGGGATTTTGCAATTCTGAAGTACTTATTTGAAATGCCATACCCAAGCCAGAAAGTGTGTTTCTTTGTATTCTTGAGGTCTGGAGAGATCACCACACCCACAGGGTATCACACACCACACCCACAGGGTATCACACATACCACACCCACAGGATATCACACACGCCACACCCACAGGGTATCACACGCGTATGATTATTTGTTAATGTAGATCCAAGGGTCAATGTATCGACCTATATATCTCTCATTCCTGACACCACTCCATTATACATGGGCCTCAATCTAGAGCTGGTGTGCTCTATCAGGGTACAAGAAAGACTTGGACAAATACGTTCCGTGGATATAGTCACGCAATGGCAGAGGTCTGGACGGCCCCTAACTAACAACAACTCACTGAATACAATACTGCCAGTTAGAAGACTAGATGACTACAACTACAAGACTGCCGTGGTCTTTAACTCCCTCAATACCAACAGAGATGAAGGCAACTACTCTTGTGATGTAATGTTAGCTCTCTATTACCACAATCTACCACGCGTGTTGTGGAACAGTAGCATCAACTATTCTCTGGAAATTCCAAGTAAGTAGATGCAGCTTATCTAACTTGTAATTTGAGTAGATACAGTCGGTTTCATGAGCTCTGCTTTGACAACTCGAGACTATGTTTGTGTGTGTGTATTCAGCAATTACTGTTCAAATACTGCTGTCTGGAATATCAGATTGTGATGACTGGAGGGTAAGGTTTATTGTGCTGGTTTAATAATAATTATACACTTTGTAATAATCACACAAGTGGTGTGTTTTCCACAAAATGCTGAGCGTGCTAGCTAGCCAGCCTGCTACATTTACATTCAGCTGCATGCATGATAATGATTCGTCCATCCACATTCCTAAACATGTTGCTCTGTAATTACAGGTATCCAATCAGCTTAACAAAGCCAATGACATTTCTGCTGCTATGGTGGAGCAAGTATCTCGTGTGTGTCAATGTGATTTCTCTGACGACAGACTCACTGACAGAGTGTTTCTATGCAATGAATTTCAGTCCAATTCTGTCCTGTATCAAGTCACTTTACACGGGGCAAAATCAGTGACCGCTACAGAAGTAAGCACAATTTTAACATCATGGTCCTCATCGGATATTTCCGTGCCAGTTCAGCTGGAACTGCTCATAGTAGAAAAAGTTTGTGAACTTCCTGTATCCTCCAATAATTCTAGTTGCACCCCAGACAAAGCAAAACCACTCGACATCGCTGCTCTGTTCATTGGATTCACTGTTGTCATAGCTGTTCTCCTACTTCTGCTAATCCTTGGAATTTGCTATGGAGTTATAATGTATCAGAGACGACTGATACACAAGAAGAATAAATACTTGAGGTGTGTGGTTGACGATAAATTTGTTACCATAATACAGTACATTACTTTAATAAAGCTCTGAAAAAAAGAAACTTGAGTAAGCTACTTTTAAATCACTTGCTGAATCTATGCTTCAACAAAAACATTAGCTATCAGACAGACTGGCATACAGACAGGCAGATGGACGGATGGATGGACAGACAGACAGACAGACAGATGGACAAATGGACAGACGGACAGAAATGGAAAGACAGACAGACACAGACAGACATAGACAAACAGACAGACAGATGGACAGACAGACAGACAGAGAGACAGACGGATGGATGGACAGACAGACAGAGAGACAGACGGATGGATGGACAGACAGGCAGACAGATGGATAAATCGACAGACGAACAGATAAATGGAAAGACAGACAGACAGACAGATACAGACAGACAGACGGATGGACGGACAGACGGACGAACAGACAGACAGATAGACAGACAGACAGACAGATGGATGGACAGACAGACAGACAGATGGACAGACAGACAGATAACAGTTTAGAAAGAATAACGAGCAGACATAAGGACAGACTGACAGCATAATGACAGACAAGAGGCAGACAGAACGTTGGACAGATCAACAGACAGACAGAGTGGCTACTATGAGTCTACCACGCTTGATAGTTAAGAGTTTTTATTATTAAAGTCACACCCACCTTTACCGCATCACAATTAATGAATAAGTATTTATAGATTCATTATGCATTGTGGTATTTATAGATTCATTATGCATTGTGGTATTTATAGATTCATTATGCATTGTGGTATTTGTGACTCAATGTTTCATTGATTCAGCAATCACACAGGGACTCCCTCAACAGTTGAGGTGTCAGAGCCTCATTATGAAGAAATAACACATCGCAGCAAGGAGGGGGAAGCTCCTGAAATTATTCTGAATGACTGTCCAGCATATTCAAGGAAGCCAACTCTAGTAGACTCACTGAGTTACTGTGTTGCATACACTGACAGAGAGACAGTCACGGAGGAGATAGAGTGTTCCACATGTCCAGCCTATAGCAACCCACTTCACACCTGTCAGGAAGACAGTCACTCTATATGATGGGGGCAGGACTCCAGTGGATATTGAACAATTGCAAACAAGAGCAACAGATCTCACAACAGACTACTCAAGTCTTATTTTGTTTCATGCATTTGAGCCTATCAGCATATAAATTTCTGTACTAGCTTTTTGCTAAATTTCATTTCCATGAAATGAGCTTTGTGTAGAAGTAACTGTGACACGACCTCTCTTTAGCTAACAGAGAAATGGTGGCTATAGTGTCCATGTTTTCTGTGATAATTTCATAACTATCACTGACTCTGAAATTCACAATGACTGCCATGTTAGGTTCTGTTACTAGAGAGTGGGCGTGATGGCATTTGTTCAACAGTTCCCTGTATACTAATTGATCGTGTTAAAATTAAGCTCATTGTTTCATGAAGAATGTGTGTTATTGAGAGGTAGCTATGGTCAATATCAAGTTCAAGTGGGTGTGCCAGAATGCTGATAGGAGGATGGGTGAAAACTACTAACTGAATGAACTGAATCCAAGAGTGACTACTGGAGTGGATCTACAATAGCTGACACTCTACCCAATCAAGAGGAACAGTACCATCCTCATAAAACACGCTTGTATTTTCAGGCAAGCACCATAAATTCAAATATTTTAATATATTTCAAAATACACAAATAATATAAATAGGAACACCATAAAAAAAAAACTCATAATTTGCTGGGATAAATGTTCGACTATTGTGACTCCTAAATATTGGGAATAATGGTTTGTGTTGTCATGACAACTAGCCCTCAATTGGATTAGGGTGAGAGTCCAGATTATCTCTGCTCCCTTCCTGGGACTGCTTGTTGGAAGGACCATGTTCATTCGCGCTTGTGTGGTGGGCGGAGTCTCTGGCTTCAAGCTGTTCTAGCAGAGCATTCGCTTCATCAAGAGTATCCTAGTAAACAACCAAATTCAATTCAATTCTCAACTATTCTACTCTGCATCAGTTTGTAACAATATTGTTTACAATTCACTATTAATGACTTACTTATGCTAGTTTCAAAAATATAACAACACTGGCAAGAAGGAAATAATGAAACACTTTACATAAAAAATGCAATTTTTACGTCAGTATTTGGGAACTTTTATCACTGAAATTTGGTCAATTGAAATTCAATATTCCACATCTCTAATAACTAGTATGTAACTAGTTTAGTACATACCTGAGCACTGACTGTCCTCTGGAATATCCTAGAAGGCCCCGCTTCATTGGATGATGCAGTACTAGAGTAATTGTAGTGATCAGCCATCTGTAGCACACACAAACATACATACTCACACACAAGACTGGTTCGAGTATTATATCAATACGTAACTGTGCACAGGAAAATTGACCACAACTCGGCAAGGTAAACACCGAGAAAACATTGATAACAGCTCTACAATGTATTTAAGAAGCCTGTAGATTCAACCAGTTGGTCCTGTAGACTGAACCAGTTGGTGCTGTAGATTGAACCAGTTGGTGCTGTAGATTGAACCAGTTAGTCCTGTATGTTGACTACAGTTGAAGCAACAGCTATAAAACTTGGAGAGCTCAACATTGGGATACAGCTGAACGTAGTGCACTTTTATACAGGGGCCAAGTTGTGCCAGACTACCTGTGTACGGTCATCTATAATGACCATGACAAATTAGACTTGAGCAAGTTGCAGTCATTTCATTGGTTGATCCAATTACATTCATAGAATACTAGAAGGATAAAACTTTCAACAGTATTCCTCCAGCTCATGATATATGTGACCGGATTTGTGAAAACCCGGCTAAACGCGGCATCTAAAGTTTTCTAATTTATTCTACCAGTAGGCTGCACGGGGCCTTGGGATGCCTTCCTCCTAATTTGGAAGCTGTAGCACAAGC
>WLWI01004668.1_pt1 | contig 11549 bp, 18 predicted proteins | sample 6701501 | NCBI WGS metagenome assembly WLWI01 (sample SAMN12718690, study PRJNA515312) | sponge metagenome | isolation source: marine sponge | host: Mycale hentscheli | place: New Zealand: South Island, Marlborough, Capsize Point | collected 2014-11-01
TGAAATCCCTTTACCGTGTATGCGAAATTTAAAAACTGGACCTTATTTTCAGTAGCTTCAGTGTTAGAAGTCAAAATCATTCATATAAAAATAGTATAGTCTTTAGGCTCGCTCGCCATTTGTGCTCGAGCACATCACTAGTTGTTATCTCTGTAAAAGTAACTGGTCCTCGATAGTATAGTGGTCAGTATCTCCGCCTGTCACGCGGAAGACCCGGGTTCGATTCCCGGTCGGGGAGTGTTTTTTTTTTCTAGGTTTTTTTTTTTTTTTTTTTTTTTTTTGCATTTCATTGTTTTGCATTTCCCTGTGTTTTTTCTTCTTTTTTTTTTTTTTTTTTTTTTTTTTCTGCACTGTTTTGTTTTCAGCATTTCCCCCCTTATTTTTGTGGTTTTTCTGTGTTTTTTTCTTTTTGTATTTTTTCTGCACTGTTTTGCGGTTTTTTTCTTTTTTGTATTTTTTCTGCACTGTTTTGCGATTTTTTCCTTTTTTTTTTTTTCTTTTTTTTTCTGCATTTTTTTTTTTTTTACATTTTTTTTACTGAGTATTCAGTCAATTGATTTTTTAGAGAGTGCTTTTTACCTCTTTCAGGTCTGACTTTGTGTACGACTTATTTGAGCACATGAGTGAGTCTGACAGTGGAGGAGGAAAGAGACCAGCCATGATGGGAAAAAGAGGAGGCAAGCCATCTAGGAAGAAGGCTACCGTCAGCTCCCAATTTAAAGTGAGAATGATTTATTAGAAGAAATTCCTTAATTTTCATCGTTGTAAATGTGTTGAATTATTTACATGTTTTGTATACTGACTGTGATTAATAAAAAAAAATTAAAAAACTTTTTAAAAAGGAGGCAAATTCATACTATCATTTGACTAATTTATGTTCTATTAGTACCCCTTTCTTTTCTTTTCCAGGATTCTTTGCATTCACTGGTGACAACTCTGGGCCAGGCCAACCCTTATTTTGTGCGTTGTCTAAAGCCAAACAATGAGAAGAAGAAAGATTACTTTATTCCCGAGACGGTCATGAACCAACTCAAATATTCAGGTACAAAGCAATGGGTCAGAAACTATGTAAGTGAGAAGAGCCTATTGGTGGTCATTTGCAGTTTATCATTGACAGCTGCAATTTGAACTTACATGTAGTATGTCCATGATTGATTCACTAATGTCACTAGTTGAGAAGAGAAATCACTATTAGCTACATCCTTTTATTAGTTATAGTGTTCACTAGTTTTCGTGAAGCCCAATTGTAGCACATTGAAATCAAAATGTATTCCTTTCATAAGTCATTACTAAGCGGTCAATAATTTCAGTCTATTGTATCACATGTGCTACTAATATGCCACATATATAATACTACAGACAATTGGCTGTGATTTGTACACTTCTGGTAGTTTCTTGCTCACTAGTTACCCAATCCTTGCCCCAGTGATAATGCCAGTTTGATCCATGTTCAAGGCAGTATTAACAATATGGCTGACATAAATTATGTGATGGTGTTAGGTATGATGGAGACTGTACGTATCCGTCGCTCTGGCTACCCTGTACGTCGAGTGTTTGATGACTTCTTGTTCCGCTACAATGTTCTGGGTCGTGTTGCTGGGGCAGCCAAGGTGGCAGAACCCAAGGAGAAGTGTGTGTTGATACTGAAGAAGTTTGAAGAAACTCCTGGCAGCAAAGACTGGCAGCCTGGACACACCAAGGTGAGGAAGAGAGGAACAATAAGGTGGGGAGTAATATATTACCATCCCCTGTCATTTTCCCTTTCTCATTAATGTATTATTGATTGATTGATTGATTGATTGATTGATTTTTTATTGTTGATGGATTGATTTTTGATTGATTGTTGATTGATTGATTGATTAATTGATTCATTGATTTTTTTATTGTTGATCGATTGATTTTTGATTGATTGTTGATTGATTAATTGATTTTTTATTGTTGATTGATTGATTGATTTCAGTGGATGGTTTAATTTGTGTGTAGGTGTTTTATCGGGAGCATTTGGAGCGTCATCTGGAGAGACAGAGAATGATAGAACTCCGGGAGGTGTGTAAAGTTATTTATGGAGTCATCCTCACTGTGGTGACCAGGAGACGCTTCATCAAGACTAAGGCTCGTATAGTCACTGTGCAGAAGCTGGTCAAGGTAGGTTTGTAAATGATTGATAAAAATGGACTGATATTAGATTGTGTGTGTACGTATGTGTGTGTGTGTGTTCAGAGGTTTGTGTATGTGAGAAGATTCATGAGAATGAAGAAAGCTGCTATAGTAATGCAAAAGGTAAGATTAATGTTGTGTACATTAACTAATGGTGCACTTGACAGTGCAGGCAAGTGCAAACAAATTAGCCATGATAGAACTCGAGATTCAACCAAGTTGGTCATTTTACTCTTCAGTCTTAATTAGAGCCTTTCTGGTATTGCCGAAAAGTTAACTAACAAATGCGTAGTGTTTATACATTACAATTATCAAGTTCTGACCCTTCATAAAAACTGATTGAAACTTTCTCACCTAAAGATGTGAGTGTGACACTGTCACCATTTCTTTATGTGGTTGTAGTCTTCCTATGGATTTATAAAATACTTTACCTAAATGGGTGGAGTTAGTGAGACCCAATCCATTTCTAAAGATCCCTTTAACTTGTTGAGTCATTTACATCTAAATTTGCTGATATGCTTACTGATTTCAATTCTCATTGATTTATCTAAATGAGAATAGTTTTATTATGATACAGTAATTATTGGTGTAAGAAACTAGGCCTGGGTGTCAATTTTCCCCCTTAAAGTTCACTATTTAGGAGCAACTTTTATAACTTCATTTTTTTCTGTTTGTTGCTTAAGTAGCTATGTATATACTAGCTGATTTTACTGTCCTAAATTAAAAGAACTATTGCTATTCCACTAAATGAAGGATGTATATTCAGTGTTCCATGATATTAGACAAGAGCTTTAATGGTATGTACTTGTGTGCTTTAGTAAGACTGTTTATTGCCCAAGCAAAGGTTTCTTGTGTCACATTTAATTCGATAAATTTATATTATTATATAGAGGCTCATAATATTTTAAGCAAATTATAAACATAGGGTGGAGTTTTTCGTTCAATCAAGAACATTTCAGACAGAGGTCCTTCTTCAGCTTGTTCTAATTACTTTTGCTTGAATTAATTAATGCTTCAGTGGCAGAGTAAAAGAAAATTATATAGGCAGCTTTATCAGGTCATAGCGATGAAATGACTACACTCAATATGTTGTATCACTACTGTTTTCATACAAACTATCCTAGCACCACTAGTTAAATTGTATATCTGTATTTAGTGTCCATTTCTTATTATTATTCAATATCCGTGCTTTAACAGTGCCTCTTTTCTACTGTGTGTCTAGTTTGAGCGAGCTAGGCAGGCAAGAAAGGTATATGCTGCATTGCTGGAGCAGAAGAGAATTGAAGAAGAGCGTAGAAGAGAAGAAGAAAGAAGAAAGGAAGAGGAGAGACAAAGAGAACTAGAGAGGCAGAAAAGAGAGTTGGAGAGATTAGAGAAGGAGAAAAAGGAACAGGAGGCTGCCGAGATGAGAAGAAAGGTAAGGATACACGGATGTATTCACGAGATGTATGTATTTCATAACTTTGCCTACTGTATTATGTAATCTAAATACATTCAACTTTGAAACTAAGGAATATTGACATGCCTGTACCCTTTAATTAATGTATTCTCCGGAGGTATACTCAGTAGAAAAAGGCAGGACAAAAAGGGGTTCTATGGTTAGATTAACCCACCTTATCTTAACCTGGGATGGTTCAAACTACACAAATTTTCTTTGATAGCATTCATGACTTTGTTCAATCTTTAAACAGATAAAACTAATTAATTCTAGCTCGTTTACATGACTAAATGATATTTGGTTCTGATCTTTGTTGGTGGAGTAGTGAAATTTCTGCATTTTACTGTATTTGATTTCTATGTTTAGTTGGAAGAAAAGGAGCGACAGAGGAAAGAGGAAGAAGAGGCTAGAATACGAGCTGAGCAAGAAGAGGAGAAGAGAGTAGAGATGGAGAAACAAGCAGCTCTGGCTAAAGTCAAGGAACTGGTAAGCATTTTGTGTACGTTTGACTCTGGAAATGTCTGTCAACTAGCATACTAATTTTTCAATTACTCGGAAAAAAATTTGGTTACCAACTTTGTGATGTCTATAGTGTTGGTCTTGTTCTGCATAGATGTATATCCTTCAGACTCTCATTGTAGCTACATATGTGGACTCATTTGTAATGATATTCACGATGTGTGTAGGAAGAGGAGCATCGCAGGTTGGTGGAAGAGAAGGAGGCTGAAGTACGCCGGCTGGCTGAGGAAGCGGAGAAAGCTGAGCGAGCCAGATTGGAAGCAGAAAAAGCAACTGCTGCAGAAGGAGCTGAGGACAACCAGACCCAAGATGCATTTGCTGTCATCAGTGACCTTGACAACGCTCTGAAAGCTTTCCAAGGAGCTTTAGGACTCTCTGATGTAAGAATGTGGTGTGTGTGTGTGTGTGTGTGTGTGTGTGTGTGTGTGTGTGTGTGTGTGTGTGTGTGTGTGTGTGTGTGTGTGATGGTTGTAATTCTTGTTAGGTTTGTTAGGGACTGACTTGTTCAGTTATGGTTTTCTGACCAGCAGTGTGAACTGTTCAGACATTACCAGAGTGGCATGCATTTGTTACTCCTGGTGATGCACACACTGTACAAAGATCACATGTTCTTTGATCCCAAGCTCCTGTGTTTATTTTCAGACTGATGTTGAAAGCGATACAGAAGAAGATGAACTTGAACTTGAAGGAGAGGAACTAGAGTTCTATGAGATGGGAGAGCTGGCTCCTCCCACTGATCCTGACGACACATCAGATCCTCACTCCAGCAAGTTCCGAGCTGAGGGGCAACTCATGACTTATGAAGATGAGCCCAGCTTTGAGGGCTACCTTCAAGTCAAGGTATGGGCCGAGTACTTTTCTACGTGTGGTATTGTATCTGTTTGATCGCGTACATTTGGGGCTTTGCTATGGATTGAGTGGAGTACATACATGTGTAGGCTTGTATCATGCAACTCTAGGAGGAGACCTTGGGGTGAAAAGTTATAGCCCTCCATTCACCCACGTCATAACATGAGGGTGTATAAATATAGTTCCCACTCCTTCTCTGGATGTATATTATATGCACACATATTATACACAGTACATTATATATATGTATATTACATATGTAATTACGTATATATACATACATGTGTATATGGATCTCTACCTGATTGCTGGAGTATTTTATACATATATGGATTTCTGTCTGGTTGTTGGGGTATTTTATTTATATGTATTTGTGGGTGTGTTTTGTTCAGGGTCAGAAGAGAGGGCTGGGGTGGAAGCGGCGTTGGTGCATCATTAAAGACGACATTCTCATGTTCTTTGAGATGAAACAGGATGCCATCAAGCAAGGTTGGCTCATGAAGAAGAGCAGTGGTTCAGGCACTTTGGGCAGGTGAGCTTATATGGGTTGTTTGAGAGGGGGGGGGGGGGGGGGGGGGGGGGGGGGGGGGTGGGGGAGAGGAGTGGCAATTTTTTTGATGCACTACAGTGTCTTGAATTTTTTTCCTTTTGTGAAAGGTGCTGACTGTAATTTGTCAAGTATGTCAAATTTTGACTTTCTGTTTCCAGGCGTAATTGGAAGAGGCGGTACTTTGCTCTGCGCGGCAAGACTCTGTTCTACTATTCAGAGAGTGATCTTTCTATTGCCAAGCCTAATGGAGCCATTGACCTCAACGACGTCACGTGAGTAGTCACACCACCTCTGCCTCCTCACTTCATGGGTTTCTGAAACACATCTCAGAAGATTCCACCATTTTTAAAACTTTTTATAGTGGAATTTATTATGAAATGCAACCCTTCCTTATTATTATTATTATTATTATTATTATTATTATTATATATATATATATATTTTATTTTATTTTATTTTTTTTGTAGACACATTGAAGAAGATTCAGGGAATGTGTTTGGCATCGTAACAGCAGATAGGACATTTTACCTGACTGCGGAGAGCACCAATGACAAGAGGGAGTGGTGTGAGCTGTTGAAGCGTGTGAAGAGTATGCCTGAGGCTAAGATCAAGTCAGTTCTGGCAGAAGAGGTGGATGCCAGAAAGGCTTTACTCACCATTGATCTGGAGCTGATAGACTCAGTGGCTGCTATTCAGAATGAGAAGAAGTGAGTGTAGCATTGGCGTATGATAAATTCATTCATTTGTTCGTTCGTTCATTCATTCATTCACATTGCCTGCTGTAAAGAGACAATGTTGATGGTAGTATGTATGTGGCACAATGTCTTGAGAACAATGAAGAGAAGGTTTATCACCTTCATTCCTGTGTTGGCATGTCACTGAGTCCTCTTGTGTTGTGTAGGCCTTTCTCCTTAGCACTGTACACTGCCAACAGGATCTATGAGTTAGTGGCAGATAATGGGGCTGAGATGCACATGTGGATAGGAGCTCTGTCTCCTAAGAAGTTCTCACAGGGAGACGATGACCTACTCACTAACTGCATCTATAAAGGTTTGAATTGACTGCAGAATTATCTTCTGGGGTTAAAGGGGACCTTTTTTATGGATTGAAATGATTTTTGAAACCTGGAATTAGTTTTAGTGTGTATTTCACTGATAGCATGTGTATGCCCAGTAGTGTGTCTGTTAATGTATAGCTATAGGTTGTCCCACTGGATAGTACCTGTGTGTATAGCTATTGTCCCACTAGATAGTACCCTGTGTGTATAGCTATTGTCCCACTAGATAGTACCTGTGTGTATGTCCCACTAGATAGTACCTGTGTGTATAGCTATTGTCCCACTAGATAGTACCCTGTGTGTATAGCTATTGTCCCACTAGATAGTACCCTGTGTGTATAGCTATTGTCCCACTAGATAGTACCTGTGTGTATAGCTATTGTCCCACTAGATAGTACCCTGTGTGCATAACTAGCTATTTGTTGTCCTTGGTTCAGGTTGGCTCATCAAGGAGGGGAAAGTGAGACGGAAACGATTCTTTGTCTTGAGTGACTCCTATCAGCTCCGCTACTACAAGTCAGAGGACACCCGGCAACCGACCTCAGGCAACCTGCACCTCAACTGGTGCGCATTGGCATGCTGCGTGTATTGAGTTCTAATTAAATGTGACATATTATAAAAGTGCTTATTTTAAGGTATTGGCTGGTGGTACAAGAATTTTATAGCAATATAAAATCTGGTAACAAATCTATGAGACTAAAGATAGAGCACCTTTGTTAATATAGTAGTGTAGAGTATGGCATATGTGTATGAGATGTCGTGTGTGTGTGTGTGTGTGTAGTTTGTGTGCAGTAGACATGTATGATGACAGTGAGGTGGAAGAGACAGGTTGCTACACATTCAAGTTACATGCTCGTAAGAACACTCTGGTTCTGTCAGCTAAGAGTGCCATGGAGGCTAGTGAGTGGATATCTGCCCTCCAGGATGCCATAGACTCCTGCCCTACCATCCAGACCATCACAGAGAGGGTCATCCTCGAGATCATCGTAAGAATTAATTGACAGTTTCTGGTAGTTTTAAGTTTTGACTAAATTAACAATATTAATATTTGTTGTTGTTGTTGTTGCTATAGAAAAATAGTAAATATCCTGACTGGGATTTGATATACAATCGCTACAAAATCATGGCTCGCACAACCAACCCTATTAAGAGCCCACTCCTTGCTCTACCGTATGGAAAGCCTCCTTTTCCTCGTGAGTTTAAAAAACATCCTCCATGTTTCAGTGCACAGGACAGGACATGCATGTTTACATATGTATTTGCAGAAGAGAAGGCTGATCTGTATGCTACACGCCATCAGGAGGCAGTTAAGATCTTCAATGCTCTGCTTGCACAGGAGAGTTTGGCTGACCCTATCAAGCACGTGCAAGAAGTCGTTCAGAAATGCTTTGACATGGAAGACCTCCAGTCTGAGGTGGGGAGAGGTTGAAAGCACAACAAATACAGTCTGCACTTATGTTGTGTGCTGGAAACTCCATTCAATGGAGATTAGAATTAACACACAATCCATTACTATTTCAAATTATTTACTCTATTCATCTCGTGTGTGTGTTTGTGTGTGTAGGTGTTTACCCAGCTGATCAAGCAGACGGCTGGTCTAGCGAGCGAAGACTTAGACAGTGCGAGTGTGTTGTCTTACTGGCAGACATTGGCTGTCATGTGCTGCACTTTCTTCCCCGAGAGGGCCATCAAGCGCTACCTCATCATGCACATCAAGAAGTGAGTGGAGTAATGGATTATGCTGTGTTCAACTGAATGTGTTGAGCATAGAACACACTGTACTGTATATATGTATGTATATGCATGGTTCTCATCAATTACTGTTACATATTGCATATACATTAAGTTACTAATACTCATATATTTATTGATTCATTACAGCTATATATACATATATATAATAAGGTGTTAATTGAGTTCCTCATTTATATTCTCATTTTTATAGACCTATTGTTTCGTTTCATAAGTGATCAGTTGATTTTTTTCTCTATTGGTAAATTGATATCATTTGTGGATTGAGTTGCTTCATCTTATTATTCAATTATCCTCACTGCTTTATCTGATGTGTTGTTGTTGTTGTTGTTGTTGTCAGGGTGATGGAGAAGTATCCAGAGTCAGAGATGGCCAAGTTTGCTGAGTATTGCTTGATGAGTCTTAACAGAACCAAAAAGAGGAGTTATGTGCCCTCTAGGAATGAGATCATTGCTTGTCTGGTCAGTGTAACATGGTGTAACATGATGCTAATGATTATATTGCTTTTGAATTTGTTGATTTATGTTTTGAATCTGTGAATGCAAATTTACAATTTATTAATTTTGGTACAGGGACGTCGTGACCTAAACACCACTGTCTATTGCTTTGGAGATGGCCAATGCAGCATCAATATAAATCCATCTACCACTGCTGGAGAGGTGATGGGAAATTTAATGTTATAGTGGGGGAAAACGAGTCATTGCTTGGGGCTGTTTTGGTGTAGGTGGTGCGGAAGCTGTGCTTGGGTCTTCAGGTAGAGAATGGTATCAATAACAAGTTTTCTCTGTTTGAAGTGAAAGGGAATGTATCCAGGATGATAGACGATCGTGTAATATTGGTGGACATACTCGGCAAGTTTGAAATGTGAGTTTAATTTCACTCATACTTTTTCATCCTTTCATTTATTTTTCCTTATTCGTTGTCAACTACAGGAGCGATTCTGAGGCCATGAAGGATTTGAGTAAAGGTATTCCAGAGAAATGGCGACTGTTTTTCAAACTCTTCTGTTTCATCAATCCTCAAAACGTGCCATTAGACAGCATTGAATCTGCCTTCATGTTTGAACAAGTAAGGAGATGGATAACCTTCTTTATTCCAGGAAGATGATCGTGTTTGTTTTTTTCCCCTCAATTTTCAGTTTTGTGATGATGTGATCAAAGGTTATTTCCCTGCCAGCAACGAACGGCTGCTTAAGTTGGCATCACTTAGAATGCAATTCTTTGATGGTGACTGTGTAGCAGGGTCCACAGTGTGAGTACATGTGCAATGTGTCCTGTTACATATATATGTATCTGTTACATATGTGTGTAGTGTAAGTATCCTGTTACATGTGTAATGTGTCCTGTTACATATGTATTTATCTGTCACATGTGTGTAATGTAAGTATCCTGTTACATGTGTAATGTGTCCTGTTACATATGTATATATCTGTCACATGTGTGTGTAATGTAAGTATCCTGTTAATGTGTATGTATGTGTACTGTTACTTGTGTATATGCCAGTTACATACACATGCATGTATTCAATTTGTAAAGATAGTTAATCAATGTGGTGTGTGATAGTGTGATACAGGATTATTTGACTAGTAAGTACATTGCCACTGTACTAACTTTGCATATTAGAATGCAGTAGCATAAGGTATTATATCAGTGTCCTTCTCCTGCTCTCTTTCTTCCTTGGTAACCATACTGTTAATATGTTGAATGTTTAGGGATGTTGGTGAGGTTTACCCTATGGCCAGGATCAAGGAGGAGGCCAAGACACAGAAGGACTTGTATGGACAAGGCAGTCAGCAGGAGACTTACTATGCAGTACGTACAGTTCATTATAGCAAAGCCAACATTTGTGGTGCATCTGCCATTTTAAATTTAAGAAGTAATTCAAATAACAGACCATTTATCTTTTAGCTCTTTTTTGTTTTATTACTAAAGTATTGATGTTGAGACTCCATAACATGACAGAAATCACACGTTTGAGTATGAACGTATTTATAGGTTGTTGTTGTTAGCAGTAGTTGAATTACACAGTCAAATGGTGTAATCTGTTATCGTGTTGTTGTTTTGTTGATTTTTTTTTCTTTCAGAAAACTATTCGTAGCAAAGGTATTGGTACAATAAGTAAGAAGTTCAGAGCTCCGGAAATTACAGAGGAAGACAGAGTGAAGGCGGCCATAGAAGTTCTGAAGAACACCATCAAGGGATCCATCATGGACTGGTGGAAGAGATTGCAGGTAAGCAATGTCGTTCTTTTTTTTTTTTAAACATTACTTTTATCCAAAAAAAAAAAAAAAAAAAAGGGAGAAAGCAAGCAGCAATCAGTTATAACATTTAAAATACTTTATCAAGGGGTATGTTTATTGTTTGTTGTTGTTTGTTTTGTTTCATTTGTATTAGGGTGTAACTCCTTCTCAAGCTCAACTAAAGTACATGGAGATGCTGCAGGAGTGCCCTGCTTTTGCCTCGTCCTTCTTTGAAGCAGAGTATGTGGCCAAGGACCAACGGTTACCCAAGTACTTGTGGCTGGCCGTCAACAGAGTGGGCATTCAGATCTACAAGAGAGGAGCAGTGGCTCCTATTCAAAGATATTCCTATGAAACGTGAGCTCTCTTATAAACCTATAGATAAAGATGCATAGCTCTAATTCTTAATCGTTTTCTCACAGTCTATCTCTCAGCCTCTTACCATTGCTTTCCATTATTATTGTGTCCATGCGTATGTTGCGGATTGTTGCTGTTGTTTGCCTTACAGGATTGTTAGTTTTGGTGCACCGTCAACAACTGAATATCGTCTGGTAGTGGAAGGGCAAGCTCCAATATCTCTGCAGACATTCATGGCAAGTTGCTTAGAAATAACAGTTGTTGTCATAACATTATTTCTAAATTGTTTGTTGCCCTGCCACCAATTAGGGGCACATTACACTGTTTTGCATGTGGCATGTGTATTCCGTAAATAATCTGCTGCAATACAATGAACTTTTTAGTGAAATTGCACATAATAATGTGAGATACTGTAGTTCTTTTTTCATTACCTGGCATGTACCAGATTATACCCTTCCACCTAGTAGGTAAATGGTCTTTGCAGTGCAAGACCTTAAATTCTTTATGGAATTGTGTGTGTGTGTATATGTGTGTGTGTGTGGGGGGGGGGGGGGGGGGTTTTATAAAGTTGACATTGTTTTTTTTATTGAGGGGTTATTGGGGATGGGGGGCAGGGATGGCCAAACTGATG
>WLWI01004670.1_pt1 | contig 11548 bp, 7 predicted proteins | sample 6701501 | NCBI WGS metagenome assembly WLWI01 (sample SAMN12718690, study PRJNA515312) | sponge metagenome | isolation source: marine sponge | host: Mycale hentscheli | place: New Zealand: South Island, Marlborough, Capsize Point | collected 2014-11-01
TCAGTCTCCAATGTATGAAGTTCAGTATTCAGTCTCCAATGTATGAAGTTCAGTATTCAGTCTCCAATGTATGAAGTTCAGTATTCAGTCTCCAATGTATGAAGTTCAGTATTCAGTCTCCAATGTATGAAGTTCAGTATTCAGTCTCCAATGTATGAAGTTCAGTATTCAGTCTCCAATGTATGAAGTTCAGTATTCAGTCTCCAATGTATGAAGTTCAGTATTCAGTCTCCAATGTATGAAGTTCAGTATTCAGTCTCCAATGTAATCCAGTCGAACAGCAAGCTTATTATTAGCACATCAACTCAGACCGTTTTTTATCCGGGTGGTTACAATATTCTATCCGAGCGGATAAATTTTACTAGTATATTTTATTTGTTCAAAATTTGAACAAATTCTCCTTGTTGTGCTTTCAAGGCCATTTTGGTTACCATAATTGGGGACCGTAATGAAACCATTTCAGGATACTGCTTTTTTTAATTGTTTTCAAAAGCAGATATTATGGCATCATCATGCACTTGAGTTGGGACTCATCATGTCTTTGTGGAAATTATATAGCTGTACTCCACCAAACATGTACCACTTATCTGGGAATTGTGAGGTAGCAGTGAAATCATCAAGATCAATGAAATTTGATTTAGTTGTAGATTTCCTGTTTTTCAGAGATGATGAATTCATATGACCAATTGAAGTGGACAGTGAACACTTCCCTGGCTTAGTGCTCAGTTGAGCACAATGCTTGAGGATGAAGGCTGCATTGTTGTGGCTATAGTAGTAGAAGTGCATGCTGATTGTGGTGATGATGAGGATGTTTCTGTTTGAGGTGTCACAGAATATTTAGCATTTGCCAATACGTAACTGTAAACTTTTAAGGATTTGATTGATGAGGACTTTGAAGAAAATTGAGCCTTCTTGGATGAAGAGATTTGTGATTTTGGAAGTTGATCTGTTGGGAAAAGGTATGAAACCACAATTAACTTCATAGCCTATGAAAATAAATATAAATATTTGCCAAGTATTAACCTGAAAAAATATTCCTTCAGCAAACAACTACTATAATTTTTCTTTAAAACATTTTTGCTGAGTGTCTGTAGTTGGTAGCGTCCCTTGGATAGCTTGGCATGAACCTGATAAGGACCTTTCCATTTTTCATCCAGCTTTCCTCCCATACGGTGTCAATTCTTAATTATTATTAAAGAGAACTTTGGTATCAACTCTGACATGCTGAAAATAAGAATTATTATGAAGTTTATAGTGAAATTGTATGAACTTTTTACCTTATGACTGTCATGTTTTGCATCATACTGGCGTTTTTGGCGTTCCTGTGCTGCACAGATGTTGTTATGTGCTTTATAATGAACTTTCTCTTTTATATCCAGTATAGTTCCCATGATATTCTGCAGATTAGGCAAGCTACTATTACAAACGTGATATTGAGGTTTAGAAAAGTAATAGTCAAAAACAAACGTATATAGAACTGATAAGACAGACTACATTCATGTTGTTTATTATGTTCTTCATTTGATGTGGCAGTTCGATGATCAACTGCCATTCGAGGATGACGATTAAACATTAGAAAAAATGGGCTGAACTTGGTAGAGTCATGTACACTGATTCTGTAAGCATACAACAAAGCTGCATCAATCTTCAAATCCCAGTCATTATCTGATGTTAGTAACTTTTGGAGAGTGTGAACAAGGGTTTGATTGGTCCTTTCATCCAATCCATTCATCTGTGGATGATAAGGACTGCAGATGCGGTGTTCAATGTTGGTGAGCTCATACAAACATCTTGTAGAGAAAAATTATGAATAAAATATATATTTATTGAGTAAAATTAAAAGACTTATAATGCATATCCAGAAACTTCTTAAAATTATGCAATTAAACAAGTGCATGAACACAGATGGAGGTGAAAGTCTACTCATGCTACTTATGGAGCCCAATTTGGACAAAAAAGGTATGCTTATATTCCAAGTCGCACTTAAATTAAGGTGGCGCTTGTATTACAGTAATAATATGTGTCCATTTTTGTGAATGTGCCTGCTCATGCAACAAAACTTTATGGCACTAATTGCAGCATTTTGTCTATGGGTAATTTTTTGTTGACTTTTATAGAAATATACATAAAAACTACTAGTAGTCTGGGCTAGAAAGCCAGATTTTTTGGCCAACTATGTTTTTGTATATAAAGTAATTTTTTAAACTTGTTTAGGTCAATTTGTATCTGCTGAATCCAAATCTGATGAGTGCCTGTTGCAAAAACTTGAGCATTTTTCGATAATTAAATTTTAAAATGTACCTTTTTAGTACTTCTCTGACATAGCATTAATAATGACAAAATTTTAATCTGCTGAGTTCCTGTTTATGCATTGTTATTTCCTTATGTGATTATTTCCATCACTTTGTGCCACATTCTTGTTTATGCTCAAGTATTCCTTCAACAAACAGAAGTTAATGCTCTATTATCCTCAAAGGTAGACATTTAGGTAACAATAAAGTGTCTTATTTGTAAGGTAAAACAAAAAATAACCAGCAATTAAAGCTTATCCAGAGCAAGAATCCAGCGTTTCTATATATGCAGCGAGTAAGTGTCATGGTAATGGCCTCAGTCATAAACTTCCAGAAGATGAATTTTACTTCACAAGCCTGTATATTATTAGCTAGTACATATTGCTTGAAAAGTCATGTTGAGGTTACTTTAGGAAGTGCAAGATAGAAACAAGTGACTTGCTGAGTCCTAAAAAAACTCGAGAACGCTCGGTAAAAGTCTTCAAAAATATTTCCTTAGCTACATGAAGAAAATGTGTGTACAACTACCGGATGGAAGACAATGCCCAAATATTCCAGTGGGTAGTTCCAGTAGCACAATATGCCAAGTAATCTGGAGTTCTATGAAGTATTATTACAGAAAAAATGATTTCCCATTTGGCAAAATTGGGAAACTCAGGGAAATTGTGAAAATTTTAAATGGTCGCCATGAAACTGATCAGATTGAACAAATTTTTTTCAGGTATTATATCTAGTATAGAGTTCTTGGGTATGTAAAATCATTCCTGATCCAAGTTGAGGCCAGATACATTGCAATAATTCCAAATGGATGCATAAAAACTATTGACCATAAAGGAAATGTATTAAATAGTAGAATTCATTTCTGATTGTATTTTCAGTTCAAGATATTACAAAATTGAAATTATGCTTCTTCTGCTCAAATTAAATATATGACTTAGTCAGAGTTATTGTATATTGCATTGCATAGTTTGAAGAGTGAGGTTCTCATGCAAGAGATTAAAATATGTAATAGTATTTGTTTGTTTAATAAAGCAACTACAGAGCTTTAGGACTTTTTATAAATCTTTCTTTCAGAGTTGAAACAAAACACACACAGAAGCTGGTCTACATCAAGAAGGTTCCCCAAAGAATTACTAATTATGTTGCTTATATTTTTCTTCTTTCACTAAATACTTCTTCACACTTTCATTTAATTATTGAGCTACTACATATGACATTTTTTTTGAGTGATTAATAAATAATGTGTTGCCATCTTGGGGACTATCAGCAGCGCCGAATGACTAACTTATTTATTTAATTTAGTTCGTTTACATATGACATTTATTTTAACATTTCTGGAGACAGTGCAATGCCTCTGATTGCCAATCTTGATTGCCATTGGCTCTCCAAATTGCTCAACAGAGACCATATTCTATCGCGTATTTTTGTGTTCGCTCCGTGTTCGACCCCGTCTCAAACTTCACTAAACAGAATCCTCCGGTTTAGCGATCATTACCAGTATCACCTTAGAAATTGAATTGTTTTCCGCTTTGAATTGTTTTGCGGGTGCGGTTAAAACTAAAAAAAATTAAGGGAGCTCCATTTCTATTCGTGTTAGTGATTTCTATTCGAGTGGCTGTGGTAAGTTAATACACTATTTGACACAGTTATAAGCCCTACTCAGCAGTATTCACTAGAAAATTCATTGTCCACTAGACGAACCACGAAGGTAAGTCTTGCGTAGGTATGTTCAGTTGTGTGAATGTATTGTGCGTTACAACTACTATTAAGAATATCACAAAAATTTTTATAAATAACGTGACTTGATTTTGTTGCTTCTTTTTCAATTCAAACAGATGCGGGGTGCGGTTGAAATCCCTTTACCGCATATGCGTAATTTAACAACTCGACTTTATTTTAGTAGCTTGAATGTTAGTTGTTAAAATCAATCGTTTAACAATAGTGTAGTTTAAGGCTCGCTCGCCATTTGTGCTCGAGCACACCGCTAGTTCTATTTCAATCACGTTTCTCGTTTAGCAAACACGGCTGTCAACATCAATAGACAATACAGTGAATGCACTTCCGGTGTTCTCTTATCTTTTGCTTCATCAAATCTGAACCCAGCCAGATTGTTAAAGTAGGATTCCAAAATTCCTGAGTTGGTATATTCTGAACTAGAAGATGCAGAAGAACCTGTGTTCATGTTTGTTTGTGCATGTACAATACACATACAGATTCAGTCATCCTAGGCCATAAAAAAAAACATTGATAATTAGCTCTGAAAGTTACACAAACCTCTATGTGATCTTTGGAGGGAATATTTCAACATTATAGGACCTACTGCACTAGCCATAAAGCTTAGGGGAGCCCAGTCCAGAAGAAGAAAGGGAGAAGAGTCCAACGACGAGAACTCGAAGTAATGTGTATTATTTTGAATTGTTTATTGTAGCGCGCGCACGGTCCCAAACTAAACCACGACACAAACTTACTTCCGTTTCAGCTGCCTTTTTACCACCACATATCCGTGAAGCACCACAAGTGCACGCTACTTTATCTCGCCTTACTGTTACGCCAAGTGTGGCTGAACTTATATGGAGATACATTTACCGATTAGATTTTCTTCGGAATAGCTGGGTATTGTTTGGTAAAATTTGGTCGTTGGTGTCCCCCTGGAATTGTCTGAACTTTAGCTAGCCATTTTGCTTCTAGTTGTTCTAGGTTAGCCTGCTGCTGTAAGCTCCAGAGTTTGGTGGTGCAAGTAAATTATATTTGCATCTGGCCATGGAGAGGGCTTTGGTGGCACTGACAGTTTTAGTGTGTTACGTGACACTATCTCAAGGCCAACAAAATGTGTTCTGTAAGTTGAGACTACACAACTGTCTGTAACTGGGTACTGACTAGATCTGGTTGTATTGTCTACTAGCAAAAATCAATCACCTATATGGAATGTCACTGCACTGGCATTGCTCCAGTGTTATTCAAGTTTGTGCCAGTGTGTAAATAAAAAAGAGCTTGTCAATACCACTGTTTTGTTCACCCTTTGGTGTCTCTAACAAAAAAAAAATGATGGTATATTTGATATTCTCTTTCGTTCCAAAATTGGTTATAGAAATTTAAATTAGTACTGATAATTAGCTCTCCATATTATAATATTTTAAAGGAGGACTACAACACATTAAATAGCCTTAGCTAATGGTACCAGTACCTTTTTAGTAGTTTCATGAATCATATTACTGTTCTTGTAGTTCCCATGATTTCAGAAGAAGCTGTCAGCTTAACCACTTCCATTGATATGGGTGTATTGGAGTGCACCTCTTCTTCTATGGACTTGGTCATCGATGACATGGACATTACGTGGTTTAGTGTCTCGGAGTCTAGTTTGAACTTTGTCAGTGTTAGCAACTGCACTGGAGAAGTATCCGGCAATGGTTCAGACTCTGGCTCAGATGATATGGGCTCAAATACTAATGGCAATTTTGACAACATGCTACCTGAGGGTCTGAATATCTTACAAAATCAAAGCTCTACGTATATGCTATCAAGGATGGAATTACCAAATGGTGGATATGTGATATGTTTTGTGAATAGTACCAACCTTGGAAGATGTTTGTCTAATTTTACCACCGTTACAGGTACAGTGTGTAATAATTAATAATATTTGTAATTCAGGATAAGGACTAAATACTTTGTAGAGGTGTACTATTATCACTCTCTAGTTTGTTTCCTTTATTTCTCTTAAATTGAACAATCTATCTGATTGATATAGTACTTATAAGTATCATTAAATTTGCAAATTCTCCTATTTTTGAGTATTGAGGATATCTCTGTCTGTTGTTATTTAGATACTGACTAAATGAGTGTATCTTCTACATTATTGTATGTTTTGAACTCTACATATTAAATAATATGCTTCAATATTAATGAATTCATTTTTGGAGCTTTATGCAGCTTGGGGTGTAAAATAATCAAGTTCTCTTAGTACTATCAATGGGTGATAGTTGACTTAAGGGCTCATTTTAAACTGGAAGTAATTGCCAATAAAGTGAGCAATAATTCGTTGCTGCCCACAGTGGTTTTTGCACAAAACTAAAGTGCTTGGAGTTTCCCATTGAAACAACTGGTGAGGTGAGTGTTGCTTGTATGTTAAGCTCCTCTTTAGAAAACAGCATTAATGTGTATAGTTTCATTACAATGGTTGCATATTGACTTGCTCAAGCATAAGCTACTTATTATCATATTTGTATTGACACTACTCTAAATACATTTTCTTTGGGTTTTTAATAATCTAAAGTATGGAACACTGAGAGTTCACACACATAGTACTTCATTTATATAGCTATCAACACAATAAGAAACTTAATTATTCCCATAACTAGTGACTCATGTCAAACAAGGAGAGCACTTAATATCACCTTTCCTTATTGCAGATTCCTTATTGTAAAAATCATATTTATCATTTTTAATTCGAATGCTGGGATTTTTTTTCTTTGTCCAGTTTTAAAAGAAATTGTGGCAAGTATTAAGCAGTACAGCTTTTGCTCTCTTACTTGAATGATCTTTGACAAAGCTTGTCAGCAATGTACAGAGCTATGATCTATTATAAATAAATAAAGGGTTTAATCATTATAAACATTATGTGATGAGAAGACTGTGTGCATTAATTTTTATTTAAGTAAATATTATACTGAATCACATTTGTCCCTCATTATTAGTTATTGGGCTTTGCTTGTAGATCAAAACCAACATATGTTCAATAAATTATAGCCAGTTTTTAGACTATTAGAGCCTTACAAAAAAGACATGCACATTTTCATTTGCATAGATATTCGAAGCCATCTTTAGGTTACTGTTGGTTGCTTGTCAACCAGATTGTTTCATTTCTTTTTCAAAATAGTTATTCAATTTATTTTCATGTGTTACCTTCAGCTTATTTTTCAGTGATAGCTATTATGTGTAATGATGTGTCCTGTGTACTAACAATACACAGCAATAACTGCACATGAAGTATGCAATTTTAAATATTCCATTTAAACTGTAGTTAGTTTGAGTTGCTGGTACCATCAGGAAAACTGTGTGTGCAGGTTATAGATTATGTATACATTCGGAATTAGACAGAATAGGATACTTTTTTCCGTTCTCTCTCTATCTTTTTTATTCATTTTTCTCCTATATGAGTGAAAGGTGTAAAGCTTTATTGGTACTACAATATTTGCTCAAATTGTTTTGGAGGAAACTGTTTGCTTTTAGTAGGATTAGGCTTTGCTGACTCTCAGTGATAGTTATTTTTGCCTTGCAAACTTATTATAAATAGAGGATTGTAGTCTAGTCCCAACTTCTCTTCTTGAACAAAATTTATTTGATTTACATATTCACAAGATAAGGTCTTCCAACCACTGATAATATTTTACAGGAATTGTTTGAATATTTAGAAGGTAACAACTTTGATGAAAAAAATTACATATAATATTATTTTTTGGAAAGTAGGGTAAAATAAAAATAAAAAAAGTCGCAATATTTCTCTGGGTTTTTCCCTTCATTTATATGGTTACTTGTTTACTATATCTATAGGAGATCTTACTCTATTTAACAGTTGGCGACAACATGGGCGTTCAGTGGTATGTATGATTTTGGATACTCACTGAATTATTTTTGGTATAGTTGTAGACTATTCTTTTTGTTGATGATTTTGTGTGCTTGCAGTTGCTCCTTCAGTGAATGTTAGTGACAGTCAGACTTTCAACAGAGGAGATGATGTGATCTTAACCTGCTCTGCTGGTGGTGGACCACAACTATTGTATCAGTGGCAACTTAATGGAGAAAACTTGACTGGAGAGGTTTCTTCAACCCTTGAATTACTCAATATAAATGCCTCACATGGTGGCACGTACATTTGCAATGTCTCTAATGTTGCTGGCAGTGACTCTGATTCTGTAATAGTATCTATTGCTCCATACTTTACTATACTACCACATGACTCTGACCGCACCAATGGAGGTGAAGTAACATTGATATGTGAGGCAGAAGCATTCCCAGAGTTACAGTATCGATGGAGAAGACTAGACGGAATGATTAGAAGTGATATCAATGTGACCTCCAGTATATTGAGGTTCGATCCTGTCCAATTTGGTGATGAAGGAATGTACGTGTGTGAGGTCACATCTGATGACTTAAATATTACTTCTGATGATGTCACAATTACAAGTAAGATGGGCTATAATGAATTTGTGTTATCTCCAACTTATGCTTAAAAATAACAAGTCAATTGTAAGAAATAATAATACCATGCCAGTTGAAAAATGTATTGCACTATACTTTGTTTTTAAATATATTAGAGCAGTACAAAATGTTCCATATACTTCGTCTTACATTCAACTTAAAAAATGTTGTGCTAATTAAAAAAGTTATTTTATGACTTAAACAATGCTAAACAATTGCTTAGGAATAATTTAAGTAGCTAAAAGCAGCATTGAAAGTTATTTTACAGGTCCGAATAAACTATCTTTGTTTATGCTCTATTGTCATAGCTATATAGCCTACACAACTTAGTGTCCCATACACAAAAGGGTACAATGTAATGACATTTGTTGGTGTGTACAGTGATTTAGTGTGTCTGTGTGTGTGACGAATGGTATAAGTTAGCCACTACCTCAAGAGACGGATGGAGATCAAGGTGCAGAGAAGGTGTGAGAAGACAATTAGAGAGTAGGGCAGCAGCAGCAGCAAGGTCCAGGTCTGGTAGAGAGGTGTGGTGTGGTCTGTGCAACAGGAGGTTCAGGAGAGAGGCAGATAAGAAGAGGCACAAGTGTGCAGACGAGAGGAAGAAGCCACTCAGTCAGCAGAAAGGAGCGGTGAAGTGCATCTCCTGCAACAGATGGTTTGGCAGTCGTGGAGGATTAGCAGTCCACAGATGTCACAGTGATAGACAGTGATGCTGAGGAACTAGCAGGATGGTTGAAGTCCCCCCTATAGGGGCCGCGTGACCGTAGGACGGCAGCGGAATTACAAGTGTGTGTGATAAAAGTATAGTGTGTTAAAGCCACCACTTAACCAAAGAATATGATGAAAGCATCTAACAAAACACTGAACTAACAAAAAATAGAACTATTACCTGGTAGTACTCAAATAACAATGTAAAATAAATTTCTGTATCATAAAGAGAACGTTTCTACCTATTGGTAATAATTTAAGTTATTTGCTTGGCATTTGGCCAAATCTTAAACGTATAAGATATGATTCCCACTATATCACACATATGACCTAGCTAGGTAACCATCACATATCTTTTCATAATAATACTTTAATTCTTACATTACATTATTTAACATTATAGTTAATATCAATGGTTAAATGGCTATTATGCAAAATGACAAAAATAAAAGGATTAAAATTAAATTTAGACCTTCATTGTGCTAGCTAAAAGCTAGTTGGCAGCCACTAAGCTACAACTATCTCCTACATATCGTAGAGAAGAGTCTAGAATTCAAAATTCACGCACAGCTGACTTTTTTTGATCTCAACATTTTAGCAGTATTTCTTGAATCATATACAATTTCGACTCTACTTTCATCTGTCACATATTATATAGAATTTCTGATCAGTTGTATTATAATACAATAATCTATCAAGCACTTTTTAAAATCGAATAAGTCCCAATTTTATGCTGAAAATCCCATTGTCCCCCCTTGTTAATACAATTAATTGGGCTGTTTTCTTCCAATAATCATAACATTGACAATGCATCAGCATTCCCATATTCAAAGTTGATCAACACTTTTAATTTATAACACTAGACAGAAAAAAGCAGTAATCTGGCTGCAGTTACTCCAGACGCTCCACTCTTTAAACCCAATATACTTGTCCGAGGTTATGATCCATGACTAATGTATCATGTTCCACACAAATAGATGTAAAACTTCTTGACTCTGTACAACACCAACCGAGTGTTTCTTTATCAACTTGCAAATATATTTTGTCTCTCTTGGTCAGTGACTGTTAAGAAGCAATCAGGCACTCATTTCTATCAGCGCTGGTATAATAAATGACTTACCCCACTTTGTAAAGAGATGCATCTGTGGCTAACTTGAGTGGCAATGACTTGTCATTGAGTAGATTAGAAGTCAGTAACAGCTTCATTGCAGATTCCATGACTTGGTCATACTTTTCAAACAACACCCACTTCCTGTTTGAAACTACACCAATTTCCCGTATTGCTGCAACAGCTCATTTAATGGTTAAAGAGTATTTGATATAGGTAGCAGATATGTACGATAGTAGTTCAATAATAGAAAAGACCTTATTTTGCAACACTGTTTGGTTGGGGTGCTTTCTCAATTGCCGCAACCTTATCAGGTGTAGCTCATATCCCATCTGCAGCCACAAAGTGCCATAGATATTTGATTAGTCTTTGATCCTCTGTTGTACGAACATGAAGGTGACTATGTTTGTAATGTGACTTCAGCAGAGACAGTTATTTCATCCAATACTGTTACTTTTGGTGGTAAGTTTTTGTTGTGAATTTTATTGAAGCGGAAAAGTCAATGCAGTGGGAACCACTGTTCTTCATGGTATTGATTTCAATGCAATTATAAAGACAAATATATTTTATTCAATGTTGTAGTTTTTAGCTTTAGAGGTAATACCTTAAAAAAATACTCCACCAGAAATTTTATAACTTACTGAGTAAAACTATAGTCTTACTTTATGTCCATAAAGCGTAGATTCCCATCCCCCCCTCCCAAAAACAAAATTCATAATGTTATATTGCTGTATTAATATACTCCTAATTAAGTCCATCTTTAGTTATTTGGCTGCTATATGAAGTGACTCTTGCTAGAATATTCTTACACTGTTTGATCTTGTTGTGTTGCACAATCTTTAATAGCTACCTATATGAAATACTTACAAGTAGGCATAACTAATCACTTGTATAATAGGTGGTGCTTTGTTTTGCTAAATATCTTGATTTATACTCTGCTTCTTGTACTTTGAACTTCTGACTTTGTATCAATTTGCTCTTAACAATTTGTACATGTATGTAAGAAGCTACTAATGTGTATGGTAATAAAATACTTTATTTTCTTGTAGTATCTCCACTTGTCAGTTTTATAACTGAAAATCAAGCTTATAACAGAAGAGATAATGTGACTTTGAGCTGCTCTGCTCTGGGTGGACCAGACCTCTTCTACAGATGGCAAGCCAATGCTTCTTATCTTGCAGGAGAGAACTCTTCAACTTTGATGCTTAGCAACGTGGATGCTTCTGATGGTGGAGATTACACT
>WLWI01004671.1_pt1 | contig 11547 bp, 4 predicted proteins | sample 6701501 | NCBI WGS metagenome assembly WLWI01 (sample SAMN12718690, study PRJNA515312) | sponge metagenome | isolation source: marine sponge | host: Mycale hentscheli | place: New Zealand: South Island, Marlborough, Capsize Point | collected 2014-11-01
TGTTCATAGAGCTGATTTTATTCATATTTTGTGGTGATTGTTTGAATATAATTGTAATTAAAAAAAAATTCCAACATTTATGGAGTCAGAAATCAGATATTTTGAGTACATGAAAGTAAGATAACACATGCAGTTTCCTGACATTGTCATGTATGTAGGAAATTTGATGTTCACTTCATGAAATGAGGATTACACATGGCATTTATGTCACTGACATGAATACAGGAAATTTGACATTTGGTACATGAAATGAAGATGACACATGGCTTTTATTGCTTGTGACATGTATACAGGAAATGCATCAGAAATTTGGTAGATGAAATTTCAGGTACCTGAAATCTATCCTGTCAGGTACCTGAAATTGTGCTCTATCATATACCACCATGTAGCAAGAAATGTAGAGGAAATTCCGGGATTTCCTGCACTTTGACACAAGCAAACTGGATGGAATTTCCCTTGCCTTTCAAGCATCTATCATGCATGAGGAAACTCCACTTTTTTTGTAGTTGTATATACTGTGATGATTGAACTTACTCAGGTGGTATAGCAAAACACAGTACATGTTACTAACATAATTGATATGCTTTTAAATCTACCAGTAGCAATGTGATTATGTTCTAACTATTACATAGTATGCCAAATTAATATCCTCAATACAGTGCAAAGATTAAAGCTCATAATTGCGTTTTATTGTTGCATGTGTTTATTATTCTGTTGTTTTGTGTATAATAATTGCACTGTATAACACGTTATAAGACATATAAAGTTAGTATGCGGTAATTACGAAAGACTTTGAAGTTTTGTTTTTTTGGCAAAAAATAGCAAAAGATTCAATTATAACAAAGAAAATGTTGTTGATAAATCTCATACAATTTCAACTTTTTACTACAATTCAAATGGTCAAGCAAAAAATGCTACATTTATTTCTCAAAGGCAAATATAATAGTAATTGAAAAAGATGATAACTTTCGGGGTCTGAAAGAAAAAATTTGACTTATCGCCGGGGAATCGCTTTAGCCACCAGTGCTTTAACCACTGAGATACGACCACCCACGATTTCCAAAACCTTCACATTTTACCTTCATACTATTGAGTAGTACCACTTGCTGCAGACTCGTACTCAGCAGACCACCCATTATGTGCCATCAGAACAGTTTTTCGGTGTCAACTGGAAACACCTCCCCATCCAGAGAGGAGTCATAATTTAATTATAAAGCACTTAGCAGCAATACTTTAATATGGTGCAGTAACATTTTTACTGTAGTTTAAGTGCAGAAGAAACAAACATCAATAATAATCCATTGATTAATAAATGGCATCAGTGCATCACCCTAGACCCAATTAATTTGTATTTTTAGAAATTATACGGACAAATTTAGGCACCCTCACAGCTATCAATAGTGACTCACTTGCTTCACCTGTACACCAATAACATCACTCAGAATCAAAAACATTTCATTATGTTTCAAATATCAAACTGAGGTATAATGTATAGTTATAAATGTATTAGCTATTCTAGTTTCACCTTTTATAATGTCTGATACATGAAATCATGTAAACAACTTGTATTAATAATATTACCTTTTAGTAGTTTCTTTGCTATTAGTCTATCTTTATTTCTCAACTCTGAAGAATGTATAATTTCAGATACTTTCCATTTAGTGGAGGAGGTTACTTTTTCTATAATATAAAATGTAATTATGTCTTAGTTAAATTTCATTCTACAAATTTAATAAAGAATGCTAGGCATAAACATGAACTAATTATTTATTAGTTATAGCTATCACTTCTCTATAGCACTATACATTCTATTTCCACATTCCGAAGTAATAAAAAACTCAAATTAACAATATCAACTAAAAAGGACATTTAAATGATTCATCCAATAATTGAAATCTAAACATTACATGTTACATTGAAAAGGCATTATAAAGTTAGTCACAGTTTAAGCTTCTTATAAAAATAATGCATTAGGCTAGAAATTATTCAACTGTGTGGAATAATAAATAAAGTAACACAAGTAAATTATGTGAATTATTTTCACATGCACTGAAATGATTCAGTGAATAAAATAACACACATGCCGTCAGACTATAGTACGAAACTATTAATTAAATAATCATGTTATTTGGAGCTGATATTTTTTTTGATGATTGACAGTACCTTGCTTGATTTCCATAAAAAGTATAAATAACATGTTGTTGTTTTTACAAAGTTTTGTGAGTGGGAGACATAAACAGTTGTGGTCTTAAATTGTAAAGATATTAATAGATTGCCTTTTCTTGTGAAACTCTTATAGTAAAGTACGCTTGAACTAAATGTTACTACCCAATTATATAACATCGGCTATTTTTTCTAATTTAGTAACATGAACTCATCAAAAATATGTAAAATGTAATGAAATCTGAGAATGAAATTGTATATTCTTTATGTAATGACCAAAATATTGTTATTGGTATAAAGAATACTCTGCTGGAAAACATTAAAGACTAAACTACAATGAGACAATGTTTATAAAACAGAACTTCAAATATATCCAAATACCTCAGCTAAAAAGTCAATTATTTTATAACAATCAGTAAACTCACCAATTCTTAATATTGCAGTGTCTGAGAGGTGACAATTAAGCTGTTCAACTCCTCCAAATAGCACTACTTCAGTGAGTTCAGAAGAAATAACAAAAGCAGCTGCACAGTGACTATCTCTAGGCTGTGGCAATTTGGCTATCTGAAGTGGCAAATATTGAACAAATAGAATGAATAGTAAATGTTTGAACTTATTTGTTTAGTATAGTTAAAATTTCACTTCATTAACATAATGATGATTAAGATTATTTATTTACTAATGAGACATACTGATTCACAACCATATGTTAAATTAGATAGTGATCTGAAATAGACAACACATCAAATTTTCCTAACTTGGTAGGAGTAGATGATAGTTATAATTTTTACAATAAAAATAGCTTTAGAGCATTAATTTAATTATTGCATCACAAGTGAATTGTAGTCTAATATTACATATCAATGTTATCAATCTTCAATGAAGCTGAAGACCATTTCTATAAAAATATTTTCCTATATTTTCAAGTTTCCAGTGTTCACTGTGAGAACACTATTCAATGACTGAGTTCAATCCTACATGTGAGCTACTTGTGTGACTCACTCTTCACTTATATATTTATAGTTAACGATTAAAAAAATAATTTATTTGCTCTCATCGGCAGTTAACCATTGTCTGTTTTAGCTGAGTTGTTAGAGAGAAAAATGTGAATAAAATGAATAAAAGACGACTAAGAAAACAATTATTAATTGATAAATTGGCAGAGTAAAAAAATTCCCAAAATTTGAAAATATATTTAAATATAGAAAATTTGAAGAATGACAATATTCATAGCAGTATCGCTTAACAGTATAAATACACAACTTAGCATTTTGTTGCAATATTGTGGTGTAATCTAATGGTTGAATCTAGTGTGTTAAGCAATTTAATAGTTTATTGTTATTTTATTGTTGACAGCTAAACAATAATTAATAATGTATTTGTAATTTAAACAGCAATAAAATTACTTAACCCTTTCATTGTAGTAACTGCTGCACAGCGATTTGAAGTATCACCTCACGAAAATCGTGTTTATTCTCATCTGCGTGGCCTCTACTTGAACACTGTTTAACCTCAAAGAGTAAGCTATTTATGATTGTCAAATTCCTAGCAATGGTATCTCTAAGACTACAATGCTAACATTGAGGTAGCTTGCAAAGTTCAAGTTACGACTTACTTCAAAATAGTGACTGGGTGGTAAATAATTTGAAAATATTGCAATATTTTTATTAGTGTAGTGTAGTAGACCTGAATTAACAGCACATAAAGTAAGTTAGATTGACTTTCTAGGCCCCATTTTTTTGCTGAATTCAGATCTGGTGAGTGCCAGTATGAAACATTGAGCATTTTGTTAAAAAAAAAAAACTACGAAAATTTTATCTCAAATATTGTTGGAATTGCTACTTTAAGTCTGCAAACTTCTATATGAAATTTATGTTTACAGATTTGCAGCCCCAAGTGTCTCTACAATTTAACTTGATTTGCCAAAGTAGTAACTCTGGGAAATAGTGAAATTTGAATTGTTCACGATGAATATTCTTGGTTCAAAATTTTTTTTTTCAAGTTATATGTCAAGCATATGGCTATTTGGTGTACAAAATTCATTTTTGATGGTATTTTTTTTCCAATCTGAGGCCTCACAAATTGCAAAATTTGCTTCCAAAAATATGGTCAACTTTAAGAAATTATATAAATACCTCTAGTATAGAGTTTATGGCTGTTTTAATAATATTGTTTCCAGTTAAGGTCTTGGACACTGCAAAACATCAAGCCTTGAAAATACTATTGTGTGACATCTGATTTTGCCCATGATAGAGTTACATAGCTATGACATGGATTTACTGTTTCATCAAGCCAGTAGCAAATACATGTTGAGGATAATGCTACTACATTACTAATAATGGGAGTCACTAAAAAAGTAGGTAAAATATTTCAATAGTATGAAACTTTGACATGCTAGTGTCAAATGGGAATGATATGCACTGGTGCATGAAGTATTTTGGTTGAAGAATATGAGCAGTGAAGCAATAGCTTTTTGCTAGGATTTGAGTGTATTCTAAAATGTACCACCTACTTGTTTAGTCCTCTATTGCCTCATATCTACAATAATGCCATTCTCACAACATGTAACATATATAGCTATCTTTTTCCAATAACCAGATGAAGTACATTCACCATACTAAAAACTGGCAGCTTTAGCAGCTGTCAAAACAGCTATCTTGGAACTAGCCAAGCCTGTTCCATGAAATTGATAGGACATGTATGATATGTTAAAAATATATACTCTTGATTCAGATGCTAAGGTAGGTCTAATTTGTTGACCATCCAATGAACTAAATTCTGTCTCTGTCATATATTTAATTTAAGCAGAAGCGGCACAATTGAAATTTTGCAGTGTCTGAACTGAATAATACAATCAGGAAAGAATTCTGCTATGTAATACATTTCCTTCATAGTCAGTAGTTTATATGCATCCATTTGGAATTATTGCAATGTAGCTATCTAGCTCAACTTGGATCAGGAATAATTTTTACACAACCAGGAATTCTATACTAGATATAATACCTGAAAAAATTGTTGGAACTGATCAATTTCATTGTGACCATTTTTTATTTTCACAATTTCCCTGAGTTTCCCAAAGTTGCCAAATTGGCAATCATTTATCTGTAAAAATACTTCATAGGACTCCAGATTACTTGGTGTATTATGCCATCAGGACTACTCACTAGACTATCGGAAGTTACCTTCCATCCAGTTCTACACAAGTGTCATCTACATGGAGCTACAGGAATATTTTGAGGACATTTTACTGAGCATTCTTGACAACAGAACATGCAGTCTTAAGATAATCAAATGCTAAGTTTTCTTCGTAGTTTTGTAAAACTAAGCTAGTCACTTGTTTCTATCTTGCACTTCTAAAGTATCATTCAATATGACTTTTCAAGCAATATATACTAGCTAAAACATACTTGTGAAGTGCAATTCACCATCTGGTAGCTTATGAAGCTTACTTGCTTCATAGAAACACTAGATTCTTGTTCTGGATAAGCTTTGCTGGTTATTTTTCTGCTCTCCCTTCACATAAGACTATATTGTTACCTAAACATCTAACTTTCAAGATAAAGTTGAACATAGCTATAAATTACAAACTTTCTGTTTCTTGAAGAAAGTACCAAGTCAAACTAGACTATATCATCAGTTTGAGCATAAACAAGCACGCAGCACAAACAAAGTGACGAAAATTACCATATAAGGAAATAATGTGCACAAACAGGAACTCAGCTGATATATATTTGATGTCATTATAACTGCTATGTCAGAGAAGAACTAATTTCATTGAGTAAATGGTAGATGAGATGATTTATTTGATTTTAAAATACTAAAAATAAAAAGGTGTATTTATAATTTAATCATCGAGAAATGCTCAAGTTTTTGCAACTGACACTCATCAGATTTGGATTCAACAGGTATAAATTGACCTAAATTAGTTTAAAAAAATTACTTTATATACAAAAACAAGTTTGGCCAAAAAATCAGTCTTTCTAGCCCGAACTAGTATTATAGAGGTGAATCTAGTATACCAGAAGATGCAGAAGATGCTTATGCCTACAGAAACCATTCAACAACAAACAGAAAGATTCTATGTGAAGAAATGTAGGTGTTTGACTACAGCTTTAGGAGACAAAGCAGTTATAAAGATCTGCATGAAGAAGAAGTAGTTATACTGAACTCAAAATTAGCTGCATACAGTTTAGCATCAGATATGGAAAAAAATTCTAGAACATGTCCAATCACTGATAACATCTCACTATTAATAGACAGTGTCTCTACATGTACATGCCATTTTTTTCTAGGGAAAGTACTGAGCCTATACTTCATGACAATTAAGCTACTAGTGATAGCTAACAAATAATAAAGTTAACTGAAATGGAACAAGTAAATCAATTAGTAATTAAATTATAATGTAATTACAATCTTAATTCATTTATATACGGAATAAATATATGTAATTATTCAGACAAATTTATCAACACAAATGTTTTTATGACTAAAACATACTTAATCAAGTTAAAAGTTATATAACACCACCCAAATTGTAAACATTTTTGTAAATTAAACTACACCTAATTTAAGTAAAAATAATAATTAGATTACCAGTTCCGAAACATGGCAATATAAAGTTTATTTTAACAAACATCAACAAGCTGTTTGCTAATGATACATAATGAAGTGCACAAGCCAGCAGTCCAATCAATGCAGATACAGGAAGTGCTACATGGAGTACATTCCATTGAACACTTTTAAACCACAGCAAGGTGTAGATCAAATTCTGAGCTCTTTGAGGTTTTGTAATTACACCGTCGATATAGCGTAGTTCTTCTTCTTTCTAACAAGATAAATCTTGTGTCTCTTTCCTGAACCTCGCGGAAGAAGTCATCCAGAGAATTCTGAAATGGCTTTAGAATAATGACTGTAGTGAATTTAAGCAGAATTGTTTTCACCTACACAGACAGCTGTGATTTTTATACCATTCTGTAACATTATAAATGCTCTACGAAATTATACTAAACAAATTTACGGTTAGACGAGCTTGCCAGTACACTCTAGAAACCTAACAATTATAAGCTTGAAGAGACAGACATGTCCAAATATGATGGTTGAGGATGAGCAGCATAGGATATGTATTCTTCAAATGATAAAGAATCAGACATGATTGTTTTGCTGTAGATAACTCTAATGTTGACTGCTGTTGACATTTTCTCATTCTATAGCTCTAAAACATTATCTGATATGTATCCTCACAATTATTCATGCAGTACTCACTTTTTTTCAACAAATTTTTTGGCTTCATTGGGCAGGTTTTGAATGTAGAAGCAAGACCCTCTGATAGTAAATTTGGATTTTAGTATAATGTTATAGAGTATTTATAATGCTACATAATGATCACAGCTATCTGTGTGGGAAACACAGCTATTATTCTAAAGCCATTTTAGGAGATCTCAATAAACACTTTTATCACGAGCTTCCGGAAAGTTTCCCAGACAACAGACTTATATTGTTAGAAAGAAGAAGAGCTACTCTATCCAGACAGTGTAAATATAAAACCTCAAAGTGTTCAGAATTTAACCTACAAGATAAAGAAACGTTGTTGTTAAGTATTGTACAATGGAATGTACTCATGCAGTACTTCATGTATGTGCATTAAATGTACTGTTTTTGTACTGCTGGATTGTGGACTGAACAAACTAATTTGATTTCGTGCATGAAATTGTGTAATAATTATAAAGAGATTAGACAAACTACTTAATATACTTAAGTAGATATATGAAAAGTATAACTTAACTTAGACTATTTAATTAGTTCTAGATATATAATTGACTGAAATACTCAAAGTTTTTTACAGGTGAACTTTTAGCCACCGGCGAGAGCCTCGGGCCTCCGGGCCGGGGGCGCATCGTCGACCGATCCCGTTCCACGCCATGGTGGGATTTGAGTGAGAGCGTGCCTGTTGCGACCCGAAAGATGGTGAAGTTATCAGGGAATCATACATGATCCAATAATAATAATTATTAGGAACTACTAAAGTAATTTTAGTTTAAACAATAAACATTATTTTGTCTTTTAAAAATTATTCCTTATGTGCATCATTTTAAGTTTATTTACTTCTACATAGCTTTTATTATTTAAGCTATACTATAGTATGATCTTACCTGTTGCCAACTCTGTGCTCGTACATCAAGACACCAAACATCACTTAAAGCCTTGCCATCATGTCCACCAGCTACTAACAACTGTGGATTGTAGTTGTTATAATCAAGACAAACAGCGGCATGATGACTATTTGGAGATGGTTGTGGTGCTCCATGTACAAGTTTTGTAAAACACTATTAGTACGAGAATATAATGTACAATCAAACAAATACTCTACAATATATAGTATTAGAAGAACTGAAACACTTCTTCATGCCTAATTAAATATAATAACAATATCTAAACGTATCAGCTGCATTTTAAAAGCATATCAATAATGTTAGTAACATGTACTGTGTTTTGCTGCCACCTGAGTAAGTCCATATCATACTTTGACTCACTGTAATAAGAACTGTATACTAGATAATGTACTACAACATGCACTAATATATTTTTCTCAAGTCTTTTATGCCTTTTTCCTACATAAACATAAATCTACTTACCCCATGTAAGCAGCTTAAGCTATAAATAATTGTTTGAGCCCAAGTACAACAAATATCCTCTGCAAGTGCAGCTGCTGACAGACCTATATAACAATACTACTACATGTCTTGTACTTTGTACAGTGTACTCTCTCCCTCCTTGTTCTTTAATTCTTTTGCTGCTTAGCAATAGCCAGTTGCAACTAACTAGTCTCTTCAATGAGATGTCATCCGGTCAAAGAGAATGTATACACTGAATTATAAAAAATATTTGCTTTTTTATTTAGTTCCATTTAGAAAGTTTTAATTAATGGACACTCCACTAAATTACTTGTTATTTTAAATAAGTGGCCGATTTGCCTTGTTCCTATGTTTCATGAAATCCCTCCATCTTGACAAACTCACTAGATAGAAACTTGTAATAAAGGAATAAAAATACTTTTGACAGCCCATGCTGCAACTATCTGCAGGATCTAGCAGTGGTGAGATAGCAGGGTGGTGAGCTAGCAGGATCTAGCAGTGGTGAGCTAGCGGGATCTAGCAGTGGCAAGCTAGCAGGATCTAGCAGTGGTGAGCTAACAGGATCTAGCAGTGCCGAGCTAGCAAAATCTAGCAGTGGTGAGATAGCTGGATCTAGCAGTGGTGAGCCAGCAGGATCTAGCAGTGGTGAGCTAGCAGGATCTAGCAGTCGTGAGCTAGCAGGATCTAGCAGTGGTGAGCTAGCAGGATCTAGCAGTGGTGAGCTAGCAGGATCTAGAAGTGGTGAGCTAGCAGGATCTAGCAGTGGTGAGCTAGCAGGATCTAGCAGTGGTGAGCTAGCAGGATCTAGAAGTGGTGAGCTAATAGGGTCTAGCAGTGGTGAGCTAGCAGGATCTAGTGATAGTGAGCTAGCAGGATCTAGCAGTGGTGAGCTAGCAGGATCTAGCAGTGGTGAGCTAACAGGATCTAGCAGTGGTGAGCTAACAGGATCTAGCAGTGGTGAGCTAGCAAAATCTAGCAGTGGTGAGCTAGCAAGAATTTTAACAATGATAATTATTCAATGAGCTTAATTCTAGATTATTTATAATTCTTAGTAATAAATTTATAAAATATTTTACAAAAAAAGAAAATTAAAAATGATCTAGACAATATTATATCATATTATGCTATTGTATTTGGTGACATCGTAGACTGAAAATATTTAAAAAAATATTATTATGGCTATCGAAAGTATTATGTTGACTATAAAATATGTTTATAAAAAAATCAAGTGCAGTACTTAGTTCGTATTGCAGATGCAATGTTAGGATAACCCACAGTTGGACTCTCCAAAGCAGCAGCTAGATTACTCCAGCTTCTGTTTTTTCCTTTTGTTAACCACTCATTCAACATGTCCAGGCAACTTGGCTCAGCTTTATAGTAACGATGGGTTTCAATCGAGTTGAGTGTCGCTAATGTCATACCCAGTTTGAGGCCGATGTTCTTCCATTGCACTCTGACTTCGTACAGCTCTTCATAGACTTTGCCAAGGTCTTCTGCAACTAATGCTGAAAATACAACAAGAACAGGTCAAACCAGTGTATTGGGTGTTTTGTGTAGGAATGCAATAATTAAGTATGTACTTTAGTTTACTTTCCACTGAGCACTTGCTAGTTAAGTTAAAGGAAAGAAACATTGGTGCTTTACTAAAATTATGGCTTCTTATCTTGCACAAATGGAAGCATTAGCAATTCAACTATAATATCATTAGCATTTTCCGATAAGTACTGTACTTCCAGGTAAGTATTTATGGTAATCTTAACAAATCCTATTAATAGGAACTAGCCTATATTATTTCATCAAATGAATATTTGTACCATTTAATTAGTGACAAAAACAATTACATAAATTATATAATAAACCTGAATAAACTATTTACATAATAGCACTTAAATATATGACCAAAAACTAGTAGACATTTTCTATACATTAGTAACACTTGATTCACCCGCCATCATATCTTTGTAGCGAACTGGACTAATGTTACATTACTAAATTTCAGAGTGGCCATGTACACAATAAGATGTTCTTGAATTCTTGTGTGAAGACTACATTTTATGATCATATACCATAAGTGTCATTTGTATATCAGCTTTAGAGTTCCCGTAAATTCGACTGGAACTTTACTCCTTTGTAACATAGATAATTACCACATGTGTTTATTTATTTATTTATTTATTTATTTATTTATTTAATATTTAATTTTTTTAATATTTTTATTTATAAGTTTACTAATCTATATACTGTACCCTCGTAGTACATATCTGTGCCTGGTAGAAAGGAGTGCACGGAGGACGGGCGTCTCGATAATGTGAGTTTTAAAACCAATTCATTGTTACAATGATACAAGCATCATGTGGACCAACCTTAAAGTATGCCTGTTATTTTACTTAAAAAATGCTCTCATTATTAAAACATTCAGAAAATGATTCTAATGTAGTAGATCAGTCAAAAATACACATTTCTTTCTTAAAAATATATTACTTCACAAATAATTACAAACAATTGAGTGGAAGTAATTGTAAAATAGCTTACCTTCTGACCCCTTGGTTTGACTCTTACAGGATACTGTATTGTCTATCTAAAAATAGATAATCATAAAAGCATATTTAAAAATATATATTACATATATATATACATTTATACCATGGTTGCTGCGGTAACACCCATGGATTAAAAGTGATATTTTCCCGGTGATTTTTCCTGGGGCTATGATATTTTCCCGGTGTGGTGTCAAGCGAATTCTTCCGTGTTT
>WLWI01004673.1_pt1 | contig 11545 bp, 11 predicted proteins | sample 6701501 | NCBI WGS metagenome assembly WLWI01 (sample SAMN12718690, study PRJNA515312) | sponge metagenome | isolation source: marine sponge | host: Mycale hentscheli | place: New Zealand: South Island, Marlborough, Capsize Point | collected 2014-11-01
CATCGATCAGCAACGTGGTGGCACGACCCGATTGGAAGTCATCATCGATGCCGATAGTGAGTGTCTGCAGGCAGACGATACGGTTGAAGAAGAAGACAGTGATTTTGACGATTTCTTTCTCGAAGATGATGAAGGTATTAGTGAGACCAGCTACTGGTTAAACCCGACACGCATGGAGACCATTCAAAAGATCCAGACCTACCTTGAGAATAATCCAGTGGTTGGCAAAGTCCTCTCCATCGGCACGGTCGTACGCATCGCTGAACGACTCAATGGCGATGAACTCGATGGTTTTGAATTGGCAATCATCCATAAACGTATTCCCGCTGATATCGCTGATGATCTCATCAAGCCGTACCTTTCAGCCGATACCAACCAGGTACGTTTCAATGCAAGGGTGATCGAATCTGACCGCAGTTTGAATCGCAAACAACTGTTGAATGATATCAATGAATACCTGGTAAATGATCTAGGCCTCGAGCAAGCCCAGGTACACCTGACGGGTATGCTGGTGCTTTATAACAATATGATACAAAGTCTGTTTCGCTCGCAGATCCTGACGCTTGCCGCAGTTCTTCTCGCGATTTTCCTGACCTTCATTGTCTTGTTTCGCAATGTCACGCTGGCCTTACTCGGCATCGTACCCAATATATTTTCTGCGCTGATGATCCTCGGCATCATGGGCTGGCTCCGTATTCCATTGGACATGATGACGATCACTATTGCTTCAATCACCATCGGTATTGCGGTGGATGACACCATTCATTACATCCATCGTCTTAAACATGAATATAAATCCAACACTGATTACGCAAGTACCATCAGCAGATGTCATAGCAGCATTGGCAAGGCCATGTACTACACTTCCGTCGCCATCATTTTCGGCTTCGCCATCTTGTCCCTCTCCAATTTTATACCCACCATCAATTTCGGCCTCATGACCGGGATCGCCATGTTTGTCGCCCTCATTGGCGATCTATTCCTGCTACCGGCAATGGTGCTTATTATCAGACCGCGTATCAAAATCTGACACTTTATTCGATCAAGGACAAACCATATATCCGCTGTCAGTACTACGATTTAGGTAGAAGTAATATTTAGATCAATTAAGACGATTCAAAAGGCAGAGCCCCTGCTCGCTTAGACTCCTCTCTCTTTAATCATCTATAATAAGGCAACCCCCTCCACACGAGAGCTGCCATGACTGACATTATTGATGACGTAGATGCACTGGAACAACATTTCGATCCACCTTTGGATTTAGCCGTGGTGACGATGCTCGATAGTATGGATAAATACCATCGCATGTTTATTGAGCGTTCACCTTTTGCCTGTCTCGCCACATCCGATGCCAGCGGCCAACCGACTATTTCACCTAAGGGTGATGCCCCGGGTTTCATTAAGGTCATCGATGACAATACCCTGGTCATGCCTGATCGTATTGGCAACAACAAAGTTGAATCCTTCCATAACCTGGTAGAGAACCCGAAGATAGCGCTGATATTTATGATCCCCGGGCAACGCGAAACCCTGCGTATCTCCGGCAATGCCAGTATCACCACCGATCAGGAACAATTAAAATTTGCACAGGTTGGAAAGGCGCCAGTGAAAACCGGCTTATTGATTAACATCACGAAGGTCTACTTTCATTGCGGCAAGGCCATGATTCGTTCGAAACTCTGGGACGAGGAAAGCAAGATTGCCAGAGACGAATTTCCTTCCTTTGGCGAGATACTAAAAGAAGAAGCCCAGCTCGCAGAAAGCAAAGACCAGCTGGATGACATGATGGAAGAGGTTTATACAGAACAACTATATTGAATAAGACCACATGAAATGTCATTCCCGCACCGGCCCAAACCCAATCAAACCTCACCAGTCGTCATTCCCGTGCAGACGGGAATCCAGTCAATCAAAGGTGCCCCGTCTTCACGTAGATAACACAGCCTTCATCACTAAAAGGCGTATGTTCACTGCCCGCCGGATTACGTAACCAGCTACCTTCAGGGTAAATCCCTTCCTCATCGGCAAAGACACCGGACAAGACAAATATTTCTTCTCCCTGCATATGTCGGTGACGCACAAAGCGGGTACCGGGTGCCCACTTCACCAGCGCCACATTCTCTGTGCCGTGTTGATGTAAGGGCATGACCTCCAGTCCTTCTACTGTACCCGGTAACCATTCGGTATTGGCCGTGTCTATTCGCACAAACTCCTGATCATCCGGATCAAACTGCTGTAACTTTACAAATATCTTCGTGCCGTCTTTTGTATAAGGTTTATGTTTCGAGCCAATCGGGTTGCGCACATACATACCTTTAGGAAAATCACCCATGGCATCAGAGAACACACCATCCAGCACCAGGAACTCCTCACCACCGACATGCGTATGTTCATCGAAATAAGAATCAGGCGCATAACGGACAAGAGAAGTCGCCCTCGCGACTTCCTCGCCATCACGATCCAACATGCGTCTTTGCACACCCGGTAATGGCGAATCAACCCAGGGCAACTCATTACTATTAACCACCGCACGTAAAGACAGATTAGCATGTATTTTCATTCAGAATTCTCTTCACCCGTCATTCCCACGCTCCTCCGAGTATAATCTCCTACATCCACCGTCATACTGGCGCATGCCAGTATCCAGTCAATTATTTCACGCCAGTGACCTTATAAGATTTCACTTAAAACCTACTCTTAACAATCACACCCTTCTTCATAATCAAAGCCAAAGACTCATACGGCTTCTCCAAAATAGAAATATCCTCCATCACCTCACCATTAATCAAAACCAAATCAGCCACCCAACCCTCACGAATTTCACCAAACATCCCATGAGTATTTAACTTACCCGCCATACGAATCACCTTGGCACTTTCCGAGGTCGCCTGTTGCAGGACTTCCGCTGCTGTCCAGTATTTAGCACGCTCTGTAAACTCCTTTGCTATCTTCGGATAATCCCCATAAACAAGATCAGTCCCAAAACCAGTCGTGATCTTGTATTTCTTAATAAGCCTGATCAGGTTTTCCTGCCCCGCCAGTACCAGTTTCAACTTGGCACGACTGGTATCAGACAGACCGGGTAGATCCTGTAAGGTACGAAAGACCAGCAGTTGCGTGGAAATGACAACGTCATTTTTCTTCACTAGCTTAGCCGTCGCATCATCTATCAATAAACCATGCTCAATTGATCGCACCCCATTTTTAACTAAGCGTTGCACCGCTTCACTGGTATAGGCATGCGCTAAGACGTAAGTACCCCAATCCCCGGCCGCATGTACCGCAGCCCTGATCTCTTCAGGAGAAGGTTGCAAGGTATGAATAGGATCATATTGAGAGGCAACCCCACCACCACCCATGATCTTGATCTGCGTCGCACCCAGTCGCAGGTTCTCACGCACCGCCCGTAATGTCTGATCCACCCCATCTGCCAACACCGTACTATGATGAGGCATATACATAATACCGGGAGAAGTATGGGGCTCATGCCGGGCACGAAAATCCCCATGGCCTGCAGACTGACTAATAATCGCCCCCGCCGGAAACACCCGCGGCCCATAGATATCACCCGACTCAATCGCCAGGGCAAAGTCCGGATGCGTCCCTCCGGCATCCCGAATCGTCGTAAAACCACTATCCAGGTAAAAGCGCGCGACATCACTCGCATACGCACCTGCAACACTCGTATGAAACTTGGAATGCTTTATAGGAGACTGGAATATAAGGTGACTATGCAGATCAATAAAACCAGGAGAGAGAATACGATTAGCCCCATCAATCACCTTCGTAGAAGAAGTAACCGAAATAGGCGTACTCGATACAGTCTTAATAGCCCCCTCTTCCACCAACACATGCCCCGCACTCAGCTTCGCATCAACCCCATTAAAGATACGCACGTTTTCAATGAGAATGGACTCCGCATTAAGAGTCATAGAAACAAAAAGTAGGCTATACGAAATAAGAAAATAAATATTACGAGACATGAGCATTACTCCATGGGAAAAACCGACATTAGCACTGAAAGGTGGGGATAGCCAAAATAAACATCCATATTTTCTAATTTCTCTGAGTAACAAAAACCCACTCTTTTATTAGTTCACGATAAATGAATACATTAATTGTCAATAATTGGGAGAATTATTTTCAATCCCTCTAACTAGATTATCGACTAATTCCTTATAAAAAGTATAACCATCTTCCTGCGATCTATTCGTAGCCGCGATACTCATAGAAATAATTGATTCACCATCTTTTGTTTTCTCACTGAGAATATTTAGCAATTTATCTTTTGTTTTTGCTGATACCATACTTTGAATATCTTTCCCCAAAAGCCATGTACCTGCTTTAATGTATTCAAAGTTGTCAGTGACTATTTCAGGAAATTCTTCATATACTCTGGTCACATTCCCAGCGTCTAAGTACGTTTCAATAATTACTCGGAGATCGGTTGCATCCTTATTCGATTCACTTTTTCGATCGTTCCATGCAAATACCTTCAAAATGGCAAGCCCTTGCAGATTTATGATTGATATTTCTAAATTATCATCTAGTTTAACGATACTCGATGCCTCAAATACATCGCTAAACCCAGAAATATCCATGATAAAACTAGAATCAGGTGGTAAGGCTACCTTGCCATTAGCATCTTCCACTTTTCCAAATGGAATGAAATCAATCTCTAAAATATTTTGGAACTTAAGTTTGTTATGAAATCTCGTTTTTGAGAAATCACCTGTAGCAAGCAAGCGATCTTGAAGAACTTGATATTCATCCCAATTATTTAAGAAAACAGCAATATCAATATCTTTGGTCAAGCGTCCTGTTTTAATGCCATGTTCATGTTCAAGCAAAAAGTCACGTGCTGCCGCTCCCACTAAGATAAAAGGAATACCAAGTTCAATCGCAATATCATTGAATTTTCTGATCCCTTCAAGTGTTATAGGATCGAATAAATCAAACGATTTCAAGGTGCTCTTCCTCTAGCATTTTTCTTGCTACCTCCATAAGACGGTCATCATCAAGAGCAAGTAGATCGGCATAAATAAGAATTGGATGAACCAAATGATCTTGTTTATAAAAAGGGAACTTAAAATTCCAAAATTTTATGATAACCTCAACATTCCCATTTGGGTCTTCTCGTAATTTATGATTTAACAAAAAGTCTGGTTTTAGCGGCTCATCAGCGTAGATAGTTAATGTCTCTGGCTTTAGAAAATCTGTCAGCTTTGCAGCAGCGACTTCTCCTCCAATAAAACCCTTCACATCTTCTAGGTTTTCTGCGTTTTGCCATGTCGTATCGTTTGTAGGTGTTCTATATCGTTGGATTAACAGAGCTGGTCGCAATTGTGTTAGATAAGCATCCACCCATTTATGCAGTAATTCATTTCCATTGATTAACCTGTGATGCTTTGCGCCAACTTTTAAGAGATAACCCTGCTCTTTTAGATCGTTCATGACTCCTGCAACTGTTCCTAGCGCAACTTTTGCTTCCGTCGCTATATCTTCATATTTTGCTTCCCTAATTTTTGGGTTACACAGTAATGCAAATGTAACTCTTAAACCTTTTGCTTTGAATGCTTTTCCTTGACCTTTGTTTCCGATAGCTAACTCAGTCTTTGGTTTGTTACCCTTTATAAATAGGAATAGCTCTGGCTCATTGAGATATGCATTTCCCGCTGTATCTATAAACGGAATTTCCGCTTCACGGATTCGCTCTGCCATTTTTGGATTAACATATTTAGTAACGAGCAGCAGCTTTCGTGGTGTTTTTTTTAATTGCTCCTTCAAATTAACTAGGATGTTTTTTGTAACATTAGGTTTTGCCTCAACCAAATAATCTAGAATTAAGTTACCTTTTTGCAGACGAACCAGCGCATCGTTTCCTTGCTCACCTTCAAATGGATATTCTGCGAGATCGGTAACGATGCCTATATTTTCATGTAGCTCTCTAAAAGCTTGATCTATAAGTGCTTTTTCTTTCAGTTTAATATTCATAACAATATTTTCAATTTTTTAAATAATTCAATATTTTTGAAAATTATATATAAATGAAAATTAACAGATACTTGTAATTTATCAACTAATAAATTGTAATTTTCAATATTTCACCTATTTCATATTTTTTGAATATATATAATATTTGAATATATATAAAATACGACTTGAATACTTGATTAACTATATTTAAGTACTATATCCTACTTTACTAGTAGATAAGTAAGGAATGGTGAACAAAATGCAAAAAATAGAAGTTGATGATGAAGTGTTCGAAGGACTACAAAATCTAGCACAACCCTTTGTCGATACGCCAAATATGGTAATAAAGAGATTACTTCAAGAAAAAGGTCTATTAATGGGACCCGGACTTATTCAGCAGGCACAAGCAGGGCTAAAGCTCAAGCCACCCAGATTCTATGGGGGAGGTCTAGTATCCAGAGCTATGGGCAAGCCAAGGGCTAAACCTGGCGAAGTAACTCCACAGTCAATATATGAAGAATGGTTGTTAAAGACACTATTAGAAGATTTCAAAGGCTACGCCCCGAAGGCTGAAGTTACGGAAATAGTTATCAACAAAATGGAGAATGCAAACATACTTAAACCAATTGACTCTGAACCAGTAAGTACTGGGGAATCAAGAGCTTCGAATACTATCGCTTGGGCAAGAAACGCTCTCAAAGACAAAGAATACATAAAGAATGATTCTCCTAGAGGGGTATGGGAACTAACAGATGCCGGCATAAAAGCAGCTAAAGAGCTACTACAGGAGTAGAATTTCATGGACGGAAATACACCTTCAACCATATCAACGGCCATGAATTGGATGAGTCGGTTAACTAAGAAATTTTTCACATCAAAATCAACAATAGCCGACACACAGAAACTCGAAATCAAAGATAATCCTCACAGCGTTAACATAATTAACAATTACCAAATAAACATCGAAATTACTGAATATAAAACTGGACATAAATAAAAATAATGATCACGGGAGAAATTAAAAACCAAGTAGACCAAATCTGGAATACTTTTTGGTCAGGAGGAATATCTAATCCTTTATCCGTCATCGAACAGATCACTTATCTGCTATTTGCCAAACGATTGGATGACATTCATACAGCCAAAGAAGCACAATCAAATGCCTTGGGTTCACCAATTGAAGATCCTCTCTTTGAAAAAGACCAGGAGCACATGCGTTGGTCAAGATTCAAGGATTTTGAACCAGAAAGAAAATTTGAGGTATTTAAGGATGAGGTCTTTCCTTTCATCAAATCTCTAAACGGCAGAGCAGGAAGTTCTTATACGAAGTTCATGAAGGATGCGGTGTTTATGGTACCTACACCTTCCCTTTTGGATAAAGTCGTCAATATGATTGATGAGATTCCCATGGACGACCGTGATACAAAAGGAGATCTCTACGAATACATGCTCTCAAAAATCGCCACCGCCGGGCAGAATGGGCAATTCCGCACCCCCCGCCACATTATTAAAATGATGGTTGAACTGACCGCACCTACTCCCAAAGATATCGCCTGTGATCCGGCCTGCGGTACCTGTGGTTTTCTCGTCGCCGTCGCGGAATACCTGGAAGACCATCACAAAGACCTATTCAGGAAAAAGAAACTGCTCAAACATTATCACGAAAATATGTTTCATGGTTCTGACTTCGATTCCTCTATGCTACGTATCGGTGCTATGAACATGACCCTGCACGGAATCGATAATCCTTTAATCGTTGATCGCGACAGCCTCAGCGAAGACCATGCTGATCAGCGTAGCCAGTACACCCTGATACTCGCTAATCCCCCTTTAAAGGTTCTCTGGATTACGATGGTACGGCCAAAGATCTGTTACAAATTACAAAAACAAAAAAAACCGAGCTGCTGTTCATCAGCCTGTTTTTACAACAACTCAAACCCGGTGGACGCTGCGCCTGCATCGTGCCTGACGGCGTCTTGTTCGGCTCCAGCAAAGCCCATCAGGAACTACGCAGAACCCTGGTAGAAGAGCAGAAGCTCGACGCTGTTATTTCCATGCCCTCTGGAGTATTCAAACCCTATGCCGGTGTCTCCACCGCTGTCCTTATATTTACCCGCACAGACTCCGGTGGTACTGACAATGTATTCTTTTATAATATGGAAAACGATGGCTACTCTCTGGATGATAAACGCGAAAAGACAGAACAAAACGATATTCCCGACATCATTGAAAAATATCAACAGCACCAGAATGGCAAAGGAAAGTTTAAAGACAAGAAGCAAAAAGCCTTTATTGTCGACAAAGCCGCTATTGCATCCAACAATTATGACCTCTCTATTAATTGTTACAAAGAGGTTCGATATGAAGGAGTAAAATACGAATCACCTTTAGTAATTTTGGATAAATTGGAAGCATTGGAAAAAGAAATTCAAGAGGATATGAAAGAGCTGAGGTCTATGTTGTGACTACTGAAATTGAGCTAATTGGCAATACATGGCCTTTGGTACCATTCGGTGATGTTGTCGAAAACTTTGATTCTAAGCGTATCCCTATAAAGCAAGCTGACAGGAAGCAAAAATCTGGTAAGTATCCATATTATGGAGCATCGGGAGTAATAGACTATATAGATGATTATATCTTTGACGGCGAGTATTTATTGGTAGCTGAGGATGGAGCTAATTTGTTATCTCGATCAACACCTATAGCCTTTCGTGCTAGTGGAAAAATGTGGGTTAACAATCATGCCCATATAGTAAAATTCAATGGGAGAGCAGATTTACGGTACTTAGAATATTATTTGAATTCGATTAGTTTGGTAGCATTTGTTACTGGCTCAGCACAACCAAAATTGAACCGAAAGAAGTTAGACAACATTCGAATTCCTATCCCACCACTTAAAGAACAAAAACGCATCGCCGCCATCCTCGACAAAGCCGATACAATACGTCGCAAACGCAAACAAACTGTCTGTTTCGCCGAGAATTTACTAGAATCTGCTTTTGTAGGAAAATTTGGGGCTCCCGACAACTCCCCTTATGAGGTTATGGAATTACAAAGTGTCACATCAAAAATTACAGATGGGGCTCACCATACTCCTACATATACTGATTCCGGAGTACCATTCTTGCGCGTTACTGATATTAATAAGGGTGATATTAATTGGAGTTCGACTAAATTTATCCCAAGTGAGGAACATGATGCCCTAATCAAGCGATGTAAACCTGAAAAGGGAGATGTTCTTTATTCAAAAAACGGAACAATAGGAGTACCCAAGTTAATAAATTGGGATATTGACTTCAGTATATTTGTGAGCCTATGTTTAATTAAACCCCAGAAAGAAAAACTATTAGGGAAATATTTAGAGTCTTTTCTAAAGACCTCGTTTGCGTTGGTTCAAGCGAAAGCCAGGTCTAAATCGGCGACAGTGACAAACCTCCATTTAGTAGAAATCAAGGAGTTTAAACTTCCGGTTCCCCCTTTGCCGATACAACAAGAATGGGTTGATTCTGCGAAAAAAATTGAGGAACTCATAACAAAGTATAAAGCTATGTATTCCATGTCAGATGATACGTTCAACTCTATTGCCCAAAAAGTATTTCAAGACGAATTGGACCTAAGTATTGCTGTCTAAAAGAATATTCAAGGATGACTTCTAACTTTAAATTCCTCGCTGAAAATTGGAACTTCTTGTTAGATGACGCACAACGTGTAGAAGCCTTCGCCCTGCGTGACCCACGCACCGCCGCTTTTTATGCCCGTCGTACCCTGGAGTGTTCGTTGCAATGGTTATTTGAAAACGACACTGCCTTAAAAACCCCCTATGAAAAGAGTCTGGCGGCGATGATTCATGAACCTACCTTTAAGAACAATATCAAGCAAGGCTTGTTTCAGGATATTCGTTATATTCATCGATTAGGTAACCTGGCCGCTCATGACACAAACCCCATTTCAACTCAGGAAGGCATGCAGGTCTGTGGTGCTGTTCATCGTTTCACCGGCTGGCTGGCCCGTGTCTATAGCCGAGGTGGTGCTGTGCCGGGACAATTTTCTGTCTCACTGTTACCTAAAGCGGATGATCAGCTTCCGCAAGCCTCAGTCATTGAATTGCAAAATGTCCGCGAACAGTTGGGGAAGAAGGAGCAGGCGGAAGCTGCAGCTAAAGCCAAACAGGAACGAACGGAGGAAGAGTTAAAACAGTTGAAGGAGCAGTTGGCTTTATTGCAGACTATCAAACAGGAAAATCAGAAAAAGATACCTGATACTGATTATAGCGAAGCTGAAACACGCGATGCCTTTATTGACGTTATGTTACGCGAGGCAGGTTGGGACCCGAAAGGTGAGAATGTTGAGGAGTATGAAGTACAGGGAATGCCCAGTGATAGTGGTGTCGGATATGTAGATTATGTGCTGTGGGGTGTTGATGCTAAACCACTTGCAGTGGTTGAGGCCAAGAAAACAAGAGTTGACCCCAAGGTGGGTAAACGGCAGGCGGAATTATATGCTGATTGTCTGGGGACGATGTGCGGACAAAGGCCCGTTATTTTTTACACCAATGGATACAAGACCTGGTTATGGGATGATACCTTCTATCCGCCCAGGGAAGTCGAAGGCTTTTATAATCAGGACGAATTGCAATGACTTGTCAATCGGCGACCGGGTGCCGGTAATGCCAGAGAGGACTTAAGCCAGCTACAGCCCAAAACGGAAATTATTGGGCGTTCTTACCAAATGGAAGCCGCGTCGAGGGTTATGGAATGTTTTGGTAAACTGTCAAGACGAAAAAGCCTGATTGTGATGGCGACAGGTTCTGGCAAGACCCGGCTAGCGATAGCATTGGTCGATATGTTGATGCGTGCTAATTGGGCAAGAAGAGTTCTATTTTTGGCTGACCGCATTGCACTGGTTAAACAGGCCAAACGGGAATTTAATAAACATTTACCTCATGTTTCGGTGGCAAGTTTATTAGAGAAGACTGAAGAAGATGCGCGAGTCTGGTTTTCTACGTACCCCACTATGCTGAATCTCATCGACGGCACCAAGAAAGACCAGGTAGATAAATACAGCGTTGGTCATTTCGACTTGGTCATCATTGATGAAGCCCATCGTTCCGTTTATCAACAATACGGTGCCATTTTTGATTATTTTGATTCTCTTTTATTGGGTTTGACTGCCACGCCACGGGGTGAGGTGGATCGTAATACATATCGTTTGTTTGAGCTTGAGGATCATCAACCTACTTTTGCCTATGAATTGTCACAGGCGGTGGAAGATGAGTATCTGGTACCACCGCGGGCCTTATCTGTGCCCTTACAATTTCAGCGAGAAGGTATTACGTATAGTGAACTGTCACCAGAAGAGCAAGAGGAGTACGAACTACAGGAGCAATTTTATGATGAAGAGACCGGTAGGTTAAAAACAGAAATCGGGTCTGAGGCATTGAACAAGTGGCTATTCAACAAAGATACGGTGAATAAGGTGCTTATGCATGTGATGGAAAACGGCATCAAGGTTGAGGGTGGTGACAAACTAGGCAAGACTATTATTTTTGCTAAAAACACTAAACATGCTG